>Ga0233431_1005040_pt1 | contig 13342 bp, 12 predicted proteins | sample SI_118_April2016_FD_179867 | JGI IMG/M metagenome (GOLD analysis project Ga0233431, IMG submission 179867) | Seawater microbial communities from Saanich Inlet, British Columbia, Canada - SI_118_April2016_200_MG | ecosystem: Environmental > Aquatic > Marine > Inlet | place: Canada: British...
GATTTTCACAACATCATATAAAATTTCACGACATTTTTTACATTATCTTCAAATTACCCAAGTAAGTCCAAAGCACCTGTTCATTGCTATCCATAAGTTTTTTCTTTTCTACATTTCCCACATTGGCTACACGGGTTTTATGAATTTGCATACATCTGATTTGACGGCATAAATGTAAAGTGGAATAATGGATTGCAAGGTTAATCAGTTTTTTTGGTAGAGATTTTTCCAATAAGGGGAAAGATGGACGCAAGCCATTTGACGGAACTGTTGAAATCAATTGAACACGGAAAGGAACAATAACGGGATCAGGTGTAGCAGTAGAGCGTATTGACCGTGAGTACAAATCTAATACTGTTTTTAGAGCTGTTCTCATTCCAGTTTGAAGTAACTCATCTAAGTGGAGTGTATCACTATGCCAAACAAGCCTACTTATGAGAAATTAAAACAAAGGGTTAAAGAGCTAGAGCAATCTGAAAAGGCACTTAAAGATAGCGAAAGACTTTTCAGTCAAATGTTTGAGCAATCTACTGTTAGCACCCAATTGCTTGACCCTGAAGGAAACAGCATACAAGTTAACCAAAAATTTTGTGAATTATTTGGGGTAATACCCGAAGATATGAAGCATTACAACATTTTAGAAGATGATGCTATAAAACAAACTGATGCCTATGAAATGTTATTAGATGTTTTCAACAATAAGAACACCCATAGGTGGCAAAACTCATTTGACATTGCTCTTGCATCAGAAAGTTCAGGCGTAAAAACAACGAAACCAGAAGTGATTTATGTGGAAAATTTGAGTTTTCCAATTGTAGATGATGATGGAAATATTCAATATGTAGTCATTCAACATCCAGATGTTACCGATCAAGTAAAAGCTAACCAAACGCTTGAAGAAAGTGAGGATAAATTGCAACTCCTCTTCGATCATTCTCCCGTCGGAATCTGCACTGTCGATTTGCTTGGCAATTTTGTTACGACAAACCCAGCTTACGAGCAAATGCTTGGTTATTCTAAAGAGAAACTCAGGGAGCTATCCTTTTTTGATGTAACCCACCCAGGTTATCGCCCAAAAAACAAAGCACTTTTCCAGAACATGTTTTCCATGGAATCAACTGGTTTCAAAATGGAAAAAAAATATATCCGCAACGACGGCGATGAAATCGACGTGAGTGTGCACGCCACAGCAATTTTGGACGATAAAGGAAAAACGAGATTTGGAACCGCATTCGTGGAAGACATCACCGAGCGCAAGCAGACGGAAGAACAAATCAAAGCAAACCTCAAGGAAAAAGAAACGCTTCTAGAGGAAATCCACCATCGTGTCAAAAACAATATGCAGCTGATCATAAGTATACTTCAGCTGCAAAAGGATTATCAAGATCAAACAGGCTCTGTTAATCTAGAAGATACGATCAATCGAGTTCGGATATTTGGAGACATTCACCGAAAACTATACTTGCAGGAAGACTTTACTAAGATAGATTTCACCAAGCAAATTAAAGACACTCTGAGAGAGCTAATCACAGCTTATAATATTAAGGAAGAAAATATTAGCTTAGAGTTAGACCTTCCTGATTATTTATTGGAATTAGATAAAGCTATCTCATGTGGATTATTAATGAATGAATTAGTAACCAATTCTTTAAAACATGCCTTTACTGATAAAGGTGTTATTAGAATTTCGATTAAACGTAATCCTTCTGGAGAAATTGAAAGAATTGTTTATGAAGATAATGGCAAAGGGTTTAGAAATTCTGAACAAGGATTTGGTTCAAAAATAATTATGGCCCTAGCGGAACAATTGAATTTGACTTTCAATTTGAATAGTGAAAATGGGACAAGATATGATTTTGTAAAAATGGTTTGTGATCAGATTATTGAACCATCAAATAAAGAAATACTCTATGTTGAGGACGAAATCATAATTGCGATGGATAGAATAGCTAATCTGAAAAGGGCAGGTTATTTTGTTAATGATAGAGTTATTACAACTGGAGAAAAAGCGATTACTTATGTTAGAGAATCATCACAAAAACCCTCGTTAATTTTGATGGATATAAAATTAGATGGGAAAATAAATGGATTAGAAGCATCTTTGGAAATTCGAAAAGAAAATCCATCGATCCCGATCATTTTCATTTCTGGATATGAGGATCCAAAACACACAGAACAAATCGCTGCCATCTCAAATTCAAGCTTTCTCAATAAAACTTGTGCCCCCAACGAAATAAAAAAGGAAATCGATTCATATTTAAAATAGCCTCGACTGACCTAAACGTAAAGTTTCTAAATTGTACAATTTTCCCCCTTATAATCTAGTATCACTTCTTCACCTCGCTCATCCGCTTCTGCATAAAACAAGTATCCCGCTCAAGCGTTAATCCAAACGGTCTCTAGATACTCTCCAGCCCCTTAATACAGCCCCGTCGTAATCAAAGATCTCTGGATCACCTCATCACAATTCCCCAACCAAACAGTGGCACCGTCCCTGCAACTGGTTACGTTAGATTCTGCAATTTTTTAAAAAGTTTAATTAACTTTTTCCAGAGATAAATAAGGATTGAGTGAGCAGAGCAACCGTAAATTTGCACCTGCATGGTAATTCATCAATAAAATAGCTGCAAGGCATCAGAGGAATGAGTATGGAAGATAAAGAAGTTAAATTTTGTGTTCAGACGTATGAAAGCTGCGGGAGCTTCAGAATTTACAGTGTCATTTCTTTTGTAGACCTTGAAGATTTGAAAACACAGCTTAAGGCGGAACGATATGTATCTGTTGGTCTTGCAAAATCTGGATGGCACGATGACTACGAAACTACTGTTGGGGGTGGTATTAAAATTGATGATCTAGAATTGGAATCTATCGAATGGTGCAATGAAAAAACAGGAGAACATCGCTATCTAGCACTATATCGCTGATAAATTGAGCGGAGTTTTATTTTAATCTTTCTTTCTGCTATTGCTAGTTATTACCGAAAACAGCGAAATAGGGATGTAAGATTCACCCCTAAACTAATTACATCAAGATGAATAGACGACGTAGAAGCAGAAAGTATGACGAAGGGGAAAATTTTGATCTTGAGTTAAAAGAAGAGATAAAAGCACTGTTAACAGAACTTTGAAAAAATTGGAAATAGGAAAAAGATTGGAAAATGTAAAAAGGCATTTTGCTAGTTTCATCTTGGCAAGTCTCTGTATTGCTGCTTCAGCATATATGGTAATGGAGTCATCTGGGTACTATCAAAAACTTTATGGATTGGTTGGCCTTTCGACATCGATGGGAATCTTCACTGCTATATTATCGGAAGCATTCCAGTTGGTATTGGTAATTGCACTTCCCAGTAGTCAAGAATCAAGAGGAACACGATTTTTACTTCTTGCAATTGTATTTTTTGTCTATGTCTTCACTGTTTTTGCTAGTGGGATGAACATCGCAAAACCACTTATTGAGCAATGGAGCCAATCATCACAAGATGCAAAACTGTACGGGGTTCTTCTGGAAGAGCAGAAATCGATCCAGAACGAATTGAAGACGTTCCGACAGCAACAGCAAAGATTAAATACAGCTATCTCCATTCAAGCAAGTCGGAAGTCATTCCAGGAGTTGAAAGAGCATCTGAACTCCGAGAATCCAATCAGTTCAAATCTAATTAAAGTTGAACTGGTTGCTCTCTGGGCTTTGCGAATATTAATACAGTTAGCAAACCTGGTGTGTGGAAGAATATTGGCAAGAAATTTCAGAAGGTTAGACGCTGCTTCTTCAATTGATCTTAAAAATCAGAATGTAAATTCAACAAAAGCATCAGTCGTTCGAAAATGGAAAGCACGTTACACTCGGCAAGATAAAGGATTCATAGGTATTATGGAGTTTTCAGACGGTTCATTTGCTTCGATAAGTCCCGACAAGAAAAAACGATTTAAGACGTTCCGTGGGGCATTAAATTTCTTCGAGAATACTCCTTATCAGGAAAAGTTATCGGAGCAGCCAACATGGGAAAGTTCCAATTAAAACTCGATAACTATTCAATTACAGAAATCGACTTTATTTTAGTTTTAACTTGAGGTGAAAATTAAAACTAAAATCTACTGGTCTGATTAATTAGGTATAATATCCCAATAGAATTCTTGGCCTAAATTGATTTCCAGCATACTTTGGGCAGCATAAGAGTTGGTGATATTAAGACAGATCACATTGAATGGTGCATTGAAAAATCAGGTGAAGATCGTTACCTTGCGCTCTATCGCTATTAAGTTGCGGAATACTTGATGGTGATGCGATACACTCTTTCTCCATTGCTTTCTAACTGTTGATCAGATTTATGGAATTATGCGAATACAAAAGATCATGCCACAAGTGTTAAATCAGATTGAAGAAGCCCACAAAAAGGTTTTAGCTTCAGTTATAAAGACGGGCTATATAGACGTTGATGAGATTATCAAAGGTTTATATTCAGGGGAGGTAGCAGTCATAACTGGTCAAGGTGGATTATGTGAATCATTCACTCAAAATATTATCCTAAACCAGGTTAAGGAAAAACCTGACTGTTCAATTCTGGTAATATGCCCCAGAATGACGAAGGAACGCTACGTAATGAGCCTTCTGTCAATTCAGTCAGAAGTTCTCTTATCAAGTATCACCGAAGCTAATCCTCCAACGGATCAAGAGGATCGAGATAAAATTGCAATGGCGACCAAGGCGTTGCTCCAATCTAATATCCAACTTACCAACAATCGATCGATTCCTATAGGTGAGTGTTTCTCTGAATTTGGAGAATCATATTCAGTGTCAACTGTGAAGCTCATCGTAGTCGATGATTTGGAATCCATCACTTTCAAAACTGAAGTTGAGCCTCATCCAAAAAATCAATTAGACCAAAACAATACGCTGACAAGAGCGGAAACCATTGCGATAATAATTTCCTATTTAAATGAAGTCGCCCGCAAGTTCCATGTCCCCGTTTTAACCACTTTTGATGGATCATTGGATAAACTTGATCGAGATTCACATGACAATGTAATTGAGGCATATTTTAATTGGGCGGACTTGGTGTTGCAGCTGGATGATGAACAGTTGGGGGAAACTGGGTTGGTCAATATTGATGTTCGAAAATGCAAACACGGGCAGGTCGGTAGTACCAGTCTAGACTACTGTGATGAACTTGCATGTTTCGATTCTATGGATCTTGGAGATCAGTAACTCAAAATTCAGGAATATATAATATGGGAACACAGGAGTTATCAAATAAGGAGCTATTGGTATTAATATTTGTTCAGGAAACTAACCTCAATATTCAAACTGCTGGCATCCTGTTCGACCGTTTCCAAGAAGAGTATGTCGCAAATGACATTAAGATGACACGGGCAGACGTGAAGAGATGGATTATCCGACAGGGTGTGGAAATCAAGAGTTAGAAATCGAAGTAGTCTAAAAACTAAAATAGGTCTTTAAATTAAGGACAGTTTGAAATTTAGTTAGTTTTGCTGTGAGCATGCTGAGGGATTTTGGAGGGAAATATGGAGGGATTAAGAGGGAATATCTTGGGGCAGGAAAGGGAATCTTGGGGCACTTTGGGGCACTATCTGGAAGGTGTTCACGAGTAGAACACCTTGTAATCATTGAACATTTATGGTGGAGGTGGCGGGAATCGAATCCGCAGCCCTTAAATATAAGTGGTCTAAAATATCCTAATATATCATTGAGTTAAATGATAATCAAGTTAATTTTAAATCGCCCTCAATCGCCCATAGATATTTAGGTCACCATATCAGATAGTTACGGTCTGGAAAAGCTCTATTATTAAGTTTAAAAATACTCCTTGAATTTGACCCCAATCGCCCACGAATCGCCCACGAAATATTCGCAAAAACTTTAGCTCCTCAATAATGTTCCACCAATTAATTTCTGACCCTCGAAAGAAAGAGACCAGAGGGTTAATTCCTCAAAACTTACAGCCAAGCCACCGGTACCTGGATAATAAACACCGAATCATGTCTGAATGTGAAATCTCAATCGGTATTATCAATAAAAGTTTGGTTCATCCGAGAGAGTGCGCCGTCTAGGCGGCGAAAATGAGTGCTACAAATTTTGTAGCCTAAATTGTCAATACATTTAGTGTATCATCTGCTTAGCCTTCCTTGGTAACAAGGTAAATCTCGAAAGGGAAAGGTGAACACAGCATGCAGATAGGTTGATTGTTGGACGAATTATAGGCGTTTACAGATAGATATACCAAACCAATAGAACTTAACTATTAACAAATCAAAGGAGAAGAGAATGGAAACTGAAACTTTAACAAGCAAACAGGTAAGAACCCGTCTGGGTGGATACTTAGTTGATTTAAAATATGTCAAAGAAAAAGTCTTTCTAATCGAAAAGGTTGGTGAAGATGATTTCGTCGGCGTTTTGACATCAGCCACATTTCTTCGTGAAAACGGAATTGAAATTCCAGCGAAAGGTAAAACTGAAGTTGTTGAAACTGAAGAACCAACAAAACCAAAGTCGAAGAAGAAGTAAATGGGCGGTAAATTAGCGGGGATTTTCCCCGCTGGTTTATAATCCTGTCACCTTTTATTTGGAGAAATATGAAAATTGTCACAGAAGAGTTTGAATTACTATTCAGGGACTACCCTCTCTACTCACAAGAGTCAGTTAAAGATCCATTGGTAATCGCTAAACTGTTTGATCCTTGTGGTTCGGCCAGTTGGTTTTTGCTGGAATATGACGTCAAGGAGAAGATTGCATTTAGTTATGTCACCGGATTGACGGCAGACGAATTCGGTTACACGTCGCTAATCGAACTGGAGAGTATCGAACGACCTTTTGGATTGACGATTGAACGAGATATGTATTTTACGCAGAAGAGACTAAGTAAACTGAAGTGATGTTGATGGCAGGGTGTGTTATGACTCTGCCTATTTACTTTTGGCAATCTCTCGGAATACAAGTACAACTCCAAAAACTTCTCCTTTGTCATTCTTGATCGGGGAACCGCTATCATCAATAGGAATTTCATTTCCTTCCCTAGTAATAAGAATCGTATGATTGGCTAATCCTATGATATTGCCTGTTGAGAGTACTTTTTCAACTGGATTTTCTACCGGTTCTCTTGTTTCCTCATTGATAATGTTAAAAATCTCTTTCAAAGGTTTCCCGGCTGCCTCTTCTTGATTCCATCCCGTTAATGATTCCGCAACAGGGTTTAATGAGTAATATTGCCGTTTATACCAGTAGTGATTACCGCATCTCCGATACTTTTCAGAATTGTGAAAAACCACTCTTCCCTTTCTTTCAATGTTTGTTCTGCTTTTAATTTTTCAGTGATATCCTGGCAAACAGCTGTCATTCCAGTAACATTTCCGTGAATATCATACATGGGCGTGTTAAACCAATGGCAAATGATAATTCTGCCGTCCTTAGTTTTGTTGTCATTGATATTTTCACCTGCTTTTGGATTTTGCCATAAATGAATTTTTTTTACCGTTTCGTAATCAGTATCAGGAACCAACAAATCTAATGAGTTTTTTCCAATTGCTTCCTCTTTAGTAAAACCAAATATTTTTTCCGCTCCTGGATTCCATGAAATTGCTTTAAATTCATTATCGAATTCAATTACCCCCAAGGGAGTCAATTCAATATGGGTTGATAATCTATGTTCTGACTTTTTAAGTGCCTCCTCCGCCTTTTTTCGTTCGGTAATGTCTCTTGAATTACCAACAATTGATATTGGATTTTTATTCTCATCGAATATTATAACACGAGTATCACTAATCCATCGATAGCCTAATTCTTTGTGGTTAAAGCGGTACTCCAATATTGGAGTCATATCATCTTCAACTGTCTTTGATAAAAGCTTTTCAATATGCTTCTGCAAACTGGACATATCATCTGGATGTATTAAAGATGCAGTCCATTCAATCCCTTGAGATATAAATTCTTCTGGAGAATAACCATAGGTTTTTAAAGAAGAAGGACTCATATAGTCGTAAGTACTGGTATTCAAATTAAGCTTATAAATTGTATCAACTGTGTTATTAAGGACATCGCCTAACTCTTTTTCACTTGCAAAAATTATTTTTTCTGCTTTCCTCCGTTCGGCATCAACTTTCGAAACATACAACGCCATCTCAATAGTCACTTTTAGATCTCTTTCCTGTACTGGCTTTAATACATATCCAAATGGCATTGTAATCTTTGCTCGCTCAATCCTTTCTTCATCAAGATAAGCAGTAGAAAAGATAACTGGAATCCCGAATCTATTTCGAATTTCTTCAGCAGCATCAATCCCGTCCATCTCGCCTTTGATCCGAATATCCATCAAAATAATATCTGGCCTATCTTCTTCTGCTTTTTTAATTGCCTTTTCACCTGTGTCCACAATTGATGTGACTTGATAGCCTAAACCATGCAACTGACTTTCAATTTCCATTGCGATAATCGCTTCATCTTCTACGATTAGTATTCTGGTTTTTTCCATGATTAAGTCTCGATGTTGAATTTGATAGTGAATTTGGTTCCGTTTTTACTTTCTATGTCTATTGAACCTTTGAGCTGATTTTCAACCAGAGTACGGACGAGTTTAAGTCCCAAAGATTTGGCGTTTTTCCAATCAAAGTCTTCTGGCATTCCCACACCATTATCTTTTACAGTTAATTCAAGTTCCTTATCCAACTTCTTCATATTTATAGTGATTTCGCCTTTTCTATCTTTTGGAAAAGCATACTTCAAAGAGTTGGATACAACTTCATTAATAACTAGACCAAGTGGAGAGGCTTGATTGATGCTGATTGGCATTTCTTCGATACTGATGTTCAGTTTTACCTTACTTGGATTCACATTATATGTTTGAAAAATGGAGGTTGCGACTTTGGGCAGATATCCCTTCAAATCAATTCCCGATAAATTCTCTGAGCTATGAAGCGTTTCATGAACAGCAGACATTGTGTTTATTCGGTTCTGGCTTTCTTTTAGGGCTTCTTTGATTCTATCATCTTCAATATTGTTTGATTGAAGTTTTAGCAGGCTGGAGATTACCTGCATATTGTTTTTGACCCGGTGATGGATTTCCTGGAGGAGGGTTTCTTTTTCTTTGAGGGAGGCTTTGATTTGATCTTCTGCATTCTTACGGTCAGTGATGTTTTGAGCCATGCAGACAATCCCGTTGAATGTACCTTCCTTATCTTTCATCACAGAGACAGAAAATAGCATGGGAATCTTACGACCCTCTTTTGAGGTGTAAGTCATTTCAATCCCCTGAACGGAGCCTTTTTCGATTAGCTTTTTTAACCCAGTTCCACTGAATAAATCCAGTTTTTGTTCTCCTTCAGTTATGACCGATTTTATGGATTTTTCAACAAGTTCAGATTCTTCATAACCTAGCAGATTTAGAGTGGCTTGGTTCATAGTTTGAATCTTTGTGTCAGAACTGATAACTATGAGGGTATCGGTCATGGATTGGAGAATACTGTCCATGTAATTTCTGGAAACCGTTGTCTTTTTTAAATTCATATTGATTAAGATTAGTTCATCATTAGCATTCCTTGACTCTTGAGTCATTTCTTTAGCGATGGTTTCTGCGCGCCTGTTGATGAAATAAAGGGAGTAAATAACATAAAACAGGAGAAGATCCACAAAACCTCCCGCCAGTGCTACAAGACGAGGTTGATTTATTTCCGAATTTTCTAAAAATGTATCGAGTATACTAAAATGTAGTGTCCAAGGCCGTCCTTGAAGAGTGATTCCTACCGTTTTCTGAAGATCATGATTATGGTGAGACTGGTTTAAATGAAGTTCCGAGTTACTGTCAAAAAGAAGCGCCTCCTCAGACATGGTTTCCCCATCAAAGATCTCAAATTCGATATTTGGATCTTCCGTTCCCACAATTCCTTTCATTAAGTCCCCCGCCCGAAAAGGGGCATAGACCCACCCCACGAACTGTTCTCTCTTCTCTTTAAGAGTTTTCGGTATAGTTTTTGTTTGATAGACGGGTAAATACATAAGAAATCCTCTTTGGATATCTTCTTTTGTCTCTTGCACTAAAGTGATGATACCAGAAGTTGATGCTGCTCCTTCATCACGAGCGTACGTCATTGCTATTCGCCTCATCTCATTTGACCACATATCATATCCAAAAGCGCGTTGATTGCGCCAATCAAAGGGTTCCAGGTAGATAATAGCTGAATAAAGATCCCTTTTTCCTTCAGGTTTAATGAGATATTCAGGGAAGCCTTCAGAGCGGAATTTTTCGATATGTGTTTGTTTTTCTTCAGGTTGAACCAGAATACTATAGCCAATTCCTTGAATCCCCGGCCAATGCTGATTGATTTTTAAGGTTTCCACATATTTTGCCCATTCTTGCCTGGAGACACTTATGGAAGAATTCATTAATCCTACTCCCCCCCATAGCGCCTGCTCGTAAATCCGTAAACGGTCTTTAATCGCACTTTCGATTTCAGTCGTTCTGAAAGAAAATCGGTCTTCAACTCGTTGTTGAACAAAGGAGGCCGAAAGAAAATACGCTCCCACAGTTAACACTAAGGAGGTTATTAAGATGAACCAGGCAGTGACGGGATTGTGAAAAATATTTATATATCTTTTTTTTATTAAGAGTTCTTTTTCCAGATTGGTCTTATTTTTCTCAAATAACATCATTTTCCTTTTTTGCTTGGTTATCTTATGCCTCCAGGTGAAGTTTGAGGGATCATAACTGTTCGAACCTAAACCTATTGGTCTGATACTGTTTGATACGTTGGTGTAGTACGATCAAATGCCTCAAAAAAAGTTTGATCTGCTTCTTCTGTGTAATCATGGAATTATAGGTACCTCTTTTAGTGTTTGCTAAAACTACCAAATTACGAGTGATTAGTGATATCTAGTAAAGTACCAATAGCCGCGGGTCTATTGTTAAATGATATTGAAGATCCGAATATCTCAACATTAATTATTTCTCCATTTTTCTTTATCCCTTTAAATTTGTAGTTAACCGATTTGACTTCACGCTTTAAACGTTTCTCTACCTGCGCTTCGACAGTGGATAAATCATCAGGGTGCACCAGCTTTTCGAAACGTAAATTGTCCAGACATTCGCTAACAGTATACCCGAAATATTCTGCGAACCTCGGATTAACGTACTTGAAAACGTCACCCTGTATGATATAGATGCCTACAATCGATTGTTCAGCAACGCTTCGGAATTTTTCCTCAGATTCCCGAAATGCATTCTCAGCCCGCTTCTGTTCTGTAATATCACGAAAAACACCATGTATTATTTCTTTTCCATCCATCTTAAATGTGTTGGCAAGAATGACTACATCTTTGAGTTCACCGGATTTTGTAATGATCTTTGTTTCAATACGCTCACCTTGTTTTTCTGTTTTCTGTTTTTCAAATGTTGGGGAGAATTCAGCTTCCGAACTCATCGCTGGATGAAGAAGATGCCTAGGTTGACCGATAAGTTCTTCTTTTGTCCTACCCACCAAATTTGCCAAGGCCTGATTACACTCCAATATGATCCCGGTTTCAGGGTCGGCTAAAGCGTTCCCATCAATTGAATCCTCAAATAGTTTTCGATACTTCTCTTCTGATTCTTTGAGTGCTTGTTCTATCTGTTTCTGCTCAGAAACATCCTCATGAGTTATAACGATATTTTTTACAATATTTTCTTTATCTTTTAACGGATAGATGCGTGTGTTTAACCATCTTACCCTTCCTTTTCCTTTTGCTTCCGTTTCTCCTGTCGGGTCAAATTGGTAAGGGGGAACCTGTACCGATTTTCCGGCGTAAGCGGCCTTAACATACTTCATCAATCCTGTATCTTCAACTTCTTTACTTTTTAGGACATTAAATTTATTAACAGTTGTGATCGCGGGAAAATCCCAAAGTTCTTCATAAGCCTTGTTGACTTCGATTTGAAGACCGTCAGTATTGTATAATTCGATCACGGAAGGTGATTGACGCATCATTAATCTGAAACGTTCTTCATTTTCTTTAAGCACTTCTTCTAACTTCCTTCGCTCAGAGTCCATCTTAGTCACATACAACGCCATCTCAATCGTTACTTTCAAATCGCTTTCCTGAATCGGCTTCAATACATATCCAAAAGGCATGGTGATTTTAGCTCTCTCAATTCTTTCTTCATCAAGAAATGCGGTTGAAAAGATGACCGGGATACCAAACTCGGACCGAATGATTTCAGCCGTATCAATCCCGTCCATCTCACCTTGCAGACGGATATCCATCAAAACAATATCCGGTTTTTCTTCCTTGGCAATGGCAACGGCTTCTTCCCCTGTATCTACGATAGAAATGACGGTATACCCAATCTCTTCCAGGGTGCTTTCCATTTCTAAAGCTGTTACTACCTCGTCTTCTACAATCAAGATATTTGCTTTGGCCATAACTTAATCCTAAATTGACTGGTTTTTGTTTTTGAATCTGACGGTGAATTGTGAACCTTCCGTTTCCACTACATTCAAAGTACCTTTCAACTGCTTTTCTACCAAGGCTTTTACGAGTTGCAGACCAAGACCTGATTGATTCTTCCAATTGGCTTCAGCTGGAAATCCAACACCATTGTCTTTAATTGTTAATTCAAGTTCATTATCATCCAATTTTTTCATATCGATTGAAAATTCGCCCTTTTTTCCCTTGGGAAATGCGTGTTTTAAGGTATTCGATGCCAATTCATTGATAACCAGCCCTAAGGGAGTGGCTTGTTCGATGTTCAGTTTTATATCGTCAAATTCAGTCTTTAATTTTACCTGAAGGGGGTTTATCTGATATGATTTAAAAACAAATTTTATGATTTTGTCGATAAATGGTCCGACTTCAATTTTTGATAAGTTATCAGAACGATAAAGTGTTTCGTGGACCGCTGACATAGCAAATACCCTATTCTGGCTTTCTTTTAAAACAGATTTAATCTTTTCGTCGTTGGATTTGTTTGATTGAAGTTTTAGTAGACTTGAAACAACCTGCATGTTGTTCTTAACACGGTGATGGATTTCCTTAAGGAGGGTTTCCTTTTCATTGAGTGAGGCTTTGATTTTTTCTTCTGCTTGTTTGCGCTCGGTTATATTTTCCACTACTGATAGAATTTGGTTTATTTTACCCTTTTCATCAGGCAAGGGACAAATATTATGAAGCTGGTGTTGGCCATCAATAGTAAGTTCAAAAGTGGATTCAGTACCTTGAAAGGCTTTTTGAAAGTGATTTTTAACAATCGGTGTGTGTTCCGAGAAAAATTTTTCCAACGGCAAATGCAAATAGCTCTGTGAGTTTGGATTAGACTTCCTAAATTCCTTCCCTGATGAAAAATTGATTTCCAGATTTTTATCAATAA
>Ga0233431_1005045_pt1 | contig 13326 bp, 12 predicted proteins | sample SI_118_April2016_FD_179867 | JGI IMG/M metagenome (GOLD analysis project Ga0233431, IMG submission 179867) | Seawater microbial communities from Saanich Inlet, British Columbia, Canada - SI_118_April2016_200_MG | ecosystem: Environmental > Aquatic > Marine > Inlet | place: Canada: British...
TCTTTAGGGTCAAATATTTTTCTCTGAATAAATCTATTTCTTCCTGTTTTATACTCATACATAAAAGTATACTCGTTTTACAGGATTATTAAATATCGCTTAGTTTATTATTTTACAATCCCTAAGGTTCCAAACCACCGAGTTGTAAATAAACAAGTTGGAAGCTTGTCATACACTTTTAAATTTAATTACATTGAGGTAATATTAGAAAAATTTATTTCTTAATAAGCTTCCTTTTTTGGGCAACTCTTTTTAATGTTCTTTCAAGCAGAGTTTCGTAAATTGGATTACCGCCAAGTAGAAATGCGGTAATTGTAGCACTGAAGCATGTTATAATTAATGGAAGAATAAGAGCATAATTCATTGTCATTTCAGTAACAAGTAAAATTCCTGTTAATGGTGCACCCACTGTCGCAGTAAAAAGAGCACTCATTCCGGCTACTGCGAATATTCCTGGATGTGTAACTAATTCCGGAAAGAAATAATGTGCAAATTGACCATACCACATTCCAAAAACTGTACCAAGGGCAATCATTGGAGCAAATATACCACCCGGAGTTCCGGATCCATAACTGACCCATGTTGCTATCATTCTAATAATGAACAGTAAAAGGAGTGCCATTATTGGCACTTTATAAGATAGTGCATCCGAAATAATACTGTATCCACCACCGACAGCATAAGGGTAGAATATTGTTAATGCACCAACAACAATGCCTACAACTATAATCATTGGCCAATATACACTTTGTTTACTGTCAGAAAAAAAGTTTAAGGTTTTAATTAAATAGCGGTTAAATATTACACCGAAGCAACCAAAGATACATCCGAATACAACAAACATCCATAATGATCCTAGAGGAGGGGCAGAAAAATAAGTCATAATAATATCAGGTTTTTGTCCCATTATTAAGCGTAATACTATGTCTGCACAAATTGAAGCTACAATTACGCAGTTCATTGACATAAAGCTATATCTAAATTCACCACGCATCTCTTCTATTACAAATAAAATTCCGGCAAGCGGTGCATTAAAGGCTACCGATAGTCCGGCTCCGGCTCCGGCAGCAATAATTGCATGGGTAAATTCAGGTCTAAGTCTAAATCTATCACTGAACATCTTACCTATTGCACTACTCATTTGGATCGTAGGACCTTCTCTGCCAAGTACAAGTCCGCTTGAGAGTGCAAGAACACCACCGATAAATTTAACCGGAAGTACTCTGTTACCTCTGAGTTTACGGTAATTCAGAAGTACACCTTCTATTTCCTGCACACCGCTTCCTGCAGCTTCAGGTGCGAATTTTTTTACGAGGATTATTGCAACGACGATGCTAACCACACAAAAAAGTATGAGAAAAGAATATCTGCCTATTTGGTTATGAATAAACGTATTTGCAAGATAATATTTTAGTTCTGTAAACCAAATAATAGATAACTGAAAAAGACTGCCTACTACGCCTGCTAAACATCCAACGACGACACCTGATAAAAGTAGAAAACTATAATGCCTTCTTTCTCTTAATAATACTTTCCTGAAGATTCTGAATTGTTTCATATTTTAATATTATAAGTTAAGTTATTTTTGGGGGAATTAAAATTTTAATTCTTTTAAAAATAATTTCAAATTCATTATAAACTCTCTTTGACTTTATCTTTTGCTTCATCAAGTTTATCGCTGGCTTTGTGTGTTAATTCAGACGTTTTATCTGAAATATAAGTTAGAATTTCATCCCTGTATTTATAGATTCCCATACCAATTATTATAAGTATAATGGAGTAAATAAACAGACATCCTATTTTTCCTGTTTTCATTTATATGATTTTCCACTTTTGAAATTGTTGATAGATACGAATTACATTTTATCTAACTGCTATTATATATTCTATCTGAAAATATTAAATAATCACTTAATTTTCATGCAAACTTTAATCACATATCTTTTATTTTAAAATTTTTGTCATTTTTATGATCAAGGCTATATGGTAGAAAAATGAATTGTAAATATAATAAACAAATATAAATTTCTAATAATTGTAAAATATAAACAAGGAGGATTTTTTAGGATGTATAAAAAAGTAATGATTACATTACTGGCATTAATGTGTATAACTGGTATCGTTTCTCAAAGTTTGGCAGCAACTCATGCAGATGATATATCTTCTTCTACACCTTTTAGAGTATGTTTTTGGCCTGGTGTCTGGGCATGGCCTAATGGATTAGATGTGTATGGTTTGGAACTTGGATTGCCTGCTTCATTTAGTGCAAATAAAAAAACTATAGTTGCCGGTATTGATTTGGCTCTGTTTTTCTCTCAAAGTAATACAAAAGGACTTCAGGTCTCGATATTAAATATGAGTGACGGTACTGACGGATTACAAATAGGTGCTGTTAATATGGAGTGTAACAATATAATTGGAGCTCAAATATCAGTTTTTAATGAGTATAAAAATTCAAAAGGTTTTCAGTTAGGCTTAATTAATAAGGCTGAACATTCAAAAGGCGTACAAATAGGCTTGATTAATATTATGGACAATGGTTTTTTACCTATTTCTCCTTTGATAAACTGGGGTTTCTAAGTTGAGTGTATTTTGATATAAAAAAGCAGTGGATTTTCCACTGCTTTTTTGTGCGTAAAATTTATTATTTAACTTGACCGTTTCCAAAAACTAAATATTTATATGTATTTAATTCTTTCAGTCCCATAGGTCCTCGTGCATGAAGTTTGTCTGTGCTTATTCCAATTTCTGCACCCATTCCAAACTCAAAGCCATCCGTAAAGCGAGTTGATGCATTATGATAAACAGTCGAAGAATCAACTTCTTTCATAAATTTTTTAGCATTATGTTTATCACTGGTTATAATTACATCACTGTGTTTAGACCCGTATCTATTGATATGATTTATTGCTGACTGTATATCAGGAACAATTTTTACTGAAAGTATTAAATCAAGGTATTCCATAGACCAGTCTTCTTCAGTTGCCATATTAGATTCAGGTACTATTTCACAGAAAATTTTATCTCCACGCAGTTCTACATTTTTATTTTTTAATCTTTTTGTAATTAACGGAGCTATTTTATCAGCAATATCATTATGTATTAATAAAGTCTCAGCAGCGTTGCAGACACCTGGTCTTTGGCATTTGGCATTCTCTATAATATTAAGTGCCATGTCAATATCACATTTATCATCAATATAAATATTACATACGCCTTTATAATGTTTGATGACAGGAATTGTGGATTCAGAAACAACTTTTCTAATTAACTGTTCTCCTCCACGCGGTATTACCAAGTCAATATAATTATCCATTTTTAGTAATATGCTGACAGCTTCTCTGTCTGTCCATGGTAAAAGTTGAACTACACCTTTATCCAGTCGACATGATATGCATGCTCTGGTGATACAGTGAGCTAAAGCAATATTAGAATGAATGGATTCAGAACCGCCTCTTAAAATAACGGCATTTCCTGATTTCAAACAGAGACCGGCAGCATCTACAGTCACATTTGGTCTGGATTCATATATTATAGCAATTGTGCCTATTGGGACACTAACTTTTTTTATTTCTAAGCCATTAGGTCTAATTGTTGTTGAAATGGTATGTCCTACAGGATCTTCAAGTTTTGTTAATTCTCTAAGTCCATTTGCCATTGTTTTAATACGTTCTTCGGATAATTTTAATCTATCAATCATGGCAGGGGATAGACCCTTTTTTATACCTTTATTGATATCTTTTTCATTGGCTTTTAAAATATTATCTTTTTCGTTTTCTAAAGTATCTGCAATTGCCTGAAGGCATCTATTTTTTTCGTTTGAACTTAATACTGCCAGTTGTTTACTGGCGAAAGAAGCTCTTTCTCCAATTTCTTTCAAGCTTGATACTAATTCGCTGGTAGATAATTTTTTAGCATGAGTCATGTTCTTTTACCTCATTATTGAATTCAGATTAAAAATACTCAACAATTATTAATTTTTAACTATTCATTATTTAACTATTACTAAGTTGTCTCGATGAATTACTTCTTCATCTCCATAATAACCTAGTTTCTTATTAATATCTTTGGACTTTAATCCGGCAATATTTGATAGGTCTGTAACTGAATAATTACTGAGACCTTTAGCTATAACATTATTATTTGAATTTAATAGTTCAACAGTGTTGCCCCTTTTAAAAGAACCGCTAACGGATGTAATGCCTGATGGCAGCAAACTTCGTCCATTATTGATAACTGCATTTGCAGCACCTTGGTCAATGAATATTTTGCCCTGGCTTTGTGTGAAAAATGAAAGCCAGCGTTTTTTTGACGGCATCTGTTTATCTTTTTTAGGTGTAAACAGTGTGCCAACATCTTCAGCATTAAATATTTTTTCGAGTATATTAGGATTCGTTCCATTTGCTATCCATAAATAATCTCCGGCTTTAGTGGCTATTTCGGCTGCTTTAATTTTACTTGCCATTCCGCCAATAGATGTTTCACTGTCATCAGTGCCTAGAGCTAAATCTTTTATTGTTTTTGTTATACCTTCAACTATGGATAATCTATTAGTGAATCCACCTTTTTCTATATCATATAGACCGTCAACAGTTGTGAGAATTATTGTTATTTTTGATTTTGTCATCATCGCGACCAATGTTGCTAAAGTATCATTATCGCCAAATGTTAGCTCCTCTACCGAGACTGAATCATTTTCGTTAATGATAGGCAGAATATCCATATCAAGAAGAGTATTAATGCAGTTTAAGGTATTTAAATGTCTTTCTCTGTTTCTTAATCCTGACATTGTAAGTAGAAGTTGTGCTACATGAAATCCATATTTTTCTGCTGCCTGTTCATATAGAGTTATTAATCTGCATTGACCAATTGCTGCAAGTGCCTGTTTCTTTGATAATTGGGGAGGGCGCTTAGCGAGATTTAAAGTTTTCATTCCTATACCCACAGCACCTGAGCTGACAAGAATTACTTTAAAGCCTTTTAATCTCAACTTATTAATTTCTGCCATCAAGTAATCTATTTTAGATATATCTGTAAGAAGCCTGGTCCCTATTTTTATAACGACCATTTTTATTTCAGAAATGGCTTTTTTTCTATGTTCTATACTATTCATTATATTGGGAAGATTGATTTTTTGTTAATACAACAAAGATTCAAAATGATTATATTTATTTATTGCTTAGTAATAAAATATAGCATAACAAGATAAAAGTTTATTACTTTTAGGATTTTATTTTGTGCTTTGCTGAAGATTTTTATTCTTTTTAATGATGATAGTTATTCGGGGGGAGAAGTTTATCAAAAACATGTAAAATTAATACTAATATATAAATAAGGCTTGAAAATTTTCTATTTCCTTATAAATTTTGAACCTGACTTAGCTGTTAAATCAATAAGATTATATATAATTAAGGAACACATTTAAATGAACACTGAAAAAACACAGGAAATAATCAAAAAGTTTGCTCGTAAAGAAGGCGATACAGGTTCAACTGAAGTACAGGTAGCTGTACTTACTGCTGATATTAAACATTTAACAGAACATCTAAGAGCAAATCATAAAGATCATAGCACACGTAGAGGATTACTTGCTAAAGTTAATAGAAGAAGAAAACTTTTAAATTATTTGAAAAAAGAAAATGTAGATTCTTATTCTTCAATCGTTAAAGAATTAAGCATCCGTCACTCGTAATATAAATTACAGATTGGTTTATTTTGTAGGGAGTTATCCCTACATAAAATAAGTCATAAAAAAGTAAAGTGATTATTTTGTGGAATCCTTGTCGATATCAAAGCCTACTATTAAGTTAAGTAATTAAGGGACTTTGATATCGCGATTCCACTTTTTTTTTACTTATCTTTATGGATATCACATAAGTTATAGTAAGTTAAAGTGATTTATTTAGATCCGATCTGTCATATATTTAATTAGAATAAACAAATCGTAAATAAAAAAAGAGGATAATAGAATGTCAGTAAAAAATATTACATTTGAAATGGCAGGAAACCGTTCGATTACATTAGAAACCGGTAAACTGGCTAAATTAGCTAATGGATCATGTACAGTAAGAATGGGAGATACAATTGTATTTACAGCTGCATGCTCAGGTTCAGCAAGAGAAAACATTGATTTTTTCCCATTGCAGGTTGATTACAGAGAAAAATATAGTGCTGCAGGAAAATTTCCCGGCGGCTATATAAAAAGAGAAGGAAGACCTTCTGATAAAGAAATTCTTACTTGTCGTATGGCTGATAGACCAATTCGTCCACTTTTTCCTAAAGGATTTTTTCACGAAGTACAGGTTCAGTCATTACTGCTAAGTGCAGATAATATTAATGAACCTGATGTTTTGAGTATCTTGGGAGCTTCTGTTGCTTTAACTTTATCAGATTTACCTTTTGCCGGTCCAATCGGTGCTTTAAGAGTTGGTTTAATCGATGGAGAATATATAGCTAATCCAACTACTGAAGAAATGGAAAAAAGTTCATTAGAATTAATATATGTCGGTTTAGCAGACAAAATTATAATGATTGAAGGTGATGCAAAAGAGCTTAGTGAAGAAGACTTGAAAAAAGCTTTTGAATTTGCTAATGAACAGGTAAAAATACAAATTCAAGCTCAGCTTGACCTGGCAGAAGAAGCAGGAAAGGAAAAAGCTGATTATAGTTTGGAGCTTGTTCCTGAAGAAATGGAAAAAGCAGTAGCTTCTTTCTGTAAAGGCAAACTTGATGAAGCCTGTTTTATTAGTGGAAAAGAAGAAAGAAATAATGCGTTAAAAGATGTTTATAGAGAATTGGCTGAAAAACTATCTGCTGAATTTGAAGCAGAAATGGGTGAAAAAGATTTTACTTTTAAACTTAAAATGGCATTTGATGAAATCATACAGGGAACTGTACGTCAGGCTATTTTAAACGAAAATAAAAGAGCTGATGGAAGAAAAACTGATGAATTAAGAGAAATATCAGCTGAAATAGGAATATTACCTAGAACTCATGGTACAGGATTATTCGCCCGTGGAGAAACTCAGGGTTTAATCGTTACGACATTAGGTTCTTCTAAAGACGCACAGATTAAAGATTCAATAACTTCTAATTGTAATAAAATTGAAAAGAAATTTTACCTGCATTATAACTTTCCTAACTACAGTGTTGGTGAAACAGGTAGAATAATGGGACCTGGAAGAAGAGAAATTGGACACGGAAATTTAGCCGAACGTTCACTTGCTCACATTATTCCTGCTGATTTTCCATATACAGTTCGCTGTGTATCAGAAATTATGGGCTCCAACGGTTCAACTTCTATGGCAAGTATATGTGGTGGTTCTTTATCACTTATGGATGCCGGCGTTCCTATTAAAGAACATGTTGCAGGTATTTCATGCGGTTTAGTAAAAGAAGGTGAAAAAACTGTTCTCTTAACAGATATTTTAGGTTCAGAAGATCATTTTGGTGATATGGACTTTAAAGTAGCTGGAACATCTAAAGGAATAACAGGATTTCAGTTAGATCTTAAAATAGCCGGTGTTTCTCTCGAGCTTATGTGCGATGCAATGGAAAGAAACAAAATTGCAAGAGACCAAATTCTTGAAGTAATGAATGACTGTATTAAAGAGCCAAAAGCTGAAATGAGCCCTTATGCACCTAGAATTCAGGTACTAAAAATTAACTCTGAAAAAATCGGAGCTCTTATTGGCCCTGGTGGTAAAGTAATCAAAGGTATCTGTGAATTGACAGGTGCTAATATTGATATTGAAGATGATGGTTCAGTAACTGTTTTTGCATCAGATAAAAAAGCTATGGATTCTGCTATTGAAGAAGTTAAAAAAGTTACAGCAGAAGTTGAAATCGGTAAAATTTATCGCGGCGTAGTAAAAACTGTTAAAGATTTTGGATGTTTTGTCGAATTTTTACCTGGCCAGGAAGGTTTAGTTCATATTTCTGAACTTGCCGACTATAGAGTTGAAAAAGTAACTGATATCTGTAAAGAAGGCGATAAAATGTCTGTTAAAGTTGTTGAAAAAGACAAAAGAGGAAAAATCAGACTAAGCCGTAAAGCTGCTCTTGCAGAATTAGAATAAAAAATAATTTAAAGATTATATTATAAAAAATGAGTTCTTTTGTAGAACTCATTTTTTTTGTATCTATACTTTACTATTAAAAACAGAGCATAAATATAAGTGTAAAGTAACTTGGGTATTCTTGCCCGATAATTTAGGATTGATAAAGTAAAGAATAACTTGAAAACAATAATGAAATCACAAACAATTAATCATCAGTCCCGAACAACGAATCACGAATCACGAACCCCCAACCCCCAACCCCCAACCCCTAAATTACTATCAGTTAAAGACTTTTCTTTAAATTTCGTATTAAGAAAAAGCACCTGTTATGCAGTAAACGGTATTTCGTTTGATATATCAGAAGGTGAGACTTTGGGAATTGTAGGAGAATCGGGTGCAGGTAAATCTGTAACATGTTATTCATTATTAGGATTACTTCCTAAAAATTCAGTAAATAGCGGTGAAGCTATTTATAAAAATAAAAATCTTTTGACTTTGTCTGATAAGGAGCTTAATAAAGTTAGAGGAAAAGATATTTCAATTATATTCCAAGATCCTATGACATCATTAAATCCTTTTTTAAGGATTGGTAAGCAAATTATTGAACCTCTGGTGACTCATTGTAAGGTTAACAGGAAGCAGGCTAAGGAAGAAGCTGTAAAGATTCTAAAAGAAGTCGGTATAAAAAATCCAGAGCAGCGGTTTTATCAGTTTCCACATGAATTTTCAGGCGGCATGAGACAGCGAATAATGATTGCCATGGCACTTATTACAAAGCCAAAGCTATTGATTGCGGATGAGCCGACTACTGCTTTAGATGTTACTATCCAGGCCAAAATTTTAAAACTGCTGAAAAATTTAAAAATAAGCCATTCAATGGGGATAATTTTTATAACGCATGATTTAGGTGTTGTTGCGCAAATTTGTGATAGTGTATGTGTCCTGTATGCGGGTAAAATTATGGAGAAGGGGAGCGTAAATGATATTTTTTATAATTCAATGCATCCATATACAATTGCACTGAAAAGATCTATACCTAGTTTAGAAGAAGAACAGGCTACTTTGTATTCAATTCCTGGATTACCTCCTGATTTATCGAAAGAAATAAAAGGTTGTCCCTTTGCTCCAAGGTGTGAGCGGGCTGAAAAAGAATGTTTTGAAATAGAAGAAGTGTGCTTGAAAGAAGTAGAAAATGGACATTTTAGCTCATGTATTAAGTATTATTAAAAAAAACATCAAATATTAATCATTTATGTTTGTAATAAAATGAAAGCTCTGTATCTTATTAACTCTTCGATGATGCGGGGTGGAGCAGAGGTAGCTTGTCAGGCTCATAACCTGAAGGTCGTAGGTTCGATTCCTGCCCCCGCTACCATTTTTCACCAAAGATTCCAAAGTTTATTATTCTATTTCTATATATTTCATATTACTTCTGTTTATTTTGTCAGGCTCATAACCTGAAGGTCGTAGTCCCGCTTCCAGCGGGATAAAGTTCGATCTTGTACCGCAGGGCGGTATCCTGCCCCCGCTACCATTTTTCCTTAGCAATCAACACTGTTTTTTTTTTCTGTATTTTTATTATTCATTCTTGGAAATTGTATATTCAAAAAATATCTATGTCTTTATTTTTAGGATAATGACCTACTTCTAAAAGATTACCTTCTGAATTAATATCATCAGTTGAGAAAACTGGAATACATGTATTTCCTGGAGTGAAGCTACTTTCATGCGATGATAAAGCTATATTATGCTTAAGATCATAATATCTATATTAATAGAAACAATGATGTTCTTTCAACAACAGCCCATCTTTCTTTATATGAATTTGTTATTTTGATTTCAAATAGTTTCTCATAAAATCTAATAGATCTTTCTAGATTTTGAACAAATATTGTAATCTCACCTTGATATAGAGTTCCCATTATTGATTGTCACTCATATTTTTTTATCCAAACATAGAAGTAATTTTTGTGCAGCGATATTCATCGCATACTTTGCAATTTTCTATATTTTTTGTGATTGCGCATTTTCGTATTTCGCAAACTAGACAGTGATTAAAAAGTTTATTGCTTTTCGACATACATCCATCACAATTTATATGTTCAGGTTTTATTTCTGCATTATATTCTTTTGACCAATTTTTTGCAGTTTCAATTCTTTTTTGATTATCATTGTTTTTTGTTGCAATAAATGCATCACATTTAGCACAGTCTAATCCACAGTAAGCAATCATTTGTTCCATTATCTTTATTCCCCTGTTTTGAAGTTTATAAAACTTTACAGTAAAGCAGTTGTTTTGCAAATATTTTTATTTTAGCTACCATCTTTCCAATGTTTTTTTCCTTGTTATAAAATATAAAGTAACTCCAATGGCAAGTAGGGGAATGCATTCCATTACTGTAGCTTCAGCTCTACTAAATTGAGATACTCTTTGTCCGTTTAGTGTTATATGAAAAAAACATTCCGTAAAGAATTTCTAAAAAATAATTCCATACCACATGAATTCCTGCCGGAATCCAAACAGATCGGGTTTTAAAATAATCATAACTGGCGACCCCACCCATAATTGCTGTATTAAATGATGAAAAGACGGTGCATTGTGAATTAAAAAGTAGCAGAAGCAATCCAAATATTTTTGTTTTGATTAGTGAAAATATTGAATAGATTTTTTATAGTATAGATATCTTGTAAAAACATCTAAAGTTATTTATATTCATGGACTTAAAATTAAATACTTAAGGGAATTAATCGTGAAAACTGAAAGAAAAAATATTGTTCTTATCATGATACTGGCATATCTGTTAACATTTGTTGCAGGTGGAGTAACAATGATACCGTTTGCTATTAAGTTTACTGCCACATCATCGTTGCATTCTACATCTGAGTATATTGGATATGTTTTTTCTTTTTTCATGATAGGATATCTTTTAGCTAATTTTCTGAATGGGTATATTATTAAATTTATAAAATTAAAATATGAAATATTTTTATTAAGTTTCATATATATAGTTTTTGTTCTTTTAATGCTGTTAGTTACATCTGCAACCTCGCTTCTGGCACCAATATTAGTAATTGGATTTGTCATGGGAATCATATATACTATTCCCAATTTTTTGATAGTTAGAACATTTAAAGACAGAAAAAGAATTTCACAAATGAATAGGCTTGACTGCTGCTATGGAATAGGAGCACTTGCATACCCTCTTGTCGCAGGTTATATGCTCAAATTTGGTTATTCATGGCAGGAAGTTTTCATCTCTGTAATAATAATTTTTATCATAATAATTATTCTATCTTTTTTTATAAAGTTTCCAGATCTTAATATTAGTAATGAAGATGGAGACTCAGAAAACAAAGCTTTAAAAGTTAATTTTTCAAAATGGAATTTTGATATATACCTTGTAGGGCTCCTGATGTTTTTTTATGTCTTATCCTACATGGGATTCACTTACTGGATCGTTGATTATGTAACAGTTAATTTTCATCTTAATATTCTCATTGCTACTTTTGGATTAAGTCTATTTTGGATATTTTATGCAATTGGTGTTTTTATATCAAGTTTTATTGTTAAGAATATATCAATCTCAAAATATATGCTTTTTTCAGGTATTATAGCTATATTGGCATATGTACTTATTTTGAACTCACATAACTATTTTATGTTTTATATTTCAATATCTTTACTTGGGTATGGATGTTCTACAATTTTTTCTTCTACCATCTCATATGGTACACTTATGCTTAAAAAACCATCACCGGTACTTGTTGGTTTTTTTATCGCTATATCTTCAATTGGAATTATTGCTACAGAACAGTTTTCGAGTTATCTACAGTCTGAAGTAGGCCTAAAGGCTGTTATTTGGACAAGTGTTGGATATATGATAATTGCTATGGTAATTTTATGCGTAATAATGAAAAGGCGCAGAAGTATTATCGAGCAATAAATTTCTTGAGAAATAATAACATCTTCAATAATATAAAAATTGACTCAATGAGTTGATTGCTGTTGAGGTGTATTTTTGAAAATATTTTTATATTGTTCATGGTCTTATATAAAAATATAGGTTATTAGAATAGCTTCCTTTAACAAGTTTCTTGTTATTTCTTTTTTGAAGTTTTTCTATAATTAGATTAGTTATTATCACGTTTTTTGTATATAATATGTTAATGATAATATCATTTGATAATATCAATGAAACGACGTTTTCTCAATTAAAATGGTGCGATTATGAAAAATTTTTTATCAACAAAAGAAATAACAGAAATCACGAATAAATCTTATCCTACAATTAATCGTTGGGTTAATAAAATTAAGAAGAATAAAGATTTAGAAAAATATACGATAATAGAAAAAGAGTTGAACAAGAATATTATTAAAGTTGATATTGAATTGGTAAAAAAGAATTTTATCCTTAATGAGAAATATGAAGATAAAGAAGCAAATAACCCAAAAGAAAGTGTCAGTCTTCATGATGCTGATCATGAAGCAGATGATATAATAAATCTCAAGGGTGATGGATTAAATAGCGAAGATAATATCACATATAATTTATTGGAACGAAATAGAGAATCTAATGTTCTGCTTAAATCAACAAGTGATACGATTAAAGAACTTCAGGATACAATAAAGAAACTTTTAGAGCCTTCTCCTTTTTATAGATTGACAACATTTTGGCTGTCTGTAGGTTTTATTATTTTATTTATGGCATTATGCGGCATAGGGTATCTATATTTAACAGAAACGAAAGCTGAATATGATAGCAGCTGTATAACTCTTGTAGATCAGGTTAAAGATATTAAAGCACATAATCAAATTCTAATATTATCATATCAAGAGAAAATCTTGGAATTGAAAAATGAGAATAAAGATAGTATCTCTAGAATAGAAAACAGCCATAATGAATATAAGCAGTCAAATTATATACTTATAAAACAATATTTGGATATTATCTCTGAATTAAGAAAAGAGGGCATTACCTTAAGAAATATTTTGAATAAAAGTAATGAAACTAAGCCAATAGGTCAAGTTAATTTATAAATTATATACTAGGTTCTGTGATTTATGAACTCTAGAGTTTGTATTTATTATCTCGCATAAAAATAATAAGCTCAATATATAGATATATCAGGAAAAGAATTTATCGTATCTTCTTTAAAAGTTGAGGTAAATTGTTAATAAAGCTTGTTAAATTAGATTTAATTTTTAATATTATACTTCCTCCAAAGTTGTTCAATCTTTAATTCTAAGAAATTGTTATATGACCAG
>Ga0233431_1005051_pt1 | contig 13305 bp, 7 predicted proteins | sample SI_118_April2016_FD_179867 | JGI IMG/M metagenome (GOLD analysis project Ga0233431, IMG submission 179867) | Seawater microbial communities from Saanich Inlet, British Columbia, Canada - SI_118_April2016_200_MG | ecosystem: Environmental > Aquatic > Marine > Inlet | place: Canada: British...
TAATAGAAAGTAGAAAAGAAAGTAATAAAAAGCTCATTAAAGACGCTTAAGAAAAAGTAGTTACTTACCAATAGTTAATTTAACTCTTTCAAACAAAGAAGTCTTTCGTTTCAATTTGACGTATCTAAAACATTCATGCGCAAATCCAGTTCTCACAACTTTTTGTTTTTCTAATTCCATAACCGTTTTCTCTAAATCAATTAGTCGTCGTTCTACGTCACTAATGAATTTTTGTTCGGATCTAATTCTTGCCCCTGGCGCACCTTTTCTTAAGATTAAACTCAATTCATAATCCACGCTAGCATATGCTCTTCGAATTCGTCTTTTTAGTTTGTTTTGTCTATCTGAATTCATTTTTACCCTTGTCAATTGAGTCTCTTTTTCTAATTCAAGAATAAGTGAATCTACTTTTGGAAAAACTTTTGCATGTCTTTTTTTTAATCTTTCAATAACCGAATCAGGAATTTTTATTTTTCTAATTATTGGAATGATTTTTGGTTTTGATCTAACAGTAGTTGTTAATGGCTTTGTAGGCATAATAAAAATAGGTTTTGAATAGTTAAAAAGCTTTGTAGTTAAACATGCATTAATTTTGTGGCGCAGGAGTCTTTTTCTTTTCTGAACTCAAATGCTTTTTCAGTACATTTGCTAGCTCAACTATACTAGCCGGTTTTTCAAGTACTTCAATAACATTCTCAAGTTGAGTATCCATGCTTGCTAGGTTCTTCAAAGAAGTTATGAGAATTACTTTGTACCCCGCAAATACTTTTGGTAAATCCGCGTCTTTATCTCCTTCTTTTGCAAGAGACGAGTCTAAAATAATTATTTCTGGACTAGATTCTTTACAAATCTTTTGTGCATCTTCAACATTGTATGCACTAACTAGGTCTGCTTTAAGTCTCCAATCGAGCTCATTAGTCATATTAGTTACTACGTAAGGATTCGCAGCAAATACGCCAACCTTTGGTCTGTCCATGAATTATATGTTGTGCAAAGAGATATTAAAACTTTTGTAATTCGTTTGTTCCGCCAACCGGGAACGAAATACGCTTATGTGCTATTGATACTAGCACAGCAGAGAATAAATTTCAAAAAAATAAAAAGTACGGTGTTATCTTTAGATAACACGTTTTAGTACAGGTTTAATTGCGTAGCAATTAAAAGTGTTGGCAGTGGAAAGTAAGCCGCTTTCTGTTCTGCAAATGACTGGAAAGCCAGTCTGCAGTTGGCATTAGCCTAAGCCTCAATAGAGTTGCACCTCAGCCCCCGTTTCATCCTATTGCTAGGTATCGTTTCTGTTGAGCTGCCCTGCCTTTCGACATTGTTCATAACAAACTGGGTCAAGGGTGAGCGGACTTTCCTCATTTCACGAAGAAACGTTAGCCAATCAACCACTACCAAAATAGTTTCTTATGTAGAAGTTTTTAAATGTATCTTTTTTGAAAAAAATTACATTTGTCCTTGTTGTTGTAATTGTTCAAAAGTTTGTTGTATTGACTGGTTTATTGTTCCTTCGATTTGTTCAGCAATTTGCCCCGAAATTTTATTCGGGTTAATTCTCAAGTCTCTCACAGTTTGTTCAGTAGACATCAAAATATTTCCAAGTGCATTTATATTAGCTGGATTTTTTTGTGTGACAAACTCTGTTTTTCCTTCTAAATTTTCAAATAAATTAATTGCCAATCTTTCAAGTACAACTGGGTGTTCAATTGCCCAATGCGCTTTAATTCCACCCCGTTCTTTCATCCGTTTTATAATAATCCGTAATTCGGTTTGAATTGCGTCAATCTTGTGTTTGTGATCGCGCATCAATTCGTTTCTTCTCTTTGTCCTAATTTCTCGGCTCCGTTTTAATTCAGCAAGCATTTGTCCTTTTTGTAGATCTGCTTCTTGTTGGTGCTCAGATTTCTCAGCATACAAAATACTTCTACTTGCTCGCCTACCTGCATTTGTCGCAACGCGCGCAAATCGTTTACCATAACCAATAGCACGTTGATAATTATTGGTTGGTCGCATAGGGCGCTTAGCTTTTTTTCTACCAAGTCCTTTTGCCGCACTTGCTAATGCAAAGTTTCTTAATGAAGCCATAATAAAAATTAGTTTTCAAAGTATAAAAAATGATGTGATTTGTTTAAAAAAAAGGAAAAAAAGAAACAGCTATCTAGCTGTTCCTAATTAATCAAATTCACTTCTTCTTTTTTACAATTACGATTCCAACAATTACAATTATGATTGCAATTAATGCTAGAATTCCTGGTAAAACAGATTCAATTTCACCTAAACCAAACAAACCTGTTGGAGTAACTGCATTGTCATTACCATCTGTTGTTTCGTCAGTCCCGGTTCCTGTTTCGGTTTCACCACCAGTTTCAGCAGGAGTTTCAACTTCAGTTGGTTCTACTGGTTCTTCTGGAACTTCAACTTCTACTGGTTCATTAGTGTCTCGTTCGTTTCCACTCGGAGTTCCACTCGTTCCACCGCCTCCACCTGGAGAAGGAGTTACCGTAGGAGGATTACTCAAAGTTAGTGTAATTCTTTCTGTGTAATTATAATCTGTTTGATTATAATTCAGGTCGATAACATACGTTCCTGCAGACAATGAGTTTGTGTTTATTGTGTACAAACCGTTTGCATCAAATATTACATTCACATCGCTAACTGCGTTACTTGTAATTAAAATTACGTTTCCGTCAGTTATTGTTGGAACGTTTGCTTCATCATTTCTGAAGTTACCATCGAAAGTAAAATTTCGTGATGCTGTTCCGCTTGCGCTTGTATCAATATTGAAATAATAATTTTTCAACATTTTTACATTAGTTGTTTGTGCAATAGCTTCATTTGAAGGAATTGCATAATCATTTGCATCAACTGTTACAGTATATGTTCCAGTTGTCCATGTATTATCAACATTGACATCAACTGACCAAATACCGCTAAGCGCATTTCCACTTGTAAGTGCTAATACAAGACTTTTGGTAGTTATACCATTGTCCATTACTGCAGTTACTTCTTTTACACCCGCCAAATTATCCGATATATTAGCATCTATTGTAATAGTCGTATTTCGCAGTATTGGTGTTGTAATAACATCAATTGAAACGATTATTGGTCTAGTATTATCAATAGTTGGATCAACTATTCTGTCATCAATATTTCCTGCAACATCAGTTACAGTTGTCATAATATCATAATTCCCATCAGGTATACCTAATAGAATTGTATTGAAATCATGATCCCAATAACCTGTTGTTGAATTATAACTTGCAAAAGCTGAAGACACAATTAATCCAGTATTCTTATCGATTAAATCAATTAATACCGTGCTTACTCCAGATAGAACATCCCATGTATTTACATCAACATGTAATATTCCACTATACGCACCAGTACTTGGGATTATTGCTTGTGAATTCAAATCAGGGAATTGTGGTTTTGAATAATCAATTCCTAGGTTGAAATCAGCAGGAGTAATATTGTTAACAATATTATCTACTCGCAATTCAAACAATCCATCAGTCATACTAATATCATCTAATGTTATTTGTTGAGAACAATTATTCCCATTTAGAGCAACAGAGTATAATATATCTGTTCCAAGTTTGATTCTACAATCAACACCTAATGAAACACCATTAACAACCGGAACCATTGTAAAGTTTCCATTTGTATAAAATGTGCTTGCTTGTGCGGAATATATATTGTCATTATTTATTGGAGAGTTAATAGCAACTGCTCCTTTTAGATTATCAAACAAATCAACAATTTCAATAGTGAATTCATTACTTGTGATTGTTTCACCAGTAGTTTGATTATATGCTATTATATTAGACAAGTATATTCCTTTCGCAGGAACATCAAATAATGTATTGAATTCTTGTCCATTATATTTCGAAATGTGCGACGACAACAAAAATTCATTTGTTATATTTCCATTATTCATTATTAAATTAAAATCATATTGTCCTTCGGTTAAAGCTCCAAAGTTAAAAGCCATTGCGCGTTCACTTGGCAATACTAAGAAGTACTCAAACGTTTTGTCTTCGATAAAACCAAATCCTTGGAAATCTTCTAGAACTGCTAACGCGTAAAATTGAGTTACAACGCTTTGTCCAATCTTACCATTTCCCGAATCTCTGAATACTGCACGCACATCATATATTTGTGGTGACAAAGAATTAATTCCGGTTAAATCAAGTTCATACGAATTATCGCTTGTATTAACATTAACTATATATGAACTTACAACAACGCGATCAACATCCCTTATTTGGATATCAACAGTTGCCGCACCTTCTGGAGCCTCTCCCTTGATTCTTAATTTATCATCATCACGATCATATGCAATTGAAATTGTTCCATGATTCATTCGACTAACAATATTTTCAAGTGCAGTTAAACGAACGTCTAAAGCATCTATTTGACTTTGTAAATTTGCAATAGCTGCTTGCATTTCTGCATTCAAATCGTTAATCATTTGAGTTAATTCTGTATTCAAATCATTGATTTTCAAAGTTAGTTCTGCATTCAAATCGGTTACTCTTTGGTCTAATGCGAACAAATCAGTTTGTAAATCAATTATATTTTGATCATGATCTGCTAATCTTGCATTAACTTCATTTAATTGATTTTGGAAATTAGCATCTTGTGAATTTAAATCCGCTACTTGTTGTTCTAACACAGTTGTTCGTGAATTCAAATCAAGCGCTAATGTATTTAGATCATAAACATCTAACTCTAATTGATCAACATCCGCTTGTATAACATCAAGTAATAAAGCTTCAACAACAACTCTTGCTGAATCAATTGTCGTACCATTTACTTCATTAATAAATGCTGCTTGAACATTTAAGATTTGAGGATTTGTTTCATAAACCGTTTTCAAACTAAAGTTCTTTGAATAATAATTTGTTTCGTTATTAAAATCAGCTAGAGTCATTGGAACAACTGTTGCACCATTGTTTTCTCCTCTAACATAAAGTTGAATTTTTGTTGTTCCCGCAGGAGCAATACCACTTATCTTTAATGATGGTGCCCAAGGGCCCGTAACACGAGATCTATAAGTAGTCCAAATTTCTCCAACGCTTGGAATAACAGTTACTGTTTCAGTGTCATTAACCGCACCACAACTTCCAATTCCTGTTGGACATTCACGAATTGTATAAGTATAACTTCCGGCTACATCAAGCGTTTGGTGTTTGTTTACTGGGTCCGGGTCTGAACCACTATCTTGTTCAATAAAATTGCCGTCTACTGGGCCAATCCATTCAACTAAACAAATATCTCCAGGAGTACCCATGTTCGGACAATTAAGACTTATTTCCCAACTATCTCCTTGCATGATTGTTGCACCTGGCAACTCAACTGACGCTGCGAAAACGCTCGCAGATAAAAATAAAACTGTTAAAAATACTCCTAAAATCAAACTATACTTATTCACGTTAATTCCCCCTTGACGAAAATGTCAACACCAAACATATTTGCACTAGGAAAGTATTTAAAGATACTTATCACGCGCGAGAAAAGTTAGATAATATGCGAATAAAACACTGAAATTCACCCCGAAAAAAACATTATGCGTCGATATCAAACAACCAAAGCGTGTTTGTTTTTTCTTCAAAAAAAGTGTTAATTGTTCGCGAGCCACGACTTATATTCTCTTTTTCAAGAATTTGTTTCAATTCTTCTGCCGTCCGATTTAATGCATTAGTAGTTGGTGTGCTAGGATTAGCTTTTGAATAATCTGCAATTGTTTTAACTCTTCCCTTTCCAAAAAAATCCGTGGCAATATAAGTATCCATTGTCCCATTGTTGAAATCTACTCCAATATCTGGTTCTTTATCGACACCATGAATTATTCTTGGTTTAATCAGTTTAACGTTGAAACCATTAATTTTATTACCTAATTGCGTTCTCAAAAAAATAGCGGCTCGCCTATGTTGTTCAAGCACAGTTCGAGGATTTTTTCGCGTAACTTTTACAAACAAAATGTTTTTACCTATAGTAACTCTAAAAGTACCCTGATTATCAATTCCCGGATGTGAACCCGTCCTACCCGATTCTACAATTATCCCATCAACATTTATGCGTTTTATCGGACGTGCAGTCTGTTCAGCCATATGTTCGCCATTGCCAGTAATATGTTGTTCAATTACTCGTCGAACTTTCAAAAGTGCACGTTCTTTTCCAGAAAGTGACTGTGCAATTCGGCGTCCACGCCAAAAAAAGCTTCTTCGCCGATCTATAATAACTCCTGGTTGTCGCTTTTGTTGCATACAACAAATATTCTTTATTGAAGTATAAAATGGTTCCCAACTAGATCAAATTTTTGGCAGAGCTAACGCAAGGAAAAAATAAAACTTTTTTATCAAAAAAAAGTAATACATTAGTAGAGCAAACAAGTAAATGCGATTCGAAACTTTATGTGTTCAAAATGGGTATATACTTATAGCAACCTTGAGCTTTTAGTGTTGCAATGCTTAATATGTCGCCGAAGCTCCATACTTACACAAGCAATCTATCGATCTCTTCTTCTAAGAGTGCTCTCGTTCCTATAATCCTTTTTACAGAACTTTCAGAAATGACTGACTCTTTTTAGGGATGGCTTCGTGCTTAGATGCTTTCAGCTCTTATCCAATACAGCGTGGCTACCCAGCATTGCCCTTCCGGACAACTGGCACACTAGAGGCTGCGTCGCAATGTTCCTCTCGTACTCGTTGCAACTTCCCCTCAGTCAATCAACAACTCCAACAGATAGTATCCAAACTGGCTCGCACCGTTCTTAACCCAACTAACGTATGGCTTTAATGAGTAAACCCCTCCACCCTTGGCTACTTATGCATAGCCAGGATGCCATGAGACGACGGCGAGGTAGCAAACCGCGGGGTCGATGTGAACTCTTACCCGCGACAACTCAATTACCCCCAGGATAGGTTCATTGTTAGACTAGGGTCCTATTAAAGGACACACTAGCGTTCGCTAGACCCAAGTTTCCTTCCTACGATCCGTGCTGTTAGGATCATAGTTAAGCATGCTTTTGCTCTTGCACTCTACTTCGAATTTCTGACTCGAATGAGCATACCTTTGGGCGCTCCTGATATTGTTTCAGGAGCGTGCCGCCCCAGCCAAACTACCCACCAAATGCTGTCCCCTTTCAGGTAAGCAGTATACTTTTCTGAAGTTGGTGTTACACTTTTGCATCAACAATTCCTGACGAAATTGCATCGAATGCTCCCAACTACGCTATATACAGAAAACTATACCACAACATCAGGCTGTAGTAAACTTCCGTGGGGTCTTCTCTTCCCGTTGGAGTTCCGCAGCATATACACAGCGAAGTAAGTTCATTGGGCTCAACTTTGGGACAGCAGGTACCTCGTTACTTCCTTGGTGCAAGCCCGCAATAAACGGGCAAGGTATTACGCTACCGTGAGAGCCTCAGAGTTAGGCCCGCTCTTCACCAGGGCTTAGATCCGTTGAAACAGATTTTCACCTACTGGCAGTGAGCAGAAGTCAGCCCCTATACGCACCATTACTGGCTAGCAGGGACCTGTGTTTTTGATAAACAGTCGGGCACCTCTTGTCATTGAAACCTGCATACTACTATGCAGGCACTCCTTATACCTAAGATACGGAGCTAGATTGCCGAATTCCCTAAAGTTAATTCCCCCAATACGCCTTAGTCTTCTCAACCAGGGGCACCTTTCACGGTTCTCGGTACGGTTTTCTACAATCAAATACACTCTCTTTTCACGGACACCCGGCCTTGCCGAAACATTGCTGCCGTTCCAAGTTTGTTCTGCTTCTCGTCATTACAACTCTCCACAGAACTATCCTTGTTAGACTACCAGAAAAGGTAGCTTCGGCTAGCCCGATGTGTCAAAAGTATATCTTTCGTTGCCGGATTTATGTAGAAAGTACGCGACTATGAACGCGTTTCCCTTTCGTTGGTACTCCCGTTAGGAGCCAACTTAGGACCGACTAACTCTTAGCTTATAATAAGCGCTAAGAAACCCTGGCCCTTTCGGCGGAGCCGATTCTCACGACTCTATCGTTACTACTAGTGCGAGGATCCATATCACTAACAGCTCCACCCGTCCTTACGAACGAGCTTCTAAGCTATCAGTGCACCCCCTTACAAGGAATGTTCAATCTAGAACATCTTCTGTGTATCGGCAGTTGGTTTTAGCCCTGATCATTTTCGCGGCCACTATTCTAGGTGGGTGAGCTGTTACACTATCTTTAAAGGATGGCTACTTCTAAGCCTACCTCCCCACTGTTTTAGAACAACGACACACTTTACTAACACTTAACCAACATTTAAGGGCCTTAACACAGAGCTGGGTTCTTACCCTTACGGACATTAACCTTACGCCAATGCCCCTACTCCCGACTTCTTAGAAGATTATAACTTCGGAGTTTGGCAAAAAAGCTACCCGTTTCCAGGCAACACTTTTTAACCAGTATCTCTACACCATAATCATTCTCCATCGAGGCTATCCTCAGAGATATTTCAGGGGGAGCCTGCTATCACTACGCTCGATTCGCTTATTACGCCTAGTCCCAAGTCACCTAAGTAGATAGACTAACACTAGTTGCGGCCCTCCACCCCCTTGAAGGGGGGCTTCAGCCTGCTAAGGACTAAATCGCGTAGTTTCAGGTCTGATCGCTGTGACTAATCCTACTAAGACTCTACCTCATAAAATTGCGTAGATTCGGTTTCCCTACGGCTACCTGCTTAAAAACAGTTAACCTTGCCACAACAACAAATTCCCTCGCTCGTGCTTCACGACGTACGACAGAACGCTGGGTTGCCCCTTTCACGCCCTGCCTCCCCGTAACCAACTAGTTTCAGGTGCTTTTCAGCTCCTGTTAAGGATACTTTTCAACTTTCCCTCACGGTACTAATACGCTATCGGTCTCAGATAATATTTAGGGTTAGGAGTTAATACTCCCATGTTCCTGCGCACGGCCATGCACAGTACTCTTTTATTAGCAATCAACTTGTGTTGCTTAGGATACGGGACTATCACCCTCTATGGTATTACGTTCCAGAAAACTTCTCCTCACAACACAACTTGTAACTAACACCACATCTCCTCTACCTCACAGTAGAAGATTCAGCTTGCCCTCTTCCGCGTTTGATCGCCTCGCATTGCGGAATCACAATTGTTTTCTCTTCCTTCGGTTACTTAGATGATTCAGTTCACCGAGTTGCCCTTCCTTATCGGAATAATTCAGAAATCTCTGGTTCAAAGAATGCATGCTTCTCGCCAGAGCTTATCGCAGCTTGCCACGTCCTTAATCGGCATCTGAGCCTAGTCATTCACTAGTTGGCGTAACGTTGCCAATAGATTATTTAATAAATTAAATAATCCGCCATTTTTTAGACATATTGTTTTGAATTACACTTGCTGTGTTTGCTCTACCAATGCAACGCCGACAACTCGGCGGCACTTGTCCTTTTCGCAACAAAAGTTGCTCAAGAGGACTTATACCACTTTCCTTATCAACGCTTGTCCTTCTGTCCTGGAAAAACCCAGAACAGGAACACTACTAATTGTAATGTACTGACAAAAATTTTTTTTTTGCTTGACATATCATCAAAAGATGATACATTTTCGCTTAAGTCTTCTCTAAAGACTTAGTGGACTCGAGGGGAGTCGAACCCCTGACCTCTCCCGTGCAAGGGGAGCACTCTACCAACTGAGCTACGAGCCCGGAAATTGCCTAGCTAATTTCACATTTTGTGAAACTTTTTGTGCAATTACCTTGTTGATTGTGCGCTTGCACCGCTTGGTCAATACCTATTCGTTCCATACACTTTTTTTGCTTTGCAAAAAACCTGTACTAAATGGGGTTGCTTTCGCACCCCTGTGCTTTCACATTGTGAAAGACTTTACAAACCGCATTCGCGGTTTAAACATAAAGTTGGTTAGCAAACAAAATGTGTAAAATCACATATTGTTTTTTATTTTGTAAAAACACTTTCACTCGAAAGTTTTTGTGTTTTTAGGAGGTGATCCGTCCGCAGGTTCCCCTACGGACACCTTGTTACAACTTAGCCCCCCTCGCAAAGCCAGGAATAGGCCGCATCACAAAGAAGCGGACTCATCCAAACTCCACTCGGCTGGCTTGATGGGCGGTGTGTGCAAGACTCAGGGACTTATTCACCGTGCATTAATGATACACGATTACTGGGGATTCCAGCTTCATGAGGGTGAGTTACAACCCTCAATCCGAACTGAGGTTAAGGTTTAGAGATTAGCGCCCCCTTTCGGGTTAGCAACCCATTGTCTTAACCATTGTGTGCCGCGTGTAGCCCAGGAAATTCGGCTCATACAGACCTACCGTTGACCACTCCTTCCTCAGAATTACTTCCGCAGTCCTCCTAGAGTGCCCCCAACAAAAGTTGAAGTAGCAACTAGAAGCGTGGGTCTCGCCCGTTGCCTGAGTTAACAGGATGCTTCACAGTACGAGCTGGCGGTGGCCATACAGGACCTCTCAGCGTGTCAAGAAAACCCTTCAGATTGTCTATCACTCGGCTGTCTTCCCTGGTAAGATTCTCGGGCGTTGTATCCAATTAAACCGCAGCATCCACCCCTTGTAGTGAGTCCCCGCCAATTCCATTAAGTTTCACCCTTGCGGGCGTACTCCCCAGGCAGTGGACTTAACGCCTTCGCTTCGGCACTCTTTGCTCACATAGAACAAAGAACACCTAGTCCACATCGTTTACGGCTGGGACTAACAGGGTATCTAATCCTGGTCGCTCCCCCAGCTTTCATCTCTCACCGTCGGGATAGTCCTCGTGAAGCGCCTTCGCTACTGGTAGTCCTTTTGGGATCATCACATTTCACCGTTACCCCAAAAATTCTCTTCACGTCTTCCTTCCCCAAGCACAACAGTATCTTTAGCAATTCAAACAGTTGAGCTGTTTGATTTCACCAAAGACTGATCGCACCGGCTACAGGTGTTTTAGGCCCAATACAAGTGGAAACCACTTAGAGGTTACGTATTACCGCGGCGGCTGGCACGTATATTGCCCCCTCTTTATTCACCAAACTTTTTACATTTGATAAAAGCTCTCAGTGAGAGCACTCGAAATCCCCCTATCACACTTTCGTGCAGTGTAAAGGTTCCGCGACTGCTGCACCCCGTAGGGCTAGGGACCTTATCTCAGTTCCCTTCTCCGGGCTACCCCTTTCAGGGCCCGTACGCATCATCGGCTTGGTGGGCAGTTACCCCGCCAACAACCTAATGCGACGCAGTCCCATCCTCAAGCAATTACTGCCGGAATAGACAGATTATTTGAGTGAACATACATTCCAGTATTGTTCACCTATGGAGCATTAATCCCAGTTTCCCGGGGTTAACTCCTCTTGAAGGTAGGTTAACTACGTGTTACTGAGCCGTTCGCCAAGTACCCTTCCGGGCCTTTTGACTTGCATGGCTTAAGTCGGATTTCGATAGCAGTTTCCGCCAGTAGGATCAGCTGGAATTCAATTTAGAATTTCATAATCCTTACATTGTTGTATTGAAACTTATTATAGAATTGTCGAACACATATATTTTCTTACACAGATTCGTTTTACTAACCAACATCGCATTACCAAAAGCGGTAATGTTCACGAAAGATCCATTCTTCTCAAATGAGAAAAATTTCTCTTTATTAAATTGAAGCCTAGCTATGCTAAGTTCCAATAAATTTCATAACGATCGAATCTTCACGATTGTGAAGGTGTTCAATTCGAGAACTTGCAATTAATAGCAAAAAAATGCCCTTAATTCAATTAACTCTTGCAATTGCTGCTCACCAAATCAGCGTTGCATTGCTATATCTATATGCTTCACTCAACCTTTAAAAAGGTATCGTGGAAAAAGTTAGTTTTTTGTTTTTTTTAAGTAAGTGACCAAGTTCCGTCAGTAAACCCATCAAAAGTTTCGTTATCAACTACACCCATGCCATCAATAAGAACCGCAGCATTAACCCAATTTGCTTCAAAAGGCCCATCGGCTTCATTAGATGTTGCTGAAATAACATGAAAGCCATTATTAGATAATACCCATTGATTATTCGCAGTTACTCCGGTGCCCATGCCAATTTCTCCACTCTCAAAAAAACTAATTGTTCCATTTGTTGGTTCAGAATAATATAGTTTGTAATCACCATAATCCCCAAAAACTAGCGAATATGATCCACCGAAATATTGTCCTATAATTGTATTGATAGATAAATTCATTGTGTCTGGTGCACTTGCTCCGACCCCGGGCCAATCTTGACAAGTTAAATCTCCGCAACTCGCAGGACTAGTACACTCACTTGAATCCATACAAGCTACAGGCGTAGTACTCCCGCCCCCACCATTGCTAGGAACTAAATCTCTTAATTGATCAAAACTATTTTCGATAGACGTGTTTGCTTCGTCAGTAGGTGCAGTTGTAGCCGCACCAAGAATCATAAAAATTACTACTGCAACAACAACAATTGCTGCGCCTAAAATTAACAAGTACTCAAGCGCACCCTGTCCTCCAACATTTCGTTCAAACATAATTAAAGAAACCAAAACAAGTATTTATTCCTTTGGATTCAATTAGGTAAAACAATTACGTGTTGTCTCTAAACAAATCCTAGCACAGAGAATAAAAAGAAAATATAGAATGCAATAAACAACGCGCCTTCCCATTTAGTAATTTGTTTGTCTTCAACAACAAAGTAATATAGTATCGTTGCTAAGAGAAGCATTCCAACTAAGAAAGCTGAGAACGTGAATTGAATTGGAGCTGCAAAAGCAACTACGCTAATTATTCCAGGGATACTAATTACTGCTAGCGCATTGAAAATATTTGATCCTAAAACATTTCCAACAGCCATTTCGGGTTGACCTTTTTTTGCAGCAGTAATACTAACTACTAGTTCTGGCAGACTTGTTCCAAGCGCAAGTGCAGTTAACGCAATAAGTCCTTTTTCAACACCGATTATACTAGATAATTGAATTATCGATTCGATTGTGAATTGTGCTCCAAAGAAAATGAATACCCCGCCAAGGATTAAAATAATCCAAACCTTTGGGCTCAAACGCTTGCTTTCTGCAAGCAAACTCTTTTCTTTTTTAATTTCTTTTTTAATCTCGGCCCCAGGAATCTTTTGTCGTCGCCCACGAGAACTAATAGTATATGTGATATACACAATCAGCACAACCAATAACAAAATAGATTCAAGTAGTCCAATTACTCCGTCAAATAACACAAACGCTAATAAAAACGACGACCCAACTAAAAACGGAATATCTACGTGTTTTAGTTCCCAAG
>Ga0233431_1005053_pt1 | contig 13301 bp, 4 predicted proteins | sample SI_118_April2016_FD_179867 | JGI IMG/M metagenome (GOLD analysis project Ga0233431, IMG submission 179867) | Seawater microbial communities from Saanich Inlet, British Columbia, Canada - SI_118_April2016_200_MG | ecosystem: Environmental > Aquatic > Marine > Inlet | place: Canada: British...
CCACACTACCAATTTGAGTATCGGCTTTCAGTTGAGCAATCTGTTCTTTATACTCTCGTTCAATATCTTGCTTAGCTTCAACAATCTTAAGAATTCTATTACCTAAATTCTTAGATGAAGCAAACATGTGAGAAATTTTTGCCTTAAATAAATCTAATACCATCTCTACTCACCTTCTTTTCCTATTTGTTAACCTAATCAACCTCTTTTTCCCATTAAAGTGCTTATGAGCATATATAAGCTTTGTGGTGTCAGTATTTAAGCTACCTACCACTCGCAGATCTTCCCGCATTCATGTCTCCGCGGATATTTTCCATGCTTTTAATCACAGCTTCAACAATTTCATCTAACTTAGTAACATTTCCACCAAGATCTTCACCGGAAGCCTCAGTAATAACTCTACGATATGTTGAATCTCCGGCACCAACCATGCCATCTAATTTAGGAATCTTACCTATTAAATCATAAAGTGTTAAGTGAATCTCTTTCAACTTAGTTGCAGTAACCGCATGTTCAATCTCTCCTTTGGTTTTATTGATTGCTTTACGAACAACCCTCATTGGTGCCCCTTTGTTAGATTTATTGGCTTTCAGTAACTGATCTGCAAACACAAGTAATCGATCTTTATAATGACGCAATCTATCTGCCTTAGCACTTGAATCATGACCTCGTTTTTTATAACGCGCTTCTCTCTCAAAATCTCTTTCAGTCTTCAAAGAGTCTTCGGCAGCATTGATATGATCAATAATACCATTAGCCCACTCTTCCTCCGCCTTCAACCTATAAGCATCATCTGCAGTAGGAAGACTTGCAATGTGTCTACGAAGTTTTTCTTGTTCTTTTCTATACATTTCTCCAATTTGCGCAGCCTTTAATCTATTCTCATACCAAGGCTGTGCCTGACTTGCTTCCCACTCAGCAATTTCATCATCTCTTTCAGGAGCAGCCAAAGGTTTACCACTAGTACCACTACCTACAACAGTTTGACCCTTAAAGTAGCCAGGTATTGCGCCAATCAAATCAAAGATCATCATTTTACACTCAACAAAGTCTTTATTCCTTTGAATATTATCAACCTTTGATTTTAACTCTGCAAGATAAGACTTAACATCTCCGGATGAACAAGTCTCCTTATCAGGTAAATTCCAACCCGTTGCTTTTCTCCTAACTGCAATATCAAAATTATTCTGTAACTGATCAACCTGAACTCTCAGCATAGCGGCTAGTCTATTCAAATCCATTTTACGATGTGAAGACTTAGAGTCAATTCTATTTCGTCTATCATCCCTCTCAACGTCTCTGGAAGTGTGAATTGATTCAGGATTTTCTTCAGCGTCACGTATATAGTCAACAAGATCATCAAGTTTTGCTTCAGCTTCTGCAAGTGCTTCGAACTCAGCAAAACCATCGTCATGACCTTTTTTATCATCATGCATATGTTTAACTTTCTCTTGTTCTTTTGCGATAGTATCAGCAATCTCTCGAGTAATTCTTTGATATTCTTCCCATTCCCAGTTAATTTGATCCCAAACTTCTTTATTCTCTTGAGCAGTCTCGCCTTCTTTAGGTAACTTCACCCTCTTAGCAGCACCAGCACCAACAGGAACTTGTCCCTTAAAGTAACCAGGTATTAAACAGATTAAATCAAATATCAACAATTTACAGTAAACAAATTGAGAAGGTTTTGCAACTTTTGGAATAAGAACCTTTAGCTCAGCAAGTTTTTTGTCAATTGCCTTATTATCCATCTTAGCCTTATTTCTTCTAGCCAAGCCATAATTCTTAGTCAATTGATCAAATTGAATTTTCAACTGTTCTCTCTGTTGAGAAAAGCGATTATGTCTTTTGCTCTTCTCAATATCATTAGATCTTTGACGCTTCAGATAAGCTTCTTCTCTCTCAGCCTTTTCAACAGATGCATCCCAGCCAGAAGGTACGTGTCGTTTATCCTCTTCAAATAAACCAGAAGATTCCATCTCAACCATATGATTGTAAAGTTTCTCTACTTCAAGCATTTTCGAGATTAACTCTCTCAATACTCTTCTAGGGCCTCTCATGTAACCATGTTGAAGTAATCCAGTATCTTTATCAAACTCCTCATGGAAAAACTTCTCACCTAATTTCCAAAGAGGAAGAGCATAAGCTGAAGTAAACCAATCTTCTTTTAATTTCTGAACCCATTTACCATGAACAGGTTCAGAAACACCAGCCACCAAACCAACAATATCATAGTGAATAAAATAATTAGTAATATACGCAGGGTCCTTTCCAATTTTACCAGCCATTCCTGATTTAGGATTTTTCAACTCACGAGCATATCTCTCAAAGATTAATTGTAAATGCTTAACAATCCAACCAGCCTCTAAATTAGATTTGAACTCAATATTAATTTCTTTCAACAGCTTAGTAAATTTATCATATGCCTTATCAAATTCTTGCACTCTTTCTGGATAAAGTACATCGGCTGCTTGATCGACTTCAATTTTAATTGCACGCAGTCTCGACCTCAATGCAGGTTGACCTTCCGAACCCCACATAAGAGCTTGATATCTTACTTGTACTAAAGACAAAGGATATCTCTTAACATTATTGTAAAGTAATCCCCAATCATAACTCCAAGCACCACTTACATGATCCGCATGTTTAACAGGGCTTAACTGATAACATGCTTTAATCAAAGCCATAGCTACATTAATATCTTCTTCAGGTTTCTGCAACAATGCAAGTGCCTGTTCTAATGAATTTACTTCACCTAAATCAATCTTATCTAACTTATCTATTATGACTATGTGGAAATTTAATTTATCAGCACCTTGTTTACTTTGATCAGACAACTCAATACTATAATTTCCAGGTTCTAACTTAGCCAGTTCTTCAGGAGTAAAGAATGTATGTTCAAAACTATAAGGAGGTAACTGCCCTTCAAAAGACGAAACAAAATCTCCTGAACCAATATGAGCACTCAGCATACGTGTCTTCAAGGGCAAATTCTTTGGTGCTTTCAACTCCCACAACACTTTGCTATCAGGAGGGAAACTAGTCATTGCACCTTCAAGAGTTAAACCATCTTTACCCTTCAACAACAAAAAGGTGTGTTTTTCTCTAAGATCTTTATCTTCAGGTATTGCCTTACCATTTATAGTTAAGATTGTAAGATTCTGTTCACCAGCGGTCAACTTAGGTCTATCAGGTATACGAGGTAACTCTTTTGGTTTGGGTGGCCCAGGAGGTAAAATATTCTTAATAGGGGGAGCCTTATCTTGAATAAAACTAGATGAAAGACGATAAGTAAACGGAGGCATACGGGTTATTACATTTTCTTTAACCGAAATATTAACAACGTGATCAGGATGTAACAAAAATCCCTTGCCACCATACTTAACAGATTTATCTTGAACTGCGATAGAATACTCTCCCGCCTCTAATTCAACAGTCACGTTGTACGGTTGATTATTATCAAAATCAAATGGTGCAAATGATTTAATGGTCGTCACATCACCAGATTTTTTATTTGTAATAATCAATGTCACATCAGCAATTGGAATTTGAACAGCAGCATTATCCTTACCATGCTCATAACTACTGCTACCAACAACACCAATCAAGTGACCTGTTTTTTTAGGTACAGGGGCTTCAGATTTTCTAACAAAATGGAAATCTTTGTAGAAAGATAAGTCCCCATATTCGCCTTGCGGACTACCTTCTGATTCTTTCAGAGTAAAGGAAGTCGCACCCATAGCATGGAACAGTCTCCTATCATAATCAACTTTAACTCTCAATGCATCAATAGCCAGAATCTTGATCAAATAATTATAATCAGTTTCACCAGAACGTAACCAAGTTGCATTTGGTTGAAGAGAAGCACACTCTCTCCATCTACCTACAGGCGGTACACCACCCACATGTTTCATTAGCTTAACTCTAACACCATTATGAGCAAGAGGTTTATGGTGGCCTTCATCAGTAGCATAAACTTTACCCCATACAGTTACCATTCTCTGCCTTTCGAATTCAAAGTTCAAAGGATGCATGCTTCTAGGCTTCAGATCAATATCCTTATGCTCTCCTTCTTGAGGCATAATCAGTAAATGTAAATCTTTCTGAGCATCTTCATAATATACTTTACCGTCAATCTCGACCAACTTACCAGTTTGAGAATTACTTTCATCAATATTAAGTTTAATAGAATACTTACCCGGCCAAACCTCGTTGAAGACATAGTTCATATAGTCTTTCCAACCATTCTCATCAATCAGATGTTCAGGTACAGGCATACTACCATCTGTAGTTTCAGTTGTCTTTACAACGGTATCCCCCTTACAAAGATCAATTTTTATCCCAGGCACAGGGGATAACTTACCATCTTTTCCTTTAATACCTAAAGTGCCAAAGATATTACCTTTAATCGCTTCAAACTCAAAATCAATTGCAAGTTCTTTTGTCGCCTCTTTAAACATCACAGACGCCTTGTCAGGCGTTCCGTGACTTAACATAAACCTATCACTAACCCCAGAATCATATTCAATAACTACTTGCGCATGTTGATCTATTAGATTCCAATAATGTCCTCTCAAATTAAATTCATAATTCTCATCACCAACCAACTCAAAAGCCATCACAGGTTCAGTTTCTGCAATAGTCTTATAGTGGCCACCTTCTTCAAGAACCTCTATACGTAATTTGATAGTTTTACCTTCCTCGCTACCAAGAGGACTCTGCACACCATCTTCATCTAAATAAAATACCTTACCATACAACTTCAAAGCATCAGTTGCATCTAATGGAACAACAACAGTCGCCATCCTAACTGCTTGGAAAGCTTTCTTTCTAGCTTGAATATCATCAACTTTTAGTTTATCAATTAAATTTTGTTTTCTACCATTATATTTTTCTGCAAAACCAATCAGATTACCTGAGTCATCCCGTACTTCTGTAAGACCTAGTTTAACATTACTATCAATTAATCTAACACAATCTTCCCTAACCAACCTAATAAAAGCAATTCTCTCTCCTTTTTCCTCAACTATGTTGCCATCAGGATCATCAACTCGATCACTCCCTCCGTTCCTACCATCGCTACCATGAGGATCAGTATGCTTACCAACTTTTCCAGGATCATTTGATCTAAAAGCCCACACTTCAATATCAACATTAAGAGGCAAATCCTCTAACCTAAACACACCATCCCGAGTAACACTATCGGCAACAGCATTATCATTTGCATAAGCTCGAACAGTAACTAAATCATCTTTCACTAAATCAAAATTAGTAATATCAAACACCACACCTTCAACAACACCCAACAACTCCGGAATTTGTTTAATAGTAAATGGCACATCAGCAACTTTAGCCATCATTAACTTACCCTTAAATCGAGTAGTAATTGCAAATCTTGCTTTGTATGTTGTCCCTGGTTTTAGTGATCCACCAATTCTAGGATGTATAAAAATCTTGCAAGGATCATTTTGATCTGCTTTCAAAGAAATTGGTTTGCCATCTTTATCCTTAACATACACACCACCTTCATCAAGCAAAAACCAATCTACTCTTTCCGCCAAAGGATAAATATTATCTTTTACATTCTGAAGGGTTCGTTCTTCTCCGTTAATTTTTCCATTCCACTTCCATTGATTCCTAGTTTGTTCGTCGACATAATCACCATTCTTCACTAAATTACTCAACTCAGTAACATCAGCAGGAGGTTTAGTCTTTTGAGGTTTTAGAATAATAATCTTTAGAGGGAACCTAACATAAACATCAACATTAACATGATCTAAACTAGTTCCAGAAATTTCAACCACTAATGGATCAGGCGCATTTGGATTTTGTCTAGACGAACCTTCACCACAACCATAAGATCCTTTAACTATAAACCTGCCAGCAGGAACTTTTTCGAGTTTATACTTACCTTCTTTATCTGCTTTATGACCATCTGATTTCTTGAAGCCTTTTATCTCATGACCGTCCTCATCCTCTAACCAAACAGTCGATTCAGGTAACGGACGTAACTCGCCTTCTTGATGCAACTCTTCAAACACAGTACCGGAAATAGAACCTTTACCCACAACTTCATACTCAAAGTTAGGACCAAACACTGGACGATCTTCTCTAATTAATTCTTTAGTATCTAATGTAATAACATAAGCATCAGGGTCTCTACCAGAAACAGCGTGAGGCATAATACCAACCATTCTGCCAGCTTCGTCATACATCACAGTTTCTTTAAACTCATAAATTGTTCCGCCTCGAGAAACATGGAATCTCGGAACTTGAACCTCATATTGAGTTTCATAGAAACCAAACAACTTATAGTTTGCAAACACATTAGGAATGGTCCAAGCTTTTGACTTTTCAGATACAGACTTAGTTTTCCAATGCAACTCATCATTCTCATACAACTCTACTTGAACCTCACCAAGACAGTCATACGCCATGAAATCTCGCTCAGCAGGATTAGGTTTAGTAAAAGTTGCACCAATAATCAATGCCTTAGATGTAGAACCATACAAATCAATATATACAACAAGCTTCCTAGAAACAGAACCAATGTCACGCTTAAAAATATCTAGAGTTTTGTCAAGTATCTCAACATTTTGTTGATCAAACTCACCCAAAGACATGTCTTCGCCAAGTCTGTGAACTCCCTTGTTACTTGTATGAACAACTTTTACAGCCCCATCTTTGAACGGCAAAGGAATTCCTTCCATTACAAAGTGACCATCCATAAATCTGGGATGCTCATAAGACTCGTGGAAATGCACATCTTTACCATATGGACTGGCCACGTTTTTAGGTACAAAACCAGAAACTTCAACATTCACAGTACCTTCAAATCCTTCAAACGGATATACCTCGGCCCCATGTTCTTTAATTAATTTCTGAAGCGCCTCCTTAAACAAACCTTTTTCTTTAAGATCTTTAACATAATTATGAAGTTTCTTAGCATCAACATTAGAAGGATCTTGTGCATTGTAATTTACCATTAATTTTCGGCCATCATAACCACAAACTGCAACCTCTACCTTCCCACCAACAACTGGAACTTTAACTTTCTCCCTATACTCAGCACCAGTTGGCTCAGCTTTAAGAACAATCTTATGAGGACCATCTAAAGTTCCATTGATCTCCCCGCCAGAACCGTTTTTAGACGTGTGCTTTGCATCTTCCTCAGTTACATTACCATCACCATCTTCACCAAAATAATCTTTATGCTTAGCATGAACTGTTAATTTCTTAGGATCTTCACCAACCAAAGTAACAGGCAGTTTCCTAATTCTCCAAGTCCTATTATTTTTTGGCGCACCAGTTCCAACACCATCGTGAGATGCCTTACCAAGTCTTTGATTGTGACCATCCAACATAACATACATCTCACCAACTCTGTCACTCACATCCCATGCTTTAACTGAATCATCAGAAGATTGTATTTCAATATCAACATCAACAGAACCCGCATAAACTGGAACAACCATATTTGTCACATCTAAAGTAACAAAAGGAGATGGTATAAACCACAATTTTTTACGACTTCCTTCAATCCAATCTCGCCCACCATTACCATCATCACCATTGTGAACTTCTCGATGATTTCCTTCAAACACATACACATCTCGATCCTTAACTTGTGCAACAATTTCCAAAGGACGATCTTTAGGCAAATCTTCAACTAAAAAGTTCCAAGTAGGCGATGCGTTCTGCTGCGCAGCAACATAATTAGAAAGACTTCCCTGACCATACTCTTGCCCATTCTTATCTCTAGCAAAAACTCTAACATTATCTATATGCAAATCTTCATTATCAAGACCAAAACCAATAATTTTTCCCGATGCTTTACCTTTGCCCTCAAGAATCTTAATCTTTTCAGTAGAATAATGTACAAACTGCGAACCAAGAACTTCCGCATCAATATATACATCCAAGGTACCTAACCTATTACGAATCGCAGACGCGTCTTTACTCAACAGCAGAGTTTTCTTTCTAGAAAGTTGTTTGATGTATTCATCATAATCAACTTCAAATGTCGCATCTACAACCCCGTCTTCTTTAGTAAAATTAAGACTACCTTTTAGATAATCAAATATTTTTATTTTAGGAGGTTCAGGTTTGGTCTTATCGGATGGAACTGCACTTTGCCATCTAAATGAAGCAACCAGAGCCAACTTGAAATCTTTCTCCTTCTTTTTAGTAAATTTAGAATTGTTAGGTAATGTAATACGAACCTTAACCTTCCTACCAGAAGGAACTTTTAACTTATTAGTTGTATACTCTTTATCATCTTCTTCCGCAAATTTACACTCAACTTTAACAGGAGGCTCAGCAACAATATGAACTTTTTTCTCACCTTTAATTTGTGCCCTATTAACGCGAGTCATAGCGGTAACAGTAACTTCTTCCTCTCTAGCATCGGGAGGAATAGGGAAATCCACATTAAAGTGATCTTGATCTCTAGGATTCTCATCTTCAGGATATACAGCTTTCGCTACATGTTTCTTATTCTTATATCTCAGTTCAGCTGACCTATATTGTTTATGTGGATCGTCCGCCATCTTCAATCAATCCTATAATCCTCTTCGCCTTCTACAAACACAGTTGCTCTCAAGTTAGTACCCATAGGTGCTTCATCAGGAGCATCAATATTCAAATGAGGCGCGGGCATAAACTCAACCTCAACTTGGTCTCTTATCGTACCTTCAACTTCAGCAGTAATTGTCGCTTTACCTTTCTTATCTGATTTTATTCTGACCAACACATTACCATTAGCATCAGGAATACTTCTAAACGTAACAGGTTTATCTCCGCCTTCAAAACCAGGAATTGCAGAGCCACCTACAAAAGGAATTCTTGTAAGATTATTCTTTGCCTTTTGCTTCCACCAGTCTTTACTAAATGTTTGCTTTTTAGATGAATCAGAAGCCATTCCAGAACTCGCTTCAAAATTCTCAGCAGGAATCAACTCACCAAAATCAGTTGTAATTTCAACAAACTTACCTAAAAACTTAACCTTCTTCTGAGTCATATCATTAGTATACCTACCTTTTCGCCAAGCAGATTGTTCTTCAACTCTCAACTTAGCAGTTATCAAAGAAGAACTATAATTATCAGCAGGAACAGTTTTAGGAGCAGCAGACAAATCAATTAACTTCGTCTTCAACACACTACCTAACATAACTGTAATTACCTCAGTACCTTCGCCTTCGGTAACGATTATTTCACTCGACGCATTAGGCATTCCTCCAGCCCTATATGCCGCCCAGATAAACGGAATACTACCCATAAACTTCGCACTACTTAAGTAACCAATCGCACCTTCAACTGCATTAACAACATTTGGAGCAAGCTGTGCTTTTGCCGATAACCATGCACCGCCAGTAGGCGCTAATTTTGCAGCATTCAATACATTAGCACCAATACCAAACATACCCGCAACAGGACCTGCAAGTAAAGCAGAATACATACCAATCTTTCCCAAATCTCTAAACAGAGTTCTAGGAGCATCAACCTTTAGACCATAAGGAATACCAGTTGCAAGATTCATTGAACCAGTTGTACCATCAGGCCCACTTCTATCATTAGACTTAGGTAACTTTAATTTTTTAAATCCAGCTTTTTTAGGATAAGGAGTTAATTTAACATTAGCACCTTTAACAGGCTCACCATTCAAATCCATTACTTGTATTTGAGTTGGGCGATAATTAGCATTCGCCGAAGTAAGATCAGGTTCTTTATCACCAGGATCAACATCCTTGCCAGGCTTCTTATCATCTCCACCAGCACCAGGACCACTACCACCACCAGAGCCACCACCGGATCCTCCACCAGAAGAACCGCCACCGGAACCACCGCCAGATCCTCCACCGGAACCATCAGATGAACCACCTTTACCAAACATACCAATTATCCAAAAGATACCGGCAATAATGGCCATCAACCAACCCCACCACATGATATTGGGTTTAGTCATTAACATTCCCGCAGTAATCATAGCAAGTCCTGCAGCAGCAAGACCCATCTTCCAACTTTTTTCACCAGACTCATTCTCAAAGCCTTTGTATATAATCAAGAAAGTAACAATCGCAATTAACAAACCACCTAGAACACCAAACGGTGCTAAAAGTCTAAAAAGAGTATCTTGAGTATTTTGAATAGTACAAGTAGCAGCACCAATTCCACCTTTACAACCCGTTCCAACAAAAATTGCCATCAAACTAAGGAACGCCATCGACACAGCAACTAACTTACCACTTTTGTTCAAGCCACCACTGCCACCTTTGAAAATATTTACTTTACCTAATGCAGCACCAAGGATACCATACAATAATACAAAGAAGAAAATAACAGTAAAACCAAATACAATCTCACCAGTACTAAGCATACTATACATCCCAGCACCAATAGAAGCCAAGAACTTAGTCAAATCAGGAAACTTAAATCCCCAATCAATTGCAAATACAGAAGGAACTACAAGTAACAAAGCGAGCATAAAACTCCAAAGTGATTTTTTAATATTCATCGTTTTCTTTTCTCAACTACTTCTTTATTCTTTTCTACCAGATCACGCATATACAATTCTAGATTTTTAGATCTTACAAGGCCTAACTCGTCACAAATAAGAGAGAAATCCTCATACACATCTCTATCTATCAAGAAATTATACCGCTGTTTGTTTGTCTTTCTGGCCGCCATAATTCATACACACTAGTGATTACAGAAAATCATAATTATGGAGTATTTAAAGCTTTCCATTAAATCATTAATAAAACATAAATACATACTTTATAGACAGAAAAGAGCACACAACAATACACAAAAACACCAACAAGAATACACACAGATACACAAAAAACACAAAAAAACAAGTAAAAAATACATCAAAAGCACTTAAAAGATACCTCAACGATACATAAAACAATTATGAATAAATAGAAAACAATCAAGAATAAGTACGAATACATAAAAATACATCAATTATACACACGCTAGAAATTCTTCAAAAAAGCATCAACTAATCCTATAACTTCATCAACATTTTCCACTTTCCCCTTCAAATAATCCTTGAACCCCGCATCAGAAAAGGCATCGTTAGGAAGTTTGGTAATCATCATAGCGATAAGATCTCCGACATCTTTTTCAACAGCTTCAAAACCATTCTTTTTGTATTCTCGTTTCAACTCAGAATCTCTTTTAAGAACTTCAGCACCAAGTGCTCGCAGATCCTTAGGAATATTAGAACTCAAATAATCAACAAACAACATCAAAGAACCAAACAGTTCTTTTACAACTTTGATCTCATCTACTTTAGCCTTAAGTTCATCCATCACTTGACGACCTTCTTTACTACCTGCCAACTTTATTGCTTGTCTGGCAATCTTGGCAGCAGCAACTTCACCTTCACTCAGATTACCTTTTGTTATCCTATCAAGGGCATCGGAACCAACTTTAATTCCTCGTCGTTCCAATTCTTTCTTCAAAGCATCAACAAATTGCATTATTTTAGCTAACGCAACTTTATAATCCTTAGACTTTACTGCCTCTTCTGCTTCTCTGTATTCTCGCACACCACAAGAAGCAATAGTAGCAGAAGGAACGTCATTATCCTTTGCCATCGCTCTCAAATATTCTAAAACAGATTTAGCATAATCATAAGCAGATTCTAAATCTTTCTCCTTAAGATCGGCATCAAGTCTTCGCACATCAGCATCTTCCCTCTTCAAAGCCTCATGAGTAAGTTCAGTCACTAATTCCACATCACGATCAGTCATTTCATGTCGAGTCATCAATCTAACAGGCACAGGATTAGAATACTCATCAGCATGTCTCACCTTAATACTTACTTGTTCACCCAAATCTTGAATTCCTAATGCAACTATTCTGGAAGCATACACACCAAACATAAGTTCATCACGTGTTAGATTAATCAACTCAACATATTCTTTTTTCCCCATACAATAAACACGCAACTTAGATAAATCAGGCATAGTCAAATTAAAAGAATCAGGACCTAAATAATTAAGAACAATATGGTGGGCCCTAGTTCTCAGAGCTAATTCGGCTTTAATTAGCCGCGGATGCGAAGTTATAGATTCAGATGATTCGGATCTATTGGGAGATCTAGATGGCTCTGGAGATTCAGGTTGCACAGGCATCTCAGGTTCAACTTCATCACGAGGAGCAGGAGTTGGAGTTCTACGACGTGGTGCCGCACGCAACTTCTCAAAAGCAGCATCCAACTTATCTAAACCACGAGAATAAAACTCAACCACTCGTTGATAATTCTGATCTCCAGCAGCTTGATTACCTTGCCTAAGCAAAACATTCATTTCATTAATCAAAGGTTCAACCTCGGACAAATCATAAGCTAATTTTTTCTCAGTATGCATTTGTTTAAACAAAGCTAACTTTCTCTCAAGTTCCGCCTTTAATTGTCTAAACTTAGCCATTAATTCTACTGAAACTTCGCTTGAAACACGTCGAGTATGAATATCAAACTCAGTTTTTAACCTATCAAAAAAATATTGCTCATCGTTAAACGCAGGAACTAATCTTTCAAGACCTGCCGCAATCTTTTGTACAAACTGTTTAGAATAAATCTGATCTCTAATCTCCGCAGGTATTGCAGAGGGATTCTTTTCAAGTCGTTCATAAGTATCAAATAATTTATCACACAAATCTTTTGTCTCAACTAAAAGATTATGACCTTGATTAAATAAAGCCAAATATTGTAAAAACACTTTCTTCAATCTAGCATTACCCAAAGCTTCAATTAAAGCATTAACATGAGGCATCGCATTCTTAACAGCTTCATGATACTTCCAGTAATCTCTAATCGCTACACGTATCCTGATGATCTTCTGACCATTTACATGTCTCGCATCTGTCATTTTTTAGTGCCACTTAGCTGATTGATTAGGATCTAAACGATTGTCCGCAGAACCAAGAGCATTCATCATCTCTTGCCTCTTCACATTATTTTGTTCAACGTCACCCAGTAATTCTTTTATTTTTTTTCTAACTTTTTCTTTATCCGCAGGAGTTGCAGGAGAATTCGAAGAATTGTTAGGAGAATCCCCTCCTGAAGACGATGGTTGCGTACCAGAAGAGCTATTAGAAGGTTGTTGCGAAGATGAAGAATTTCCTGAATTCGAAGATGAGGGAGATGAAGAGTTTCCTGAAGACTGCGAAGAAGGATTTATTTTTCCAAACTGAGTATCCTTACCATAACTATCCCCCGATTCTTTACTCTTCCACATAGATAATAAGAAAAACACTAAACCAACTGCCATAATCAAGAAACCATACGCCAT
>Ga0233431_1005057_pt1 | contig 13292 bp, 8 predicted proteins | sample SI_118_April2016_FD_179867 | JGI IMG/M metagenome (GOLD analysis project Ga0233431, IMG submission 179867) | Seawater microbial communities from Saanich Inlet, British Columbia, Canada - SI_118_April2016_200_MG | ecosystem: Environmental > Aquatic > Marine > Inlet | place: Canada: British...
CATTTCAACCCGGTTGGATGAAAATACCCATCCAACCATTCAATACATGCTTCTCGATCCATTAGTTCTGTGATTGGAAAATCCATGCATCTATTTTACCCAATCACTTGTTCTGAACATGAGCCAACTTTTTATGCTTTATCTTAAAAAATCTTTGCGCTCTTGGCGTCTTTGCGGTGAAACTGACCTTTTTTCAGTGGACTCAATTGTGTAATCAAACAAAAGATGGCTCGAAAGAACATCTGGAGGAAAACTATGACAAATCCGAATGCTCACATTTTGATCGTCGATGACGATTTGGACCTTTGCAGATCTTTGGCTATCATCTTAAACCGTCAAGGTTTTGTAACCACCACAGTGGAGAACGGGCGTGAGGCTATCGAAGCCGTCAAGAAAGATGACTTCGAACTGATTCTGATCGATGTGGTTATGCCCGACTTGAACGGTTTAGAGGTTCTCAAAGAGCTTAAAGAGTTAGCGCCCGAATCGAAAATGGTGATGATGACCGGGTTCGCGGTGGCAGGGTTGGTGGGCGAGGCGATCATGGTTGGCGTCGATGGCGTTCTCTATAAACCCTTCGACGTTGATGTGATTGTAAAGAGTATACTCAGTGATGATCCCTTACAGCTCTTTGAAGGTTATTTACAAACGGTCTGGGACCGCATCGTGCCCATAACTGGAGAATCCACCGCCCAGATGATATTTTCCAAATCCATTGATGTAATCATCAAGGAAAGCGGCTCACGCATGAAAGATGTTCAAGTCACCGCGCAGGGTTTCTCTTTGGAGGGACTGCGTTCCCAAATACGAACAGCAGCCAACCCCGATGGAGCATTCGAGAACGCAGCAGAAATCAGACCCCATTTGAAGCGTTTGCTGAGTGAGGTTTTCGATCTCTTGGGGATGTTGACCGGCGAAATGTTCTTTGCGCCCCTGGTTGAATCGCTGGATTCCAATCTGAAATCAAAGCAATGAGACCAATAACTGTATTGGTCAGAAGGAAGGAACACATATCGCGAAATTTTTATCACCGCGGAGACGCAGAGAGCACAGAGAAAAATTATCGGAAACTCAGCGAACTCTGCGTCTCCGCGGTGTGTACTATCATCTTGACTAATACACAATGAGACCAATAACGGCTTGAAACAACTTGCGAGATAGATATGGCTAATCATTCAAGAAATGCTGAAGAGAACCCTGGGAATGCGCCCTTGATCCTGATTGTCGATGACAACCCGGATCAGTTGAGCACCATCAGCAACAATCTAAAAAACGAGGGATTCCGGCTGGCGCAGGCCATTTCTGGTGCTGAGGCGCTGGAAGCTGTCACGCGCCGCGCGCCTGATCTTATTTTAGTAGATGTCATGCTGCCGGATATGGACGGCATCGAAACCTGCCAACGTCTCCGGGCGCTCCCCGGGGGTGATGTAGTGCCGATCCTATTGATGACTGAGCTGGATGACGAGACTGCTGTTGAACGAGCCTTCCAGGCTGGAGCGACAGACTTTGTTGCCAAACCCATCCGATGGACTGTGTTGAATGCTCGCATCCAGAGCTTACTGAAATCTTGTTGCGCAGAACGACGTTATCAGGCTTTAGCGCAGGCCGCCGCTGATGGTATCATCACCATCGACAACCAGGGGTTGATCCAATATCTGAATTCGGCTACCGAGGTGCTCTTTGGCTATCAGGCCGCGGAAATCGTGGGGCAAGATATTTCTATCTTAATGCCAGATGAATTCGGCAAGGCGCACTCAGCTGGTATTCAGCGCTATCTCGAAACCCGCCAGCCCAAGGTGATCGGCGGAACCGTCGAATTACAGGGACTACGCAAAAATGGAGAAGTATTCCGAATGGAGCTATCCCTATCCGTTTCGGAGTTTGCTGGTGAATTGAGTTTCACGGGGATCATTCGCGACATCAGCGAGCGTTTTCAAGCGCAAGTAGAACTCGAACACAGCCATCAATTTCTACGCACCGTCTTAGAATCTTTATCCCATCCCTTTTATGTCATCAACGCAGCAGACTACACCATCCAGTTAGCCAATGCGGCTGCCAATCAAGCGACCATTACCGAATCGACAACCTGTTATGCCCTGACCCATCAAAACGATCAACCCTGCAGATCAGCAGAACATCCCTGCCCCCTTGAAGAAGTCAAACGCACTAAAAAAGCAGCCCAGGTCGAGCATATCCATTTCGATGCCAGCGGTGAACCTCGCAACGTAGAAGTCCATGCCCATCCAATTTTCGACAGCCAGGGCAATGTCACCCAGGTGATTGAGTATACCTTGGATGTCACAGAGCGGGTGCAGCTTGAGCGTGAAATCGCCGAAAGTAGAACCTATTTAGAAAACGTCTTGTCCAGCGCCCCCAATGCGATCGTCACAGCGGATAACCAGCACACCATCCGCAGTTGGAATCCGGGCGCGCAAAGACTTTTCGGATATGCAGCAGAAGAAGCCATCGGGCAAAAGATTGATGATCTGATTACAGGGAAAGATTCGAAAATTATCGATGAAGCCGACAAACTTACCCGCCAGGTGTTGGCTGGAAGCCGGATTTCGGACATAGAAACCATTCGCTATCGCAAAGATGGCTCGCCGGTGCATGTGATTGCATCTGGCAATCCCATCTTTGAAGAGGATGCGCTGGCAGGGGTTGCGGTCGTGTATACGGATATCAGTGAGCGTGTGCAAGCAGAACTGGCCTCACGCGAAAGCCAGGCGCGCTATGCGCATATTTTCCAAAATGCCGGAGTGGCCATATGGGTTGAAGATTTTTCAGCAGTAAAATCGGCCATCGAAGAAGTAAAAGCCCAGGGGATCGAAGATTTTTCAGCCTATCTGGACGAGTATCCTGAATTCATCACCCAGGCTGCACAGCTCATCCAGATAATCGACGTCAATCAGATAACCCTTGATCTTTTTGGCGCAGAAGATAAAGCGGAATTGCTGGGAGCCTTAGATATTATTTTTGTCCCACAGACAGGAAAGATTATCCGGGACGAGCTGCTCGCCATCGCCAATGGTTTGCGATATTTTGAGGGTGAAACCGTCAACCGTACCCTGGGCGGGGAACCGATCAATATCCTGATGACAATCGTCTTCCCTGAAGAGGAAGATCGCTTTGACGAGGTACTGGTCAGCATGATGGACATCACCGAACGCGTGCGCCTGGCAAAAGAAACCCAAACCCGGGCCGCGTTGATGGCCCAATTAGCCTCCTTGAGTGAACAGCTAAACCGCCCCTTCATCGAAACCCAGGTGATCGAGAGCATCGGCCAGGGTGGGATGCTGCTCTGCGGAGTCGAGCGCGGCGCGGTCTACCTTCGCACACCAGAAAACGAAGTTGCCTGCCCCTGGTTTCAAAATCTCTCGCCAGAATATATCGAGAAGATGGTCAGCCAGTTCAGGGATATGCCCGGAGGCCAGTTACTCAATCAAACTGCCCCGGTATTAATCCCCGACATAAACGCCTTACCAGAAGATTTGCTGGTTGCTCAACTCGCCCGGATGGAAGGTTACCAGGGCGTAGGACTGTGGCCGTTGATTTACGAAGATCAGGTGATCGCCGCATTCGCCAGCTACCATGACCACCCCCACACCTGGACTCCGGCTGAACAGGAGGTCTTACTGGCCTTTACTCGTCAGGCCGCCGTTGCCCTGGAAAATACCCGTCTCATCCACCAGGAACAGCAGCGCCGCCAGGAGTTGGCGCGCCTGTACCGGGCCTCGGAGAGCCTGCAATCCAGTACAAAACCAGATCTCGCCACCCTTGCCCAATCTATCGTGGATACGGTATTAAGAGAATTTGATCAAACTAATTGCAGTTTGATCCTGGTAAAGCCCGATCAAAACGAACTGCAGCGGGTTGCTGTATCCGGCCCTTACGCAGATCAAGTTATCAACGGACAGTTATTCCTGGATGGCCTGGGCCTGGTACCCAAAGCGATACAAACCGGCCAAATTATCAACGAACCAGAGGTGTACACAAAACCTGATTACCTTCCTAACTGGGCAGATGCCTGCTCCGAAATTGCTATTCCACTCAAAATTGGAGATCGAGTGATCGGGGTTATCGATGTGCAGAGTGCAGAAAAAAATGCCTTCAGCTCAGATGATGAGCGCCTGTTATCTGCTTTTGCAGAGCGGGCAGCCCTGGCTTTGGTGAATGCCCAGTTGTTCGCTGAAACTCAGCAACAAACCCTGGAAATGGCTACGCTAAACGATCAACTCCAGGTTTTGAATATCACTCTGGAAGAACGCGTCCGTCAACGCACGTACGAGATGCAGGTTTTGCATGAACTCTCTCAAGAGATCAGCTATACCCTGGATTACGAGGAGCTTTTCCGGCGCATGTTATCGCACCTGCATCGCATTGTGAATTATGATGTTGCTGTTTGTCTACTCGTTCTGGATAAACATCCGATTTATTACCAGAGAATAGCTCGCCCTTTGCTCTCGAATATCCAGGAAGATGTCCAGGCCCAACTTACCAGCACCTTCGAGCGCATGTCCGAAACCCAGGCAATCGATTGGGATACCATCACCATCCAGGAATTGGAGCTGCTCGAAGCGCATCAAACAGAAAAGGCCAACGGCGCGAACGCACCTGTTGAAGCGCTAAATTCTACCTTCCAGGTGCCACTGATCGAAAGAGCCAGCAAACAAATGATCGGGATGTTATTCATTGGCGCTGAGCGAAAAAACGCCTTTTCAGAAGCAAGTGTGCGCATGTTGTATACCCTTGCATCGCAAGCCTCTGTGCTGCTCGAACGTTTGCGCTCCCTTATGGATGTCGAGCAGCAGCGTCTTGAAAGTTTGGTTGAGCGCATCCCCGAGGGTGTGATTCTGCTCGATAAGAGCCGCAAAGTAATTTTAGAGAATCCGCTGGGACAGCGTTTCTTAGCAAAACTAACCAACGTAGGGCCAGGGCAAGTCTTATCCGATTTGGGCGGTCAAGAAATGGATAGCTTGCTTCAACCCCGGCAGGATGGCATCCCCCATGAAATTGCCTTGCGTACCCCAGAGCACCAGGTATTTGAAGTGGAAAGCAGGCAGATCGAAACTGGGCCTGAAGCTGGTGGCTGGGCCTTGGCAATTCGTGATGTAACCTGGGAACGTGATCTGCTGGCCGCGGAGAAAACTCGTCGTAGAGAGCTGGACGCACTCTATCATCTCTCTCGTGAATTGACCGCTACCGATAATTTTGATGATGTGCTGCAAACGATCTCAAAACATGCCGTTGAAAGTATTCACATCTCCTTTTCACGAATCATCCTCCAAGAAGATGAGCAGGGTTTTCGATGTCGCGCAGCTTACCCGGTTCGCTCTTATGATAAGAGCTTAGGGATAGGAGATTTCGATCCAGAAATTACCTGGCCCATTTACCAAAAAGTCTTATCTGAAAAGGAGCCTCTCCTATTGAATACTTCTGATGACGATTATCCTCCAGAAGTACTCGAATCTTTCCGTTATCACGATGCACAGTTATTGTGTATGGTTCCCCTGAAAATTGGCGATGAAGCCCTGGGTGTCCTGGTTTTGGGGGAATCTAGAGATAGCGAGCGCGAACCCTTCAATGACAACAAAATCAGGTTAGCCAGCGCGATTGGTGACCAATCTGCCAGCGCCATTCATCGAGCAGGGCTGCAACGAAAAACCGAGCAAAATTTGAGGCGGCTGATGGCCCTGCGCCAGATCGATATGGCGATTACCTCCAGTGTCGATCTACATATGACTTTGTCAATTCTGCTAGAGCAGATCACAACCCAACTTGATGTAGATGCTGCCAATGTTTTGCTGCTCAATCCATACCTGCAAAATCTGGAACACGCCAAGGGCAGTGGTTTTCGCACCAAGGGAATCGAAAATTTGGTCGTCAGGCTCGGCGAAGGGTACGCGGGACGTGCGGCGCTAAACAGAGAACTCATCCAGGCGCCTGATATGCTGGCAGAATTACCCCATGCAGATTACGCAAAAGCCATTGTTGGGGAAGATTTCCGGGCCTATTATGGAGTGCCTCTGAAAGCAAAAGGTAAAATCATTGGTGTTTTGGAAATATATCATCGCTCCCCGCTTCGACGGGATAGAGATTGGTTAGATTTTCTCGAAACATTGGCTGGACAAACTGCCATCGCGATTGACAGCGCTGAGATGTTCACTGATTTGCAGCGCTCTAATATGGAATTACGGATGGCCTATGATGCTACCATTGAGGGCTGGGCGAGCGCGTTAGATTACCGGGATATGGAAACAGAGGGGCATAGCCGCCGGGTTGTTGATCTGACCACAATCATTGCCCGCAAAATGGGTATCCGGCAAGATGAGCTGCTTCATATTCGACGGGGCGCCTTGTTGCATGATATTGGCAAGATGGGTATCCCTGATCGTATTTTGCACAAGAAAGGCCCGCTCAGTGATGAAGAGTGGAAGCTGATGCGCCAGCACCCGGTTTTCGCATACGAAATGCTCGACAAAATCGACTTCCTGCATAAATCGCTGGATATTCCTCATTACCATCATGAGCGTTGGGATGGAACGGGGTACCCGAAAGGCTTCAAAGGGAGACAGATACCCTTATCTGCGCGCATCTTTGCCATCGTGGACGTGTGGGACGCCCTGAGTTCTGACCGTCCCTATCGTGAGGCCTGGCCGAAAGAGAAAATCATTGCCCACCTTCAGGAAGAATCTGGAAAGCATTTTGATCCGCAGGTGGTGGATGCATTCTTAGAGATAGTTGCCGAGAGCGACTCGTAGTGGCGCGCCGCCCCGGGTGAATAAAAATGATTGCTCAGGCTTACGCCTTCGCAATCAAGATTTCGCCAAAAAGTGTGTGCATAAGGATGCGCAGCATCCTTATGCACACACTTTTTTTTGCGGCTGCTCCCCTGCCGCATGCCGAGATCGTTGTTGTTTGGGAACAACTCTAATAGTTAAAAATCCTGAAAATCCGTGAAATCCGTGTACAAAAATCGAGGATCAAATTCTTATCTATGCTTTGCCCTGCCCAAGGCTGACGGTCAGAATATGGTTGATGATCAGATGCACATCTTCAATCTGTTCGAGGCTGTCGTAGGGGACGACCAGGCAAATATCTACCAGATCAATAAGCCGTCCGCCCTGAAAACCGGTCAGCCCGATGGTTGTAGCGCCGAGCCGTTTGGCAGCTTCCACGCCGCGCAGCACATTGGGAGAGTTGCCGCTGCCGCTGATCGCGAGCAGCACATCCCCCGGCTGGATCAAGGATATGATCGGTTCGGCAAAAATGCGCTCATAGCCTTCGTCGTTGGCATAGGCGGTCATTGAGCCGATGTTATCGGATAAGCCGATCACTTTGAGGCGTTTCGCGCCATCTTTACGGGTATTCTTCGAGAGGTCGCAGACCATGTGGCTGGCTGTGGATGCGCTGCCGCCGTTGCCGCAAATGTAAATGGTTTTTTCGTCCTGGCGGGCCTGTGCCAGCGCGTTGATGATCGCCAGGACATCTTGTTTGGAGAGTTGATCCAATACGGTTTTTAGGTCATCGATGTAATCAACGATAATATCTTGATAAGTTTTCATAGTTGGTTTTCCTATTTGTATGGTTAAGTGATTTTGTTTCTAGCTAGCGGCGGGTAAAAACCGCAAAAAAGGGTGTGCATCGGGGTGCGCAGCACCCCGATGCACACCCTTTTTTGCGGAATTCTTCTTGCGAAGGCGTCAGCCTGAGCAGTGACCCTTATTCAAGGAATAAAAGCAAAACTGTCAGGTAGCTAGATTTTGTTTTTGATATTCGTAATGCCTTGCCAGAAGCTGCTCTGGCGCGGCAATGCCAGTCGTGCCGATCTGTTCAATGGTGATCGAGCCGATCAGATTACCGATATAGGCGGCCTCCTCAGGCGCTGCACCGGCACACAGGGATATCCCGCAGCCTGCCAGAACCGAATCGCCAGCGCCGACGATATCGATTGGCCCACTGGTTTGATAGCCAGGATGATAGAAATCTTTCCCATCAGCGCAGCCACTGATGCCTTTTGAGCCAAGGGTGATGAAAATTGGCTTTTCAACCTTTTTCCACAACAACTGCTGACAGGCCACGGCAGTTTTCAACCAACCAGCATTTTTATGAATTTGAACCTGGGCATCAAGGTCGCCGATGGCTCTAATGGCTTCGGATAGATTCACTTTGAGCGAGACATGCTCGTACCTGGCGGCGAAATGTCTGGAATCTACAATAAATACTTTGTCGGGATTTGCTAGCGAAACCTCCGCCAGCGCCGCACGCACACGTTGTGAGAGCACACTACAGCTATCATCTTCGACCTGCCCGGTGGCCAGTATGCCGTCATGATCCTGAATGACCGTCGTTATCCGCTTGATAAGCTCCTTTTCCAGGGCTGCGGGATTAGGGGTGCGGTTCTTGACATCGATGCGGTTAAGTTCAATCGTGGGTCCATCCACTTCGGCCATCATCGGTTTGGTATACGTGGGCGTGAAGCGTTCTGTGGATTGCAGCAGGTGTTCGATGTTGACGCCCCGCCGGCTCAATTCTTTGCGCAGCGTATAGCCGTTGCCGTCATCGCCGGTGTAGGCGATCGCAGATGTGCTGGCGCCTAGAGCGCCCAGGTTATTGGTGACCACACCTGCAGCGCCGGGTTGACCTTTGATGTTCACAGCCTGGAATGCTTCTAGGTTGGTTTCCAATGAAAGCTCAGACAAAGACCGATCCAGTGATATGTACAGGTCAAGGAAGAAATCGCCCAGAACGGCGATCTTTAATTTTGGGAATGATGAAAGTATTTTTTCAAATCTTTTAGTTTCCATAATCTCCCGCCAGAAGGTTTTCTATGATCAAACGATGCAGATTGGAAACAGTTGCCCGGTGATTCCCTCTGACATAATAACTCTCACCACCATCGGCAACTGTGCGCACTAAGATGGTTTTAAATGGCCGGAAATAATAAGCGGGATCAGTTTTTTGGGCTTCTTTGACAGGATTTTCTCCCAGGTCGGCCAAGTCAAAAACACCTGTGGTGAAATATTTTATCACTCGATTTTCCTGGATCGCTACGTTGCGGGCCATTGCCAATGCCTTCAGGTACACTTCTGGCCCCATTACGGCTGTGCCAATATTGAGCATTACCCCGCCTTCCAGGTTTTCGACCGCGCTCACGAGCGTCAGGAAGTCGCGGTAGCTGGCCGCGCCGTAAGCAGCGCCGTCGAAGTTTGGGTGTTCGTGAACGATATCTTGCCCAATGCCAATGTGTACGGTGATTGGAATACCCAGACGATAACCGGCTGCCAATACGCTGATATCGCGATGTGGGAATTCATCGGGATTGTCATGGATCATTTTGCCAATCGATTCGCCCAGGCCCAGGCCATGTTCGTAAGCATATTTCGCGGCATCATTTACCCGCCCAGTCTCTTTCCAGAGGCCAAACTGCCCGACCTGAATATATTTGGCTACGCTCTCCGTCGTTTTACCGATCATCGAAAATTCCATATCGTGAATGCTGACTGCTCCGTTGCACCCGATCAGGTCAATCATTCCTTTTTCCATCAGGTCAATCAGAAAACGAGATACACCGCTGCGGATCACATGGGCGCCCATTAAAATGATCACAGCAGCGCCGCTCTGGTGGGCTTCAACGATGCGTTTGGCCAGCGTTGCTAAGTTTTCGTTTTCAAATGCGGGGATCTTATCTGATAAATCCAGGATCACATCCATGGATAGATCATTTTCTCGATCTAATAGCGGGCGTAAATGCAATTTCGAGCGGTCAAAAATAGGATAAGGCATATTCACTCTTTCATCATCAAATAATCGAAAAGAGTTTGATATTGGCGGAAATCAGGCACAATGATGTCCGCGCCAGAAGCGATCAATCGCTCGCGTTTCCACTCATCGATACCCTGGCGTTCGGCCTCATTGGTGGCGACCCCAACGGCTATCCCGCCGACCGATTTGGTATCTTCAATTTCTACGTAACCATCACCGAAGGCGACCAGTTCAGAGCCGCTGAGTTGGTTATCTTTGATGACCTTTTGGATGATCATCTTTTTTGAGAAATTCTTGTAATCATCTAAAGCGCCATATATGCTGGCGAAATATTTCGAAACGCCTAAAAGACCGGCTTCGTCGATCACGTATTTTTCATCCGTGCCAGAAGCCAGAAAAAAAGTGATCTCGTATGGATTCGTATCAACCAACATATCCAGGGCGCCGGGCACAGACCAATCTTCAGGCTGGGATTCACCGCTGCGCAAACCATCCAGCCGTTCAACGATGCGCTTCATCAGCAGGTCGTGATATTGGTTTTTATATGCCAACGGTTCTTCAGGCGCGCCGCCTCTTTTTTTGATCTCTTCCGTCAAGCGGATCATCTGGTAGATGGTTTGTTTGCCTGTTGTATTGGCTACGTACGTGCGTACGATCTCTTCGATCTCGGCGCGGCTTTCATGCGCTGGCGTTTGCATAAGGATGTCCACCATCATGGGGATCATGATCTGTTGCCAGCCCTCGCGAATCAAAGAGATGGTGCCGTCAAAATCAAAAATAGCGAACTTGATCTTGCCGCGTGTGATATTTGGATTGATGATTTCGATATTGCTGTTGCTCAAATAATTGCGTTTGTTGTTCATGATATTTTTTTGCGCCTTTGAATGAATTGCTCCCCAAAGAAGTTCAAACGGGTTTGATTCGTCAAAAAGACTGTGCCGCGCCCCTGGGTTCGTTCCAGTAAATTACCATTCACCAAATCTAAATTATAATAATGATATAGTTAGCCTTTGTCAAGCTAATAATGCCGAGCTAATAATGCCGAACAACCGCTCATCCTCCCATGCAGGCCCTTTTTTGCGGAGCTATCCTACCTGATTTGGGTTGCAGCCAGATTGAAGCCAACGGTTGAAAGGAGCATATCAGGTGGAAAAATTTATATTGGGTGTTGAGATCGGTGGTACCAAGCTCCAATTGGCGATCAGTACCCGTGATGGTGAAATTCTTTACACCCATCAGGGCAGAGTGGATGTCGATGCGGGCGCTCCGGGTATCCGCAAGTGGCTTGAAGACAATATGCCGGCGATGTTTGCCAGGGCAAGTGATCTGAAAGGGGAATTGGTTGCGCTGGGTTGTGGATTTGGCGGCCCGATCGATACCGCTATGGGCGAGGTTTTGAAATCGGTGCAGATACGCGGCTGGAGCGGCTTTCCGATAAAATCCTGGTTTGAGGAGAAGTTCAATTTGCCAGCCGTCATTGCCAATGATTCGAATGCAGCCGCCTGGGGGGAATACAAAAATGGCTGCGGCAGGGGAAGCCAATATTTCTTCTATACCAATATCGGCAGCGGCGTAGGCGGCGGTATTATTATTGATGGGCAGTTGTATGATGGTCAAGGATACGGCGCTGGAGAATTTGGACATACCTATGTGCCCGATTGGACCCAAGACCAACCGGGCAAACCCGAAAAGATCGAAAACTTGTGTTCGGGTTGGGCAATTGAAAAACGTTTGCGAACAGCAGGATACATCCCCCAAGACTCTATGTTGATGGATAAGCCCGGTGATATTGATGCTCACAAGCTGGCGGAGGCGGCACGCGCTGGTGATGAATTTGCATTAAAAGAGATCGATCAGATTGCTTATTCCATGGGTTTGGGACTCGCGAATATGCTTTGCCTGGTGAATGTAGAGGTGATTGCAATTGGTGGGGGTGTTTCGAATATGGGAGAACTTCTTATCGAGCCGATTAGAAAATACGCCCAGAAATATGAATTCATCAGCAGCCATAATAACTATCAGATCAGCAATTGTGAATTAGGAGACTGGATCGTGCTGGTGGGCGCGATACTGATTGCCAGAGACACGCTCAACCTTTGAGCGTTTTTGCAGAAGGCTGAAGAAAAAGTGACCGCCAAAATGTAACAAGAAGATCAGGAAATCAAAATACCACTAGGCAGTTTTATCAAGGAGCGTTTAATGATCGATAAATATTCTCTCAGCGTTGGCATCGTCGGCACCGGATTTATCGGCCCAGCCCATCTGGAGGCGTTGCGGCGGAATAACGTGCGTGTGGTTGGTTTGGCGGAAGCAACCGCGCAGTTAGCGTCAGAGAAAGCTGTGGAATTAGGCATCCCAAAGGCCTATCCATCTTACGAAGCGATGTTGGCCGATCCAGATATCCAGGTGATACATCTGGCAACCCCCAACTACTTACACTACCCTCATGCCAAAGCCGCGCTGGAAGCTGGGAAGCATGTCGTTTGTGAGAAGCCCCTGGCGATGAGCAGCCAGGAATCTGCTGATTTGGTGCACGTAGCCCAAGAAAGCGGATTGGTGAACGCGATCAACTTTAATATCCGTTTCTACCCCATGCCACAGCAGGCTCGCCAGATGGTTCAGAACGGAGAGATCGGCGATATATTCATCTTGCAAGGCTCTTATCTGCAGGATTGGCTGTTGCTGTCAACAGATTGGAATTGGCGGCTGGAACCTGAGTTGGGTGGCACGCTGCGCGCCATAGGGGATATTGGCTCCCATTGGTTGGACCTGATGACCTTTATCACAGGTCTGAAAGTCAAAGGTGTTTACGCTGATTTCAAAACCTTCCATCCAATTCGCAAGAAACCGCTCAAACCGTTGGAAACTTACGCCGGAAAATTGTTGGCCCCCGAAGATTATGAAGATAAACCCATCAGTACGGAAGATTATGCCAGCGTATTACTGCATTACGAGAATGGCGCCCGTGGTGTGTTGACAGTCTCGCAGGTCAGCTCTGGTCGCAAGAATCGCATCTTCTTTGAGATCAGCGGTTCACAATCCTCGCTGGTTTGGAATGGGGAACGGCCCAATGAATTGTGGATTGGGCATCGTTCTGAACCTAACCAGGTATTGTTGAAAGACCCCTCGTTGCTCTCGCCAGAAGCGCGCGCCACGGCTTCTTATCCTGGTGGGCACAATGAGGGCTTCCCGGATACATTCAAACAACTCTATCACAAAGTCTACAGCTACATCCTGGCAGGAGATTATTCTGCTCCCCCAGATTTCCCCACTTTTGCGGACGGTCACTACGCGCAGGTGCTCTGTGAAGCTATCGAGCGCAGCGCCAAAGAAGGCGCGTGGATTGAAGTTGCCATCTGATAATCTCTTGGATTTTCGGCATGGATAAAAATACTGGGAATCTAGCAGTCTGTCGGAGAGACAAGTACTTTGACAACATGAATAGCCCTACAGGGCAGAATGAGCAACTGATTGCGACAAAACAAGCCTAAACAGTGTGCATCAAGGGCAAACCGCCTTCTCTCAGC
>Ga0233431_1005058_pt1 | contig 13290 bp, 13 predicted proteins | sample SI_118_April2016_FD_179867 | JGI IMG/M metagenome (GOLD analysis project Ga0233431, IMG submission 179867) | Seawater microbial communities from Saanich Inlet, British Columbia, Canada - SI_118_April2016_200_MG | ecosystem: Environmental > Aquatic > Marine > Inlet | place: Canada: British...
ATTATTGAAGAACTTAAAAAAGAATTTCCTTATGTTATCAGAACCGTCGATTCTTTGTTAATGATAACAGATGAATGGACTCCAGGATTCAGAAATATGCTTACAAATCAATAACTACTTTTTTATTCTTTAAATCAACACCCTTAATCTTTTTTTCTTTCTTCAACGCAATACCAATATCTGACCAATCTTTATCCTTTTTCATCTCTTTAACGATATCAAGAAGCTTCTGTAAAGGAGTATATTTTTCATAGATTAATTCTCCTTTTTGAGTGTTCAATTCAATATTATCTTCCTGTTTTCCAATTGCTTCTTCCTGATTACTAATCATCCTTTTCAAAGCATTGATTCTTTGTTGATAAGGAGAAACAATTTCAAACGGATTTAAAGTGTCAATCGCTTCAATATAAGTAGCAGTTTTCTTAACAATTTTTTCTTCACTTAATTCAAACGGAGTAATTTGTTCTTCATAAATGTACCCAGAAGGCTTTTCAATCTTTTTTAAGAACTCTTTAATGGTTTTAACAATTAATTTTACTTCTTTATCTTCAATTTCAGAAGGTAATTTTTTCTTATCAATATTATTTACCTTACAAATCTCTTCTGCATAGATACCACCTAACCCAATTTCTGTCGCTAAAGAAGTTGCCAGATTTTTTTTCTCACTTTTTTTGAAAACTTCTAAAAAACCCTTTCCGTTTAATTCTTTCCAGTTAAGTCCAGGTGCAGGAAATTTATACTTCTCTTTTGGTTTAATAGTTCTATCTTTCCATCTTTGCCATTCTAATACGCTAATGATCATATCTTTATCATCAATTAAAATTAAATTACCCTTAGAAAACAATTCGATAATTAATTTATAATTCTCTTGCTTCTCTAGCTCGATAACAATTACTCTTTCTGTACCTTTCTGTTCAATTGATTTAATAAAGGAATTATTAACATATTTACGTAATTGCATACAAAAACCAGAAGGCCTAGTGGGAGTATCTTTGTTTTTAGTTAGACTAATGAATTTTCCAGGAACTATTTTCAACAACTTTTTACCTTCTCCTGAAGCATGTAATTGGAAAAGTAACTCTTTTTTTTCTTGATGATAAATTTGTGTGATCTTACCTCTAACTAAAAACTGTAGCTCATTAACTAATGCGGCTAACTCCAGTGAGGTTATCGATTTTTTTGGCATAAGTTAGAGAAATCCCTCTATTTTATTAATTTGTCTACTAATTTATAAACATAAAGTGGAGCAACAATCAAAATAATCCATCCAATAATTACGATAATATTGATATGAAAAATTTCAAAACTGATAAATGGAATATTATAAATCCAATCTTGAGAAAAAATATTTGGTATTTCCCAAATTATAATGCCCAGTAACATAAATATGATACAGGAAATGTATTTATTTTTAATAAACGATTTAATTACTACATACATCTCTTTGAATGACATTAAAATAAAAGGATAAAATAAATAAGAAACAAAGTTTATTAATAACATTAACCATAAAGGTTCAATTGCCCACAATTTAGGATAAGACCATAATTTAAGAACAAGACTACCAATTACTTCTATTAAAACTGCCAATATTAATAGTGCAAAATATAAACATAAAAACTTCTTATATTTCTGATTAAAAATTAGATCTAAAGTTGTTTTATTCTTTTGTAAATGAGCGATATTATCAAAAAATAACCAAACACCAATTACTGCAGGATTATACCAATAAGGACTCTTTAAGAAATAAAGAATGAGTGTTAAAATTATTAAAACAATACTCAATGACCAAGACAATTTTTTCATATCAAAATAATTATTTTTATCTTTATAAAACTATACATTAAGAAAAATAAGGGCCCGGTGGGACTCGAACCCACGATCTAAAGCTCTGCAGGCTCTCGCATTAGCCACTTTGCCACGGACCCAATAGAGATATCATTATTATGGATCATTTATATAGTTTTCTGCGTATAAGAAGATAAATCAGAACATAGGAAGAAAACAAACGAAAAGAGTTTTAACAGTTGTTCAAAGCCCGAAGTAACTTCTCCTGTTTTTGTGAATATCCAAAACCAATATTATTGAAGAAATTAGTAAAAGAGGATTTTTCTATGGTAATTCTAAGATATACGCTTTGACTACCATCTTTTCTAAGATTAAGCTTAGAATGATTGACGGTAGATGACTTAACTTCAAACTCTGAAAGCATTCTTCTTAGCTGTTCAAAGTATCTTATTCCCGCGTGTAATAACCTTTCATTCTTTGCCATTTTAAAAGTAATCTGCCACCGACCCCGTGAACAAAAAATACTCCCTTCAGCATCATAGAGTCCTCTCAAATAAGCTTTTTTAAATTCTTGATTACCATTATATATCCAGTCAGGAATAAGAAAAGAAGATTCTGTTTTGTTACCTACGGGAGTACCAATCCTTTTAAGAAAAATGCTTGCCTGTTTTGAAATAAAAAACAGTTTGTATCTTATGACTGGTTTAGATCCCCTAATTGGTCTTTTATCAATATATGTTTTCCCTTTGATCTTAAACAGATTATAAAATCTTCTCTCAAAAGATTTTATTTCTTCGATGTCTTTTGAATAAAATGAAGATATATATCTATGTCCGTGTATTTGTAAGTGACCATCACTGGTCAGATCTGCAACTAATCTCGCCAATTCCGGATTTGTTAAAAGATGTTTATACATTTCAATCACCCATTAAAGATTTAGGAACTGAGAAAGAACATCCGGCCATTGTAAATAAGCAGTTTTATGTTGTAACAAAAATTATAATTCATTACTTTGAGCCTAGTTCTTACCCCATTTATGAAATGATAAAACTAATTTATATACTTTACCCACAGTTGACCAGTGGGTAGTGCAACAGAAAAATAAAAAATACGGGCCTAGAGGGATTCGAACCCACGACCCCCAGCTCTCATCGTGAGATAAGCTTAGACGCTTTGCTTCTCATGTAGAAGGCTGGTGCCCTATCCAGACTAGGCAATAGGCCCATCTTAGCTTAAAAAAGAGAACGACTTTTAAATATTTCGGGCATAAATCATCTTTACTTGATAATTTCCCAATAATTTAAAGGAACATGATCAATTTATGGGATATAATTGGCTCAATAAAGATCAATTTAAATATTATTTCAAACAATTACAAAAATATGTCTAAATTAATTATCACTAACGAAAAAATAGTAATTCCAAAGGGAGCTAATCTAAATAATCAAATAGATAAAGAAAAATTAAAAGAACAATTTTTTAACCAAGATTATGAAAATCTTAAATTATTAGAGTTAATAGAACCAATCAACTATTTACAAGAAGAAGTAACTTTACTTTATCCTGGTTGTGGAATAGATATATTTTCTCCTTTAATATACCTTGAAAAATTATTACCAAATGTAAAAAAAGCTAATCTCATTTTTGTAGATACAATGTCATGTTTGGGTATAATCAAAACAATCATTGATAACGTTAATATAACCTTCTCAGAAGAGAAAAATAAATCAATAACATTTTATTGGAATAAACTGTTAATCAACCTTAAATTTAAAGAAAGTGACATTCACGACTTGATTGAGCAATTAAATTATGACATCTATTTTGAACGTGCATTTAGAATTATGAAAGAACAATTACCAAACTATGAACATTTAGTGTATAAACAATTAAACAATTACGGAATTTTAATTAGTGATTCTGGATTTAAAAGTCAAGAATTAAAGAAAATAAAAGTACCACAAGAATTAAGTGCATACAAAGAAATGATTATTGGCACTAAAGAAAAATAAAAAAATTAAGATAAAGTAACTTTTTCAATCACAACATCTTCTACTGGTCTGTCTCCATTAGCAGTTTGCACACTACCAATTTTTTCAATAATATCCATCCCTTCAACTACCATCCCAAAGACGGGATGTTTACTGTCAAGAAAATTATTGTTAACTAAATTGATAAAAAACTGACTTCCCCCAGTATTAGGCCCAGAATTAGCCATAGAGATTGTTCCCTTATTATTACCAACCTCGCCAAATTCATCTTTTATTTTGTAGCCAGGATCACCAGTACCCCACATATGTTTCTTAGAATCGTCTTTAGTTAACGGATCCCCACCCTGAATCATAAATCCAGAGATTATACGATGAAATTTAATTCCGTCATAAAAACCATCTTGAGCTAATTTTATGAAGTTTTCAGTAGTGATGGGCATTTCTTCAACAAATAATTCAACTTTAAACGAACCTTGATTAGTTTCAAAAGTAGCATATTTCATTTTATTTCCTCCACAAGACACTAAAAATAATGTCAAACAAATTATTAATAATACTTTAATTGATTTCATGGTAACCACGTCTTTTTATTTTTTAATTTCTCAGGCAAATAAGTCTCTAGTACAAAATTTAAACTCCTCGCAGAAAATGCCTGCTGCTCTACCCTTACCTTCATTTTTGCCATTTGTTGTAAAGCTTTTTGCCATTCCTTATGATGTTTACAAAATGGATCATTTTTCAAAACATCTTTAATCTTCTTAAAATCTACTTCTTTTAAAGGATGAGTGGGTAATTTGTAATCTTCAATATCTTGAGGAGTTACCCCAATAAAACGAGCGTTTGGTACGCAGAAAAATTCGTTAATATGTGCTGCATTCCCTGAACCTACTTTAAGAGTTCTGTAAATACTGAAGTACCCATAAGGATCACCATCCGTAAACACATAGACTGGAAGTTTTTGTTCATCGGCAAGTTTTCTCATAAATCTTCTAGTTGCTCTAGTAGGAACTCCCGACATAGCTATTAAAACACATTTAGCTTTTTTCCAATACTTATGTTTGTTTAATCTTTCAAACATACCAGCAGTTTCAATAGCAAGGACAAATTTTGCATCAGTTTCAAATTTCAAATGTTCTACTGAGCTAGGAATAGAATAAGCTCCAGACCCAAATTTTTTACAATCAATCTTAAGTTCTTTTCCAGTTTCACTATCAATATCAATAACTGTAAGCGCTCCTGCGACAGCTCCACCTTTTTCTCCAGGGATAAAACCAATCTGTTCTCTGTTAACTCGCATCATTGCTTCAATATCGTCCATTACTGTATCTGATTCTGGTTGTTCTTTGAACCGAGCATCGCCCCAATTTTTACTTAAATAATACGCTTCCCTTTTTGTAGCTATATCGTCTTTTTCTATCAATTCTTTTGATAGTCCCATTAATCTTAATGTTTGTGCAAAAGTTTTAATTGTAGAAGCAGTAAGTGTTCTTTCTTTTTTCTTATGCATTAATTTAAAATATCCAACTTTATCATTATATTCAACATTACTTAACGCTCTGATGGGCATTTCTATTTGCGGTTTCTCAACAAGTTTGATTTTGTTATAAATATCTTTAGCTACTTCTTTAATTTCTTGTACAACTTTATTATCTTTAGTTTTTTCTGACATTTTAACCCAATGTAGTTTGTTTCTCTTCTTTATCTTTCTTATCCTCAGCTTGCTCTTTTTCCTCAGGTTTAGGTTCTTCTTTATCTAAATTTTCCTTTTTATCTTCCCGACCAATCTTTGCTAATTCTGAATCATAATCGGGATTATCAATTTTAATCTCTTCTAACTCTCCTCGGTCATGTTCTAAAATTTCGCACAAATTATCTTCAATCTTCTTTTTATTAATTTCATCAATACCCAATAATTCTTGTAACGCTTCAGCAACATGAGGTATGAACTTTTCAATATAACCTCTTTTCTTACCTTCATCTTTAATTCTTTTTTTCTTATTAACAAAAGAAGCTAACTTTCTTCCTACTTCTTGTAAAGATAATTTAATTTCCTTAATTATTTCAGGATAATGTGCTAAGGCTTCCTTAGATTCAGAAGTAAAAGGAACCCATACAGAAGTCATATGAATAACTAGTGTGCAAGGACCTACTGGAGTAGAATTTCTACTTTGTTGTAATCCATAATTTCTCCAGACAGTATGTTGAATTGAGTTAGTTATTGCACAAGCACCTTGCTGATAAAGTAAAGGAACTCTGTTTGCAAACCTCATAATTTTAATTAATTTATCTCCTTCTTGTTCCCCACCATAAGCAAGCGCAGCTTCAATAATAAATGGATTACCTCGATAAACAGAAGGGGGCCTAGTTGCAGAACAATAAAATTCAGCATTAATTTCTTTTCTTAACCCCTTCTCTAAGTTATCTGAACCAATAGGAGAAATACAATTAGTAGGAGGAGAAATTATTTTTGTTTTCTGAATACCTTTATAGATAGATTCAGCCATATCACGATTAATTCTTTTTGGTTTAGTATTAGGAAGTAAAGATGCGTTTTGACAAATTTCTTTAGCCGTACCTGGTCCCACCCTCACAAATTCAGTAGTCAAAAATTGTTGTAATGTTTTCGCAGCAGTATTTCCCAACATTTTGATTAAAATACCCAACTCTATCCCATAAGGATGTGGTTTAATTTCTGTTACTTCTGCAGGAAGTATTTCTGTAGCTCTAGGAAAAATTATTTGTTCAGCATTAGGATTAGTATAAATTATAGTAGTGTGTGGATTTACAATAGCTGTTTCTTTAAGATACTCATCAACAGATTGTTTACCTTTTTGATAACTACCTTCCATATCAATTTCTATTCTCGTACCATGATCTTTTTCTTCCCATTCTATTTCTTTATCAGAAACAATGTCAGGATTATTTGTTTGAGTATTGATTTTTAATTTTATTTTATGAGCTGGACTATTTTTACTTACTTTAGACATAATCAAAGCAGACCTACCTGTAGTTAATTGTCCATACAATAAAGTTGCTGAAATACCTATTCCTTGCTGCCCTCTTGTGGAGGATAGTTTGTGAAATTTTGAACCATATAACAACTTTGCAAATATCTTTGGAATTTGTTGTTTAACAATCCCCGGACCGTTATCTTCAATAATCATCCTAAACCGAGTTTCCTCTAACTGAATTAATTCAACATTAATTTCGGGTAAGATTCTTGCTTCTTCACAAGCATCTAAGGAATTATCCACTGCTTCTTTAACAGCAATTAAAAGTGCTTTACGAGGATTATCAAAACCTAATAGATGTCTATTTTTTTCAAAGAATTCCGCAATAGAGATTTGTCTTTGCTTCTTTGCTAATTCTTCTGCGCTTTTTCCAGCCATGCCCCTTAATAAAAAGAAAAGTTTTATAAAAATTGTGGTTTGTAAGATTACTATTGATTTGGGCTATTTCTTCCATAACCTTTATAAAATAAGTATTATAAAAATAATATAATTCTAAAAGGGTGATGTGTGAGAATATAGTAAATGATAATACGAGGGGTATTTAAACATGACAAACTCAAATGTACAACCAATATTCATTATGCCTGAAGACACTAAAAGAACAACAGGTAAGGATGCTCAACATAACAATATTGCTGCTGCTAAAGCTGTAGCTCAAACTGTAAGAACTACTTTAGGACCTAAAGGAATGGATAAAATGATTGTTGATTCTTTAGGTGATGTTATAGTAACAAATGATGGAGTTACAATCCTAAAAGAGATGCAAATTGAACATCCTGCTGCAAAAATGGTAGTTGAAGTTGCAAAAACACAAGAAGATAATGTGGGAGATGGAACAACTACTGCTGTAGTACTTGCAGGAGAATTACTTAAGAAAGCAGAAGATCTTTTGGATCAAAATATTCATCCAACAGTATTATCAAAAGGATATCGGTTAGCAGAAAGTCAAGCACAAAAAATACTGAATCGAATTGCTGAAAATATCTCATTAAATGATGAATTATTATTAAAAAACGTTGCCATAACTGCTATGACCGGAAAAGGAGCGGAAGCTAATAAAGAAAAACTGGCAGATTTGGTAGTTAAAGCGGTTAAAGGTGTAGCTCAAAACATTAACGGAGAAATAAAAGTTGACCTTGATGATATTAAAGTTGAGAAACAAGTAGGAGAAAGTTCAGATAATAGTGAGTTAGTTGAAGGGATTGTTATTGATAAAGAACGTGTTCATCCACAAATGCCAGAAAAAGTTGTAGATGCAAAAGTAGCTTTACTTGATTCTCCGCTAGAGATTAAAAATACTGAAATTGACGCTAAAATTCAAATTACTGATCCACAACAACTTAACTCATTTCTTGAACAGGAAGAAAGAGATTTAAAACAAATTGTTGAAAAAATAAAATCTTGCGGAACTACAGTACTTTTCTGTCAAAAAGGTATTGACGATTTAGCACAACATTTCTTAGCTAAGGAAGGAATTTTAGCTACACGTAGAGTAAGAAAAAGTGACATGGAAAAATTATCTCGTGCAACAGGAGCAAAAATAATTAGCAGTTGGAAAGATTTAACTGTTGAAGATTTAGGTTATGCAGGTATTGTTCGGGAAGAAAAAATTAATCATGAAGAAATGATTTTTATTGAAAAATGTAAAAACCCAAAATCTGTAACTTTACTTGTTAAAGGTGGCACAGAACATGTTGCTGAAGAAATCAAAAGAGCAATTACTGATGCAATTGGAGATCTAGCTGCGAGTATAAAAGATGGCAAGGTTGTTGGTGGTGCAGGTTCTGTAGAAATGAAATTATCTAAAGAATTACACCAATATGCTCAAACTTTAGGTGGAAGAGAACAATTGGCAGTACAAGCATTTGCTGAAGCAATGGAAATCATACCTCGTACTCTTGCTGAAAATGCAGGTCTAGATCCGATTAATGTATTAACAAAACTTCGTTCAGAAAACGGAACTCAAAAATGGAATGGGATAAATGTTTTTACCGGAATGGTAATGGATTCTTGGCAACAAGGAGTAATTGAACCTTTAAAAATTAAAACTCAAGCATTATCAAGTGCAGCAGAAGTTGCAGAAATGATTCTTCGTATTGATGATGTTATTCTTGGTGGAGCCGGTAAAACGCCAAACATGCCTCCAGGAATGGGAATGCCTTCCGGAATGATGTGAAATCGGTTTAACAAATGACTTTTGCCAACCTGATAACATTATCAAGAATTTTATCCTTACCCCTAATTATTTATCTTGTCTTACAAGATACACTTTTTCATTCATTTTTAGCAATAATTGTTATCACATGGAGCATAACAAGTGATTACCTTGATGGGTATTTAGCAAAATTAAATAAAAACATAACTAAGATTGGTTCTTTTCTAGATCCATTAGCAGACAAGATTTTAATTATTGGAATTATTTCTTTATTTCTTATAAATTACAATTATCTCCTAATTCCATTGATCATATTCATTTTAAGAGATATCATTGTAACAACAATAAGAATTTTTTCGGCAAGAGAAAACATAAATATTTCCACAAATAAATTAGGTAAGTTTGAAATTAATACTCAATATGTATTAATTTATGCACTGTTAATTGGAAAATTCCTAAGAATAGATCATTTAGCTGATACAACCACTTATTTTTTACTTAACAAGATCATTTTTGTGTTTGCTATATTATCAGTATTTATGTCAATATTATCTGTAATCAATTATATTTTTTATTACAAAAAAGAAATTAGAATTAGAAAAAGAAATTCTAAGAGTATCGATGAAGAGAGCATGCTTCTTTTAGCTAATAATAGAGCCAGAGGATTTAAAGATAAATATAGAAGAAGATTACTAGATATATTTTCTAGAAGAAGAAATCTTAACACAATCTACCTACCAAATAATAAAGATATGTTTAATGGATTGAAAATAAATTTTGAAGAAGTTAAACAAATAATTGTTGCGGGAGGGGACGGCACATTTGAAAGTGCACTGAATAATCCTTTATTGCACAAAAAAAGTTTAGGATTCTTTCCACTTGGTGGAGGAAACGCATTTTATTCATATTTTTACAAAGGAAAAAGGTTTGAATATTTACGTTCTAGATTCAATTTTCGTGAAACTGAAATTGATGTTATAGAATTAGAGTATGAACATGGTAAAAGAGAAACATTATTTTTTGGTATTGGCGCAGATGCTGAAGTAATGAGATTGGGCAAAGGTCGTACAACCGGAGGTTTAAGGGATTATATCAAAGGTTGTCTGTTTGCTATAATCAAAGGAAAAGCAAAATATAATTTCACAGTAAATATAGATGGAAAAGAAAAAATTTGGAAAAACGCAGTAAACATTAATTGTGGTAAAATACAATATTATGGTTATGGAATTAGATCTCTATTAAGCAAGGTTAAAAAAGATGACAACTATGTTTATGGTATAGGAATAATAAATAAACATAACTCTTATTTGAATAAGTTGATTAGAATATGGGCATTAATATTAACAATAACTAACACCAACTGTCCACCATTAGTTCCATTTCGAGGGAAAAATATTGTGATTAAAAGCGATGAACCATTTCCAATCCAAGCAGGAGGAGAATTTTTAGGATACAGTAAATGGATTAAATTGAAAATTAAAAGAAAACAAAAAGTTTTAGTAATTTAACTACCATTATCAAAAAGTTTTTTAAATACATACAGAAATATGTACTTATCTTGGCGACTGTCGTATAACGGTTAGTATTCAGGTCTGTGGAAATGAAAACTGTTGTTTTCATTATAGCGAACCTGAGATGGGGGTTCAATTCCCCCCAGTCGCCCTTATATTTCTTTCCAATATAATATAATCAAAATATAATTATCATCCAGTGATAACAAAACCAAAAGGTTTAAATAGTTGTTGTAATTTCTGATTAATATGAAAACTTATACCAGAGTTGATTGTATTCACTGTTAGTGAAGATTGCTCTAGTTTAAACTCTATTCTTATTGTCGATAAAATTGTAGATAGTACTGTTTCTCATCATTGATTGGAACGTAAGTTCCCCACATTAATCATTCTTATGGTCGCAGTAGTGTACTGGTCAGCATAAAAGTCTGTGGAACTTTTGGAGTGGGTTCAATTCCCGCCTGCGACCCTTTTACTAAAAAAATAAATTAGTCATACGGACTTAAAACATGGAGATAAATGAAATGAAAAAAACAAATGAACCAACAAATACAGATTTAGAGGCTAAGGCACAACGAAGTGCTGATCGTATTCATCTTTGGAGAAACGTATTTAGTAACTAAAGACATAGTGCCAACTTTAGAAAGAAAGATAGGAATTACTCTATCTCCATTTTTAAGGGAAAAGATAAGAATACTTGAAGATTGTTTTATTAACGAACTATGGAGATATATCCCCGAAAAAATAAACAAAATTTCTATTGATGCTTCAACAACTTCAAATGAATTAGAAGTACTAATTAAAAAAAGTAATCTTCCCATCATTAGTTTAGACCGAGTTTATCTAAATAACGCTAATGAATATTTAGAAACAACAAGAATTACTGATCAAAATACAGGAGAGATGACAATAGCTTCAAGGCCAGGCAATCCCTCATTAGAGGAACAGATCTCCAAGATTAAAAAATATTCTGAGATAGGTTTAGTTGATGTAGGGGCTTTTGGAGGAGATACTTTGTTAGAAGTGTGTGATTTATTTGAAGATAATAAAATAAACATTGAAGAAATTTTCTTAGGATACTCAGACACCAAAACGAATGAAAAAATATCTAAAACTAGAAAAGTATCCACTTTAAATTTGTTTGAATTTTATGAGTGGATTGAATTAAGAGATCTTTTTGGTATTGATGGAAGAAGAATTGCTAACCAAACAGATTGTTTTATTCCTTATTGGGAAAATCTAACAGAGTGGGCCAACATTGCTCCGAAATACGAAGAACAGGTAAAAGATTTATGTAAAAACTATAATAACAAATTACTAGGCCTGTTAACAAAAGAAGATGTAAAGAAAATAGGAAAACCAGTTTCTTATGGAGGTATAAGATGAAAGCAACAGTTATATCTTCTTTTGCAAAAGATATTTTGTTAAAAGGAGAGAAAATAGAAAAGTGCAGGGGAGGCCCTGCTTTTTTTATAACCAAAACATTAGAAAAACTTAATATTCCTTACAATCTTTTTTGTGGGGAAGAAGGAATTGTTGAGATTAATTTAGAAAATGGAATTGAACGAGGCAAAGTAAAAAAAATCGGGAAAATAGAACCACAAAAGGACAACATGAATTTTTTATTAGTTTCAACATTACTCAACGAATTTAAACTTAAACCATTAGGTAAATTTAACTGTGTGGATATTCAAGGGTATGTAAGAGACAAGAATAATACAATTAAAAAAAGTAGATATTATTGTAAAGAACTGAAAAAATTTGATATAGTTAAAGCGACAAAAGAAGAATTACAATATATCCCAAAAGAAATCAAAAAAAAGATAAAAATAATTTTAGAGACCAATGGAGATAAAGGATTTATTGTTTCAAAAGGAGAGAAAAAATATTATTTTAGTGTTGAAAAAATAAAAACTACAGACACAATTGGTGCAGGAGATACTTTTTTTACGGCGTTCTGTTTAAAATATTACCAAACCAAAGACATTGTAAAAAGTGCAAGATATTCACAAAAAATAACCTCAAATTTTTTAATTTCTAAAATGGAGGTTGGAAAATGAGAAAGATACAAATTGGAGTTATGGGTTCAGCTGCAGACACCCGTTACAGTAAAGATATAGAAAAAATTGCAGAACAAATAGGAGAATTAATTGCAAAAAGTGGTAACTTAACTGTGTATGGAGCAGAAAAAGATTACGACTCCCTATCTACTGCTGCTGCTCGTGGAGCAAAGAGAGCTAATGGAATTACAATAGGAGTTACATATGGTAAAGATAAAAATATCTATGATAAAGAGAACACAGATATTATCATTGTGACTGGTTTAGAACGGGGAGGTGGCAGAGAATTTGTTTTAGTAAATAGTTGCGATGTACTTATTGCCGTTAGTGGTGGTTCAGGAACCCTAACAGAAATAGCTATCGCATATCAATCAGACATTCCTACAATAGTGATAGAAAACACCGGTGGATGGAGTAATAAATTGGCCAATAGTTATATAGACAATAGAGAACGTAGAAAAGTAATTGGAGTTAAAACGGCGAAAGAAGCAGTAACAATGTCAATTAACTTAGCTAAAGAAAAAATTAATAAAGATTCAAAGATTATAGAAGGTAATACAAGATGAAGATACAAACAGCAAGGGGCGTACAAGATACACCACCTGAAGAAAAAATTGTTAAGAATAAAATAGTTGATACTCTTAAAGAAGTTTTTGAAATTTATGGGTTTGCTCCGTTAGAAACACCTATCATTGAACGATATGAAACACTAACAGCTAAATTTGCCGCTGGTGAATCTTCTGACGCATTAAAAGAGACTTTTCAACTTAGTGA
>Ga0233431_1005069_pt1 | contig 13266 bp, 11 predicted proteins | sample SI_118_April2016_FD_179867 | JGI IMG/M metagenome (GOLD analysis project Ga0233431, IMG submission 179867) | Seawater microbial communities from Saanich Inlet, British Columbia, Canada - SI_118_April2016_200_MG | ecosystem: Environmental > Aquatic > Marine > Inlet | place: Canada: British...
GAAATCATCGCCATCAAAGAGTGAAAACGATCGACTTCTCTTCTTGAATCGAGATTGATACACATGCCGCCATTCATCGAAAAAATGCCCCGCGCGGTCGACGCCAGGCTCCACATCGTCAAGCCCAGCGAAGAAGAGGTGCGCATCCAGGTCGCCACCGATATGGCCGACAAGGAGCGCTTTGAGGAACGCTGGCTGGTCGTCACCGATCAGCGCCTGCTCCTGTTCCGCGAGAGCGACCAGGAAGACGTCGTCCAGATGCCCATGGACAACGTGGCCGGCGCCCGTGTCGAGCCGCTGGTCGGCGGTGGACGTCTGGAGGTGGAGCACAAACAGGGGGAGCCCGCTCACCTGTACTACTCCAATTCTCTGGCTCCCAAGTTCGCCGAGGTGGCCGAGGGAATCAAGCAGCTCTCCCAGGGTCAGAGCCTGAATCTACCCAACGAGCTGGAGCGCAGCCGCTGCGAGCGCTGTGGCCGCATGCTGCCCGAAAAGGGCGGCATCTGTCCGGCCTGCATCCAGAAGTTCGACACCCTCAAGCGGCTGGTTGCCTACGTCGCACCGTACCGCTTCAGGGCGATCCTGCTCATCCTGCTGACCATCGGCGTCACGCTCTTGGGCCTGGCACCGCCCACCCTGGTCAAACACATCATCGACGATGTCCTCACTCCCAAAGCCGAATTCGACCTGCTCCTGCTCCTGGTCGGCGGTCTGCTGGGCATCGCCATCATCTCCTGGGTGGGCGAGGTTGTGCGCCGCTGGCTCAACACCTGGGTCGGCTTCCGGGCGATCGAAGATCTGCGTGCCGAGCTCTACCGCTCGCTGCAGTTCCTTCCTCTGCGCTTCTACGACAAACGCAAGGTCGGTGCCCTCATCTCGCGAATGACCAACGACTCGGATCTGATCGAGGTCTACCTGCTCTTCGATCTGCCCTACATCGTCTCCAATAGCCTGATGGTCGTCTCCATTCTCGGGCTGCTGTTTTACATGAATTGGGAGCTGACCCTCTACGTGCTGCTCCCCGTGCCCCCCATCATCTTCGGCAGCAGCCTTATCTGGAACCGCCTCCAGGGCTACTGGCGGCGCTGGTCGGCCAAGTGGTCTCGACTCTCGTCCCATCTCAACGAGTCGATCGCCGGCATCCGCGTGGTCAAGGCCTTCGCTCAGGAAAGCCGCGAAGGACGCCGCTTCGACAGCCGCAATCGCGCCCTGCGGGACGTCAGCGTCAGCGCCGAGCGCAGCTGGCTGGTCTTTTTCATGATCACCAACTTCTTCATGAGCTTCGGCGCTTTCTTCGTCTGGTACTTCGGCGGACTTCAGATCCTCAGAGGGGAGCTGAAACTGGGCGAGCTGATGGCCTTTATCTCCTATCTGTGGATGCTCTACCGGCCGCTCAAGTGGTTCGGCGACTTCTACAGCTTCATGGTCCGCGCCTTCGCCGGCGCCGAGCGCATCTTCGAAGTGATCGACGCCCGCACCGAGCCGTTCGGCGATCCGGACGCCCGCCCCATGCCCAATATCGCGGGTCGGGTGACCTTCAAAGACGTCGCTTTCGGCTACGATCCGGGCAAAATCGTCCTCCGCGATGTCGACCTGGACGTCCAGCCGGGCGAGATGATCGGCCTGGTCGGCCGCTCGGGGGTTGGCAAGAGCACCCTGATCAACCTCATCTGCCGGTTCTACGACATCAGCCGCGGCAATCTGGAGATCGATGGTGTCGATATCCGCGACATCCGCCTGGAAGATCTGCGCTCCCAGATCGGCCTGGTCGCCCAGCAGTCGTTCCTGTTCAACGACACGGTAGCCGAAAACATCCGCTACGGCAATCGGGATGCTACCTTCGCAGAGGTGCTGGAAGCGGCCAGAGCGGCCAACGCCCACGAGTTCATCATCAAGCAGCCGGACGGCTATGACATGATCGTCGGCGAGCAGGGAAACAAGCTGTCGGGAGGTGAGAAACAGCGCATCGCCATCGCCCGCGCCATCCTCCACGATCCGAAGATCCTGATCCTGGACGAAGCCACTTCATCCCTCGACACCCAGACCGAAAAGAAAATCCAGGAGGCGATTGCTCGCCTTATAGAAGGCCGCACCACCTTCGCCATCGCCCATCGGCTTTCCACCCTGCGCAGCGCCGATCGCCTGGTCGTCTTCGATTCGGGTAAGATCGCCGAAGTGGGCACCCATGAGGAGTTGATGACCAGCGGAGGTATATTCCACAAGCTGGTTACCACTCAACAGGCCACCTCCGCAGTTATGGCGACGAGCGGGTAATGCTATTGACGTCCATTCCCTCTTTCTCTAGCGTTATGAGAACGCCCTGGAGAAACGACCTGACACCTGTTTTTCACAACGGAGAATCATCGTGGTAGCAGTCAACGGCAACACCAATGGCAATGGCAAGCCGGGTGAGAAGAAGCGGACGATCGCGCCGATCACCGTAACCCATCCCGAGCATGTCGACCTCGACAAGCTGCGCCTGTTCCGCGAGCCCCCCTGGCTCCTGCGCCTCACCATCGACGACGACCGCTCCTATCTGCGGGTCAAGATAGTGCGCGCCGCCCCTCTCTCCCATCCCGACAAATACATCTCCTTCCTGGATGCCAAGGACGAGGAGATCTGCATGGTCGACGACCTAAAGACGGTGGACCAGACGACGCGCGATATCATCGCCGAAGAGCTGGACCGCCGCTACCTGACCTCGATCATCGAGCAGATCGATTCGGTGCGCAACGAATTCGGCACCTCATACTGGGATGTGCAGACCAATCGGGGACAGCGGGAGTTCGTCGTCCAAAATGTGGCCGAAAATGCCCAGTGGCTGGGAGACCATCGCCTGCTCCTGATCGACGTCGACGGCAACCGCTTCGAGATCCCCCGCCTGGACGAACTCGACAAGCGGAGTTCGGGATTTATCGAACAGGTGCTATAGCCCCTGTCCACTTGAAGCAGTGAGGTTTTTTCAAGAACTTTACGACCACTCCTTTTCTCGAATCAGGGACAGAGACTTATGACCTCTACAGCCACTGTCACGGTCACCAAATGCTGGAGTCGTTGCCGGAAGAAACGCAAAACCGGATCGTTGAACATCTGCGAGACTATCTGGACGATCTGTCCGACGAGATGAAATGGGATCATCTGTTCGAGAACACCCAGGGGCAACTGGTAGAAGCTGCCCGGCGCGCAAAGCGGGAAATGGCTCAGGGAAAATCCCAACCACTGGATCTTGACCAGCTATGAAATCTGCCACGCTGCCATCATTTTGGGAAGCGTACAAGGATCTCGATGAAACTATCCGGCGCAACGCCAGAAAAGCGTACCACCTGTGGGTTGAAAATCCCTTTCATCCTTCGCTACACTTCAAATGCATCAACCGGCAAGAAGACATCTGGTCCGTGCGCATAACCCCGGAGTTATCGCGCCGTGGGTATTTTCGAGGGAGATTCAGTGACGTGGTTCTGGATTGGCAACCACGATAATTACGAGCGGTTCTTTTGGCGATGATAGTGTCCCGAAAAGGGCCTGAATACAGTAACCTCCAGAGACCACAACAGCGCTAGTCTGAAGGACGTCAACTGGTACACATTCCAGGGTGAGTGTCCCCTTTGTGAAACAGGAGTGGTACCTTCTCGTATCAGATGATCCCCTCCAATTGCCTCGTACCCGCGACCCGAAACTAAAAAAATCATCTCTTTGAGGTGATTTTTTCGGTTTTGATGGACATCAGGAACTCCCCCGGAAGAGACCTTTATTTTATTCATAGCACACGGCTTACCCGGCCGGAGAAGCGCCTTTCGTCACTGTTCTCGGCGATCGAGCGGAAAAGTTTCCTGCCAGCAGGTGCGCCTTTTGCTAAATACCCATCGACCGCCCTCCTCCCGAAACGCCAACCGCAAAAAGGGTAATCGGGAGAATGACGCACCGCGATGGAGGCTACTGTGGCAACGAATCAGCTGGCAACGCGCGAGACAGTCAGGAACCGGTACCCCCGTCGGGGCCGTCTCTGGAAATGGCGGGAAGAGATGGGAGATCCAACTGCCTTTGAACACGTCCACCTGCCGGACGACGGACAGGAATTCCTCAAGCCGACAGCGGCCATGCTGACTCGGGAACTGCGAGACACGCCTGATGAGCACCGCAGTCGAGCCATCGCCCATTTTCAGGCGGGCGACAGAGCCTTTGTCGAGCGGCACTACAGGGACGCCGTCAGCTCGTACCTCGCCTCCGGAGCGGCCGCCTCGAGCCTGTCTGCACACCTGGCGTGCGGCGTGGCAAAAATAATGGTATCCGAATTGAGAGCCGCCGTCGAACTGTTTGAAGCGGGGAGGGTGCGAGCACAGACTCGGCAGTCGACGCGCTTCGAAGCGGCTTTCGGAATCAATCTGGGACAGGTGTACAGCGATCTTGGAGAGATGGAACGCTCCAGGAGGGCACTGGAAATGGCCCTGGCGCTGAGTCGGAAGATGAAGGATGTCTCTCTGGAAATGCTGTCCCTGGTCCAGCGCAGATTGTGCTCCTTCACCAGAGGAGAATACGGAGAAGGGAGCAACAACCATTATCCTTCGGCGTTTGCACCTGATACTACTCCTCATTGTCCACCGTCCCGTGACCCAGCATCCGACGAATCGTCCAGTGCTGATTGATCATCTCGTAGAAACGGTCATAGTCCCAATTCCATCACCACTCTCAATATATTTGCCCCTTTTCAACTGACGGACTCGGATATGTCGCCTCTCACAGACAATCTCCAAGCGCCGCCGAAAAATGGCCACCCCCCGATTTTGGACGGAAAGGGGACTAATGGCTATAGCAATGCTCTTGCGGAGGAATTTCAAGGACCGGGTTTCCGCTTCGTGCGCGCATTCCTCCTGGTGATTCTGCTGCTGGTGGTCATTCTGCTGGCACTGGCCGGTTTCTTGAGCTGGTACTTCAGCATGGATGTGACCGTAGAAGGAAAAGGAGTAATCGAGCCGCAGCACCGATACCTGGTGAAGGCCCGGATTACGGGGATCATTAAGCAGATCCACGTGCGGACCGGGCAGCAGGTGCAGGCAGGGGATCTGTTGGTCACACTGGATGATACGGAGTGGCGCACTGAACTGGCCAAGATAGAGGCAGATCTGGAAATAAACCAGAGCCGGATGCGGGAAATCGAAGTGGCAATGCAGCAGGAGCGCACGATCCGCCAGGCCGAGGTGACGCAGGCAAAGCTGGAATGGGAGCGCATGCAGTTCGAGTTGGAACGGATAGTGGCCGAACAGACGCTCTCATCAAATGGAACCCTTTTTCCGCGGAGACCCCTCGATGAGTTAATGCCGGTTCGACAGGTCCGGGCCATGCTGAAGCAGCGGGAGGCGGGATTGGCGCTGGCGCAGCAGCGACTCCGGGCTGTAGATGGACGCAGGCAGGAGATAATGACACTGGAGAAGCTGGGTGGAAAGCTGGAGGAGAGTCGTGGATTAGTGGGAAAAAAATTAACGCACAGTGTAATTGAAGCCCCGGCAACCGGGAGAATAATCACCAACGACTTGGAATATCGGCAAGGAGACCGAATTCAGGTGGGTGAAGCGATGCTGGAAATGGCCGAAGTAGAGAAGTGGCAGGCCAGGATTATGGTGCAGGAGGTAGATATACCCAGAGTAAAAAAGGGGCAAGCGGTACGGCTTTACGTAAATGCTTTCCCGCATATGGAATACCAAATTTTCCATGGAACCGTTATAGAAATTTCAAATACAACAATCATAGAAAAGAACAGGGAAAAAGCGACTTCCTATCCAATAAAAATTGTATTCCAAGATACGAAAATATCGGATGGGCAACAAAGCTACTCTTTAGCTTATGGTATGAATGTGGAAGCGAAAATAATAGTTGAAAGAGGTCGAATAGTAAAACTATTATGGCAGAAAATTATACGAAAAACAAGCAAATATAATAAGCATGATTTTTTTAGAGAAAATGACAATAAATGAAACCAATAATCCAAATAATCCGACTATTGCGCCCATATTGGCGTTATATATTCCAGGCTCTATTTGTCAGTATACTGTTTATTTTTTTGAGTTTACCAGGACCATTTATAACCAAGTTGTTGCTTGATAAAGTTTACCCCAATAAGGATTTCATACTGCTATATTACATACTCATCATAGGCGCAATCATGACCATATTTGGAGCTTTTACAGGCAGCCTAAGCAGCTATTTTAACCAGCATATAAGTCTCCATATGAGCTTTGATTATCAGTCACGCCTTTACCACCACATCCAAAATTTAGATTTTTCTTTCTTTGATAAACGAGAAACCGGTGAGATCCATTCACGTTTTGATGATATGCAAACATCGCTCTCTAGTACTATAAGTCTAGTAAATTCTTTGACCATGAGCTGTTTACAATTAATAATATTTCCATTCATACTCTTTTATATAGACTGGCGTCTGGCGCTTTTGAGTATCGCAGTACTACCATTTGATACTCTATTGGCAGCAATCGCTCGGAAATATTATAGCGTAATATCCCGTCGCATTGCCGAAAAATCGGCTGAACTTTCAGCCAAAACTTTTGAATCTCTGTCGAGTATACGCACTATTCAAGCAATGGGAATAGAAGTTGATTTTTACAAAAAACTTCAGACGGTATTTTACGGACTTGCACAGTTACAAATTAAAAGTTCTATATTGCAGAATTTTTTCGGTTTTTTAAACACTTTATTCAAAGCAAGCGGAAGCTTGGCGTACAGCTGGTACGGTTGGTCCCAAGTATTAGAAGGCAACATTTCAGTTGGTACTTACATGGCTTTTTCTGGCTATGTCGGCTATCTCTACGGCCCACTTGAAAATCTCATTGGTTTACTTCCACGAATAGAAGTGACGTTAGTACACGCCCGACGTTTCTTTGAAATATACGAGCTAAAACCAGATATACAGGATTTGCCAGAATTGCCCAAATTGCATAATGCGCAAGGTGATATCAAATTTCACAATGTTAGTTTTCAATACGGAGACAAGGATATTCTGCACAATATAGAATTGACGATCCCTGTCCGTTCTACTATTGCATTAGTTGGGCGGAGCGGGGCTGGAAAATCTACTATAGCCAAGCTAATTCCCCGATTCTACGATCCCACTGAAGGTTTCATATCAATAGATAGAAAAGACATAAGACAGTTTCGTCTACAATCGCTGCGCCAACAGATTGGATTTGCTTTACAAGGAAGCAATTTGTTCCAAGGTAGTATCCGCGACAACCTAACCTTCGGACGAGATATGCTAATGCAAGATGTAGAAGATGCTGCCCGGATAGCTTATATACACGATTTTATTACCACACTCCCGGAAGGATACGATACAGAGATCGGTGAGCAGGGGACCATGTTGTCTGAGGGTCAAAAACAACGATTGGCCTTGGCTCGTGTGTTGGTATTGGACAGACCTATTTTAATTTTAGACGAACCAATGGCAGCATTGGATACAGAGTCAGAATATCTAATTCAAGAAGCATTGGACACCGTACAACAAGGGCGCACTACTATAATCATCGCTCATAGATTATCAACGATTAAGGCTGCTGATAATATCTTAGTCGTTGATAAAGGGAAGATAATTGAGCAAGGTTCACATGAAACTTTGACAACATATGATGGAACATATGCGGGGTTATATGAGAAGATGACAAGAAAATAAATGAGCACTAATAATGATTATTTACAAAAAATCTCGGGAGAAATTCCATTTTTCCATCAAAGGAGAGGTAGCATGGTAAATCAATTAATTAAACGTAAGCCCAAAGTATACGGTGAAAATGGGAACTGCTCCGTATACGCGTACGAGGCCGCTGTAAATTGGATAAAAGATATCTTTACAGACGGTGGAGCAGACATCGGCACACAAAAAATTAGAGGAGGAAGAATGACCTTTGAAGCAGTTCCTTCAGCTTCAATAACTCAATGGGAAACAGCCGATTCTGTTTACGTAGTATCGAATAGTCCTGGCCTTAGGATTACAACAGCTAGGGTGAAAGGAGACTCAATATTAGCACCTCCCCTGGACAGCGGAGGTGCGAGAGGTATGAAGCCCAGTGGAATGAACAGTACGAATACGTATCAAGCCTATAGCGATAGTTTGCTTTAATGCAGGTTAATTCTTAAATCCATTTCTCCCGAGATTTTTTTAGAAATATGTAGAGGGCAAATGTCTTTTCAGAAATCAAAAAAAGAATGTCTAAATGGTGAAATAAGTTTCAAAAAAGGGCTTATTTTTACGATATTTTTCATGAGTTTTTCGCCTATTTTTGAAGAAGGCATCGCACAATTATTGGGAATTGGTTTAGTCGTTAAATTTACCGATATTCATGGGACTTTTGTTGTAATAGGAACTACACTCTGTGAATTATTTATCATCTGTATACTTATTGAAAAATGGATGAAAATCGACTTGTATTCTCTGCTACTTAAAGAACCACCTACTCAAAAAGAAGTGATTAAATGGGTTAAATTTGGAATATTATATAATCTGATTTTCTTTGTAAAATTTCTACATTCCAATATAACCTGGGAAACTCCGGGAGTTTTCAATTATTTCTTTTTCCACATTATCTTAGGATCTTTGTTAGCACCTCTAATTGAAGAAATCATCTTCCGAGGATTCTGCTATTCGGCTTTTCGAAAGAAAGGCAAATTACTCGCTTATGTCGGTTCGTCTCTCTTTTTCTGCCTTTCGCATTCAAAATCCTATTCCGATTTGTTTCTGCATGGCAATATAGGAATCCCTCCTGAAAAAATTGTCTTATCGATAATCTCGGGATTAATAATAGCATACATATATGAATCCACAAAGAAACTAACTCTCTGTATTTTATACCATGCCATTACTAATTCAATGTCAACACTTGGAGTAATGATGTCTGTAGTTTACAAAATGATGATGGAGTAAACCAACCAAACTGAGTATCGCAGAAAATGTAAAGAAGAGAATCTTCATGAAATATCAAAGAAGTAGATTTCAACCGAAAGACGCCCAAATTTTATCTGAGTTTTTGAACTTCCTTCGACTGAATCACTGGACACTCACTTCCATGGCCTATCAGCGCCGCCCTAAACACATACCCTTAGTAACTCCAGATGAATTAATAGAAGATGAAAGAAAACCCGAGCGTTTAGGTACCTTTTTACTGAAACGAAAAGAACGCATTATTTGCATGTTTAAAATAGACAAGCATCCTCACGATGAAAAAACTGTCGTATTTCATAACGCAGAAACGCATCCCGATTTCCAGCGTAAAGGGATTTTTTGGAGATCCCTCTGTATCCCCTATTTGAGAAATATTTGCCATGGAAATTATAATCGAATCGATGCCACAACTTGGGTTTTAAATCGCAAAGCAATTCCGGTATATAAACGTATGGGATTCCGGTTAGTACCAAAGACTTCGTTGGAAATGGAAAACTATCTTCCAGTCATTGTTCGTGATCCTGCTGTCCAATCGTTCTTTAGCAAATATGATTTCATTAGGACATTACAATGTCGCCGGAGCTATGGCTATGACAAATTAGATATTGGCGCTCATAGTGTATTTGAATATAACTGGAAATCAGGGGACGATAGATTGCATGTTCAAATTGATAGGATACAAAAAGAAATCATCAAAATCGACTGCAGATGTGCATGATAAAAGGCGGAATCAATCCGGGCAAAGCAGCAAGTCTCAAACCAAAAAATAAATGAAAGTCATATGAAAGTCGTGAGTGGTACTCGTCAAAACATCAAAATCGCCATTATTGATTCTGGATTAGATCCAGAACACGAAGGGCTTGGTACTATTAGAAAAAGGGTGGATATTTCCCACGAACTGGGACTCTCCCGAAGCGAATCCAACTTAAGGAATCCAGTAGGCCACGGCACCGCCTGTGCCGGCATCATCCAAAAAATCGCGCCGATAGCTGCATTATACGATATCCGCATCTTCGACGAATCCCTGGCCGCCGACGGCCATTCCCTCATCGCTGCCATCCGCTGGTCCATCGAACACAGGATGGATATCGTCAATCTTAGCCTGGGCACCACTGATGTCACCTTCCGCGACGAACTCGCCAACATCTGCCGCCAGGCCCACGAGGCCGGCGTTATCCTAGTCTCTGCCGAACATAACGATGGTAGAGAAAGCTACCCGGCCATATTCTCCGACGTCATCGGCGTCACCGGCGGTAAGGTGCGTGGTCGTTACGGCTACTATTATCGATCAGGCGAAAAAATCGAATGTGTGGCCCGAGGCGACATGCAACGCGTTTGCTGGACTGAGCCTCGCTACATCATGGTCTCGGGTACCAGCTTTGCGGCACCGCACATAACCGGCATAGTCGCCCTCATTCGCCAGGCATATCCTGGCGCCTCCCTGGAACAGGTACATGAAATTCTCCAGGCCAATGCCCTCAAGGGCGAACCCGAACTTCTCCGTGATTCGGATCAACCGCCGACAACCGCATTCTGTCCATCTTCGGAACCCACCACATCCTCACCCTCCGATTTCCATTGGATCCAAAAAGCTGCCCTCTACCCTTTTAACAAGGAAATGCACGCTTTGGTGCGCAGCATCGACCTGCTCGATTTCCACATAACCGGCATAGCCGATCCTCCGGGTAAAGGGCTGGTGGGGAAAGACGCAGGCGAAGCACTCGGCATTCAACCGATCGGAGTGCGTATCCAGCCCCGCCTGCATGCAGCTCTGGATGAAGTGGATACTCTGATCCTGGGCTACGTCGATCAGCTGAGCCGAATCGGCAAGAAGGATCTCCTGCGACAATCGATTCAGACCGCTCTGGATCGCAACTGTCACATCTTCAGTTTTCTCACTGTTCCAAAAGATACCTATGGCGATCTGTATGCTCAGGCAGAGGAAAAGGGACTGCACATCACTTTCCCTACCATTTCGCTTGAAGAAGCGCAGTACTCAATCCAGGCCGACTCATCCCATGGCCCTGTTGATGTACCGGTATTAGGCATTTTCGGCACCAGCGCACAGCAGGGGAAGTTCACCCTGCAACTGGCGCTGCGTCGCCATCTCATTCGCCTGGGATACAGAGTCGGTCAAATCGGCACCGAGCATCATTCCGCCCTTTTTGGCATGGACTTCTCCTTCCCCATAGGGTACGCCACTCCACTAAACCTACCTGTGCAATGGTATGTCCCCTATCTGGACTTCAAGATGCGCGAAATCTGTCACCAGGCGCATCCCGATATCATCCTGGTCGGTGCTCAGTCGGGAACCATCCCTTACGACGTGCACGAGCACAGCACACACTCCCTATCCTCTATCTCTTTTCTCCTGGGCACCAAGCCGGACGCCTGCATCCTAGTGGTCAACAGCATCGACGCCGACGCTTATATCCAGGACACCTTAGATGGAATCCGAGCGCTGACCAAAGCCCCGACAATTCTACTGGCCATGAGCGACAAAGAAAAGCACATTCGCGCAGCATATGGCCGCACCTTCATCAAGCCACGCCCAATGACACCTGAGAAAATCGATGGCAAATTGCGCCACCTGGTGGATCGCTTCGACCTACCTGCCATATCGATCCTCTCAGAAGAAGGACAGCAGCGGATGATGGACACAGTGATCGACTACTTTTCCGAGGAGCGAGATACATGTCTGCGCCAACAAGCCTGAATTACCAGATCAAACAACTCATCGTCCGCATCCTCGAATTAGAGGTAGCTCCCGATGAGATCCCCGACGATGAGACTCTCTTCGGCGACGGTCTGGCCGCCGATTCCATCGTCCTTCTCGAAATTATCGCGGCACTCGAAGAGGAGTTTGGTTTTGAAATAGACGACGACGATTTGCGCGTGGAACTGTTCAATTCGGTCGATTCAATAGCAGCTTACGTACGGGAAAAGATCGCTACTAAAGATCACCAATCAACTGAAGCGGCTAATGGTATTCACCTTCCATAAACCTTCAGCCTGAAAGGTGAAATAATCTCGATCTCTGCGAAATCTATGAAAATCCGTTTCCTGGCAAAAAATCCCTTCGACCCTCCAAATCATGACCAAACTCCTACCCCTCGACCTGCATCCCCCCATCAAAGGCGGCCTCCATTTCGCCTATCCGCTCTCCATTCTCGGAACTCGCAAAGAGCACACTCCCTGGCTCCACAACCATTTTACCCAACTCTTCTGCCACGCCGACTTTCCGCATCACGATTTCTTCAGTATCTACTTCCACACTGCCTACCCTTTCCTCATCTGTCCCCTTCTCGATGTTCAGTGGTTGGACAGAAAGCTGGTGAGTGATACACCAGAAGATCTGATCCGTTTCATCGTTGGCTGCATCGATCGAGATTATTATGTCCAACTCTTCGCCGACGAATTCTTCATTCCCGATAGAGGAGCATACAAAAAACATCACTTCGTACACGACACCCTGATCTCGGGCTACGATAACAGCACAGAGGAACTGCAGATAGTTGGCTACAACAGCAGAGGCCAGTACACCACCTCATGCGTCGGTTTCTCCGCGATGGCGCAGGCTCTCGCAGCAGTGGATCAGCTTCCTCCCGAAGAGCAGCATTTCAGATTCCGCAAACTCTGGCTGGCCCGCTACCTGGAAGAAGAAACCTGCCATTTCGACCGAACTCTGGTCTCCGAACAACTCCGAGATTTCCTCACTTCCCGCAATTCATCCGAGCGCCTCAGGATGATCAACAGTCCCGAAGAAGTGGGCAGCTACCGGGAACGAGTGCCACTGACCTACGGCCTGGAGACTTACCGTTGCCTCGGAAGATACCTCGACCTGCTCGGACGCGGCGAGTGCCGCTTCGACCCCCGCCCCTTCCACTGGTTTTGGGAGCACAAGCAATGCATGCTGGCGCGGCTCGAATACATGGAGCAACATCGATTCGTCGATAGTGAACAACCCATTTCTCCCCGCTATCAGATCATTCTCGAAGATGCACGCATTGTGCGCATGATGTTGCTGAAATACGGTATGAGGCCCGATAGAGCCCTGCTGAACAGAGCGCGTCACCGCCTGGATCGATGCATACGACTCGAAATCCCCCTCCTGGAGGAAGTTCTGGAAAAGATCGACCCCAATCGACACACCTCGGACTTGGACATAAAATACTTGCCATTGACCACTTAAATCCGTAAAGATCAATAGCAAACAAAAACCAGATCTTTTCCTCTCTCCGAGGAGGTGCACCGTGACACAGCTCGACCAAGAGGAGTATCAGCCCCAGGATCTGAGCCTGGTCAATCGCATGATCCGCATT
>Ga0233431_1005072_pt1 | contig 13263 bp, 14 predicted proteins | sample SI_118_April2016_FD_179867 | JGI IMG/M metagenome (GOLD analysis project Ga0233431, IMG submission 179867) | Seawater microbial communities from Saanich Inlet, British Columbia, Canada - SI_118_April2016_200_MG | ecosystem: Environmental > Aquatic > Marine > Inlet | place: Canada: British...
TTTAATATTATAAAAAAAAATCTTAATTCAATGCAAGCTATTAGCATTGTTAAAGATAAAGACTATATAAAAAAAAACACTGATCATATTGTATTAGTTGGAAGTGATAGGACCAATTTAATAAGTAAAAATTTTGTTACAAAAGAATTAAACAATAGAACAAAAAAGGATTTCTCACCTCTTATTCTTGACACATCTAGTGTTAATGGAAATAAAATAATGATGTTATATTCAAAAAAAGAAGTAACTAACCAAGTAAATTCTGCAGCAGCAAAATCTCCACTTAATATTATTATTGATGAAAAATATGTACCTGCCGTTGCAACTTTGTTAAGTTTATTTTTACTTTACTTATGGCAAATACTAGGAAAGACTTCATTTGACCTTATCAGTGAATCAGTAGCATCAAAATTCTTAGATAACAGAGCTAGTAAAAAGAAAATCAAAAAGCATGAGCACATTAACAAATATGAAATACTCGCGTTTGTTATCTACGTAATTATATTCGCATGGACAATTGCCTATGGATGGTCCGATAATTCTACTGATTTTTGGTATCTATTTAAGTTAAATTTGGTCATAGTTGGAGTGATATCATTTGTAAGAGAAGGAGCAAGATTATTATTTAGTAATAAACATAAATTCAAATCTGAATTTAGATTATGGAGATGGGGCTCAATTGTAACAATATTAAGTACATTCTTAGGAAATACATTTTCATTAGTGTCCTACACGCTATTAGATGAGGATGAAAAAGATGAAAAAAGGTTTGGTAAGTATTCATACTTTCTAGCAATCCTAACATTCTTGTTTGCTATTATTGCATATATTGTAAACATTGTTACACCTAGTGTAATGTGGCAAATGATGTTTGTATTTTGTATGTTAATAGTCTTCATTGAAATGTTTCCAATGTCTCCAATGCCAGGTTATGACATAAGAAAATGGAATTTCCCAGTATGGATAATAAGCTATGTTGTGGTATTCCTAGCTTATGTATATATGAATTTTACAGCATATGTATAAATACTATATGTTAAAGAGCATCTTTAAAAAGATGCTAATTAGATTTTTTAATAATGAAATTTGTAAATATTTATGAAAATAAGTTTAATCTAAGCCAGATATTAACTTATTTTGTAATTGTTTCATTTGTTATGTTAATCACTAGAAATATATTTTTAGAACTTAGTTTATTTGTTATCTCATTAATTTATATGTTTAAAATTGGAACAAATCTATTTTTAGACACTGACCCAGTACAATTTTTTTCATTCTTTATTTTATATCTATCAGATCCACTTTCAGCTATCTATTTTCTAATGTTTGCTTTGCCTGTGGTTGATATATTAGTAGGTAGGTTTAGTTATTACAGTTTTATTAATCTAGTTCCAGCATTAGTAGTATTACTTATATTTGGATATATTCTGCCTTCAGCATGGATAATTACATTTGGAGTGTTAGGTTATAATTTAATTAGAATATTTTTGTACAACTTTTTAAAATTAGGACCACAAAACACACTAACTGCCATAGGTCACTCAGGATTATATTTTGTAATAGGGTCAATAATAACGTTATTTATCTAATTGAATTTACAGTTCTGACATAATTTTAAATATAAATTAAAATTATTAATACCTACGTGGGGTGTTTTTATGTTAGAAGATGATTTAACAGAACAAGTTGCTGAACTAGGATTTGATAATGGAATAGTTTATGAATTATTTAAAGAAGGTTATGAGATGTGGTTTCTAGATTCTAAAGGAAAACATACACTTGGTGATAGCCATCATAATTATAAAACAGTTGGGACTCCAACTAGAATAGATGGATTAAAAACATTATTAGAACTTGAAGAAATGCGTGCAATCACTATTGGTGACGTTGGAGTATATCAAGATTTGCAACAACTTGGAGAGTTTGTTCGGAGTGACTGTCCATTAGGAGAATTATATCCTTCTGTTTTTGTATATGGTGAGACTGGTAAATCAATTCCAGTTATATGGGGATCAAGAAATGAAATGTCTGAACTTCAAACTGAGTTTATTTTAGATCGGCCAGGACTTTTTCCTGTAACAACAATTGCAAAGCACCATAATTATCAACTTGAAGACGTTTTATTAGCGGCCAATCATCCCACATCAAACATATCTTTTTTACCATTTATGAGAGTTATTGATGAACAAATTAGAGGCCCAAATACGGGAATGGAATATACTATTATAATTAATAGAGATAGCTCATTTTCTGTGGGAAGTAATCCAGCAGACCATGGACGCTACGGTAATTCACCAAGTCCTGATAGTTATTTTACTGTTCCAAAAGAACTTGTACCAACAATCATAGAAGAATAAGTAATTTCTATTTAATATATTATAATTTTTATTTATAAATATTTGATTTAATTTGTTTAGAAAAAAAGTATAAAAAAAAATTAATTAATACTAATTACCTTGATATCAAAAGTAAGTAGTTTTCCAGCTAATGGATGATTCATATCCAGTGAGACGTTTTCTTCATCTACATCAACAACTGATACTGGCATTTGTTGACCGTCAGGAAGAGCGACTGCAAGTGTCATACCTTTTTTTACCTTGTCAGAATCTGGAATTTGAGTCTTTGGTATCTTCTTGACTAATTCAGGATTAATCATTCCATACCCTTCTTCAGGTTTGATTTCGAAAGTTTTTTCTTCACCTACTTTCATTCCAATCACAGCTGCTTCAAAACCAGGTATTACCTGTTTTGTACCAACCTCAAACTCTAAAGGATGAGAGTGATCTTTATGAGAAGAAGTATCAAACACAGTTCCGTCTTCTAGTTTACCGGTATAATCAAGTTTAACCTTGTCACCTTGTTTTATCATCTTTTATTATTCTGATGATGCTAGAACAACTTTTTCAGCTTTTGGTCCTCTATCTCCATCGACGACTTCGAATTCTACTTCGCTACCTTCGTCAATTGAGACACCATCTGCAAGTCCGCTTTCGTGTACAAAGTACTCGTTACCGTCTTCGCCAGATACAAAACCAAATCTTTTCATTCTATTATAAAACTTTACAGTTCCTTTCATGTGTGTTTCAACTCCTAATATGTTTAATTTTTTTTCACAGAAATAGTCAATAAAAAACTCATCTTTTTCAAGACAAAAATAATAAGGTACTAATGTTCTGTTAACCCCTTGGAATACTTGCGAGTATATAAAACTTTGGTTTTTAATCTATGAACTTAACATAGAACCATGTAATTATTAGTGAAAAAAATACAACTAATGCACTTGACAACAATACACCTAAAGCTACAAACATCAATAAATTAAGTAAACCTAGATTATTCCAGAATTCTTGAGTTATTAGTACACACATGAACAAACCTAAAAGAACAAAATTCATAATATTTAAGTCATTTAAAAATTTAAAATAAGTTTCATGTTTCTTTGTTTTCCGCTTCACAATCTTAAATAAAGGATAAATAAAAATATAGATTAAAGGAAATATAGTAAAAATAATAAAAACTTTTGTTGGGATATTAATTCCTAGTTCTTTAGAATAATCTGAATAAATCTTAGTTGATGCAATTAATATGTAACTTAAAGTCTTCATGACTGTGATGTTCTTTTCAAACTCTACTTTCATAGATAATTAGAAATGAAATATGTATTTAAAGATATAAAATAAAAAAATGATTAATTTAAGTATTGTCTAATTACAGATTTTCTCGAATCATGAACTAATTCATTTGACACCATCTCAATAAAAGAACTGTCTTCTACTGCTGCCACCTTAATATACTCAGTTCTTGCATACATCTCAAACAAATTTTCTTCATTGAGAATCACACTATAAGATTCAAAAAGTTTTACCGCATTTAAATGATTAATAAAATTAACCATGTCCTCTGGTTGATCATTTCGCCAAATACGATTGACCTTATTGTCAATTTTTTGTTCATTTAATCCAAGAACCAAAATTCCATATAACGCATCCATAGCGGATCTAAACTCTTCACTCTCAATACCATTAGCCAAAACTGAATTTTCAATTTCTTGATAATGAGTTATCATACCAGGATTAAAATCTGGTATTCCCCCTTCTAATTGAGGTTGTGCTCCATCCCAAACTTCTGTAAATGATTTTGCATAGTAGCTTTGACATAAACTATCTGCAAAACCCTCATAATTTGGTAATTCTAAAACAAATCCTAACCTAGGATCATAAATATTTCTAATTGCATTTTCTAAAATTTCATATTCTAGTGCTTCGGGGTTTTCATCTCTCAATATTAGATAAGCCAAAGCTTTGTTAACCTCATCTTGCTCCAAATATCCCACATAATTATCCCAAAACTCCGGTTCAATACCAGGATCAAAAAACATTTCAAAAAATTTTTCATTAGCTTGTTTCGGTAGTTTTGCATAATTTTCAAAATTATCAAGTACATAATGAATATAATCTCCATCTACATCTTCTCCTAAAATAGATTCATGTAACCATGAGACTAACTCAGATTCTTCATCTTTCAAATAACTGCCAAGCTTGAGTGAATTCAGTAACCTAAGATATTTAGCTTCAAGATCTTGGTTAAATTTCATATTTTCCATTACCTGCTGGCTTTCATCACCAAAATATTGATCTACGGCATCTAATAATGCATGTCTTTCAACTTCACTTGTCGCATATAATAAAACCTTCAAGTAAAAATCATTTCCTTTTCTACGAGCGTATAATTGTTTCCCCCCAACCTCACATACCCTCATTGCTGTGAATAATTTATCAGCATAAGTTTGCAGATCTATTCCGTTTTGATATATGTCCCCTATTGTATCTGATAAAGAGGAAATAGTAGGAGAATTAACCCCATATCTTTTTTTTGAATCAGGTAACATTACTCTTGTGATTGTTTGAAGTCTGTGAAGTACACCATCATAGAGAAAAAGTCGATCCGAATCATTTTTTAAAAGATTTCCTAATCCTACAAACACAGCATTAAACAATACTTTTGGATCATAAGCAGGCTTAAGCAACCCAACAGGTTCACTTTCTATAACTGCACCTAACCAATCATCATAGTCCATTGAATTTCCCTTTAAATCACCCAATAGATTAGGAATTGTATCTGTTGCATATTCAAACCCAAATAGTTCTGCCAAATTTTGAGAAAGTTTTGGAGCGGGTTCAGTAACAAGTAACTTTTGAATCTCTTCTGCTTGTTTTTTGGATAGATTTTTTTCAGTTACTGTACCAATACTTCTAAAAAAATTTACCAAATTATTTTTAAATTTTAAAACTGGATGCAATTTATAAGTGTCTGCAATCATTTTACCACTTGGAAATCATAACACTATTAAAACCTATCTCCTCTAAGAAAATTCAATATACAAATCCCTATACTAATGTGGAAAGAAGAAACATTTATATATTAGTTTCACTTTATGTGTATTAAAATAGAAATTAATTCCATTTATATTAACAAAACCAGAAACCTCCGGTCCAAAGATGACCCCTCCAAAAGAAGTCTTTGGACCTAACACCTCCTTTCCCCAAAGGAGCTGTATACTAAAGTTGTATGAAGATGAAACAAAAACAAATTAGCGAGAGCTTTCTTTCACTTAAGGAAGTAAGAATTCTTATCGATTCAGTTAGTGACGCACGTGATAAATTAATGATTAGGATGCTTTACGAGACTGGTTGCGAAGTATCTGAATTAGTTGATGTTAAAGTCAAAGATTTACTAGGAAACAAAATTAAGATTAAAAGTTCAAATGGAATACGATTTTCTCAAATATCTCAAAAATTCTCAAAAGACATTAGAAATTACATCAATGGAAACAATTTACAAAAAACCAGTTTTTTGTTCTCAACAAGACAAAGTGGTAGAATCTCAGAAAGAAGACTTCGACAATTAATTCAAAAATATTCTAAAACAATATTTAATAAAATTATCAATCCCCAGATGTTTAGATATCTTCACATTGCGCATGCATATCTAAATGGTATCTTATTAGAAACAATTTCAAAACAAATTGGTATCTCTGAATATAGAATTTTTCAAGTAATTAATGACTTTAACATAAAACCAGTAGCAAACTACAACCCATTTTTAAAAAGAATATAAAATGAAAAAAGAAATAATCCTCACAATTTTTGTATCTTTCATGTTTGTTATGTTATTTAAAACACCTATAGTCTATTCAGCTCCTGAACTTAACACCTCTAATATGACAGTTGAAGCAGGTAACGTGACAGCATTTAACCTTGAAGGAGACTCAACATCCAGTGTATGGCAAGGATTGTATGGGACTGTTTCAGGTGGTGTAAAACTTGATAATTCTGGTGGTCAAACTATGTATGACTGGAATTTAGTACAAGCTCAAGGTGAAATAATGGCAACAAGATTTGTAATCGATGACTGGAGCACTATTGCATGTTCAACTCAAAATGAAATATATTGGGAAGAATACAGACTAAACATTGCAAATTCATCCCAAGAAGGAATAAATGACACATTTCAAAACACAACACATCCAAGTTTTGATATTGGAATAACAGGATTAACTGGATGCAGATCAACTCTAACTCATAATTACACAGACGACGAAGTAGTTTTTTGGAATGTCTTATTAAACATTGATGAAAATATTACAGTTTTTGTTGGGATTTTAGAAGATGGTACAATTGGTTTCAATAATACTGCAAGTGACTTTCAATTATTGGTGCCAACAAATACTACAACTGAACAAGCAATTTATAATTTATATTTAGATTTAGGTTAAATATTCTTAAATTAAATATCCACATCAAATTCTTCTTGCTGTAGCTTGATCTCCTATTTGCGAAACTAAGTCTAGTGGAGCAATAAACCACCTATCAGCAGCTACACCTCCATAACAACCTCCAGATTCAGAATAAGAACTAATATTTTGCATATTACCTTGACTATCAAACTCAATACCAAATCTAGCCCCATCTGAGCTACCCATTAAAAATGTTGTATGAATTTCTGGAAACAATCTTGCTGAAGCATACTCTCTAGACATCATCAACACATTCATAAAATCATGTTCTTTATATTTTGCCATCGTTGTTATAGGAAATAACCCAGGATGTTTTAATACAAATTCTTGCTGCTCTGGTAATAAATCTGGTTGACTTCCCCATATCACTGGAATTGATGCACCAGTCTCTGCATATACAAAAGTAGAGGGATATAATTCTCCTAATGAACCTTCACCTGAAACAAAGTTCCCAAGCTGTTGCAAATCTTGATAAACTCCTGCGTCACCGATTGTAATAGCTCTTAAAAGATCTTGTTCCAATATTACTTTTAATTCATCAATTCTTGTTGAATTGCCAGGTGTTCTATATAAATGATGTCCTGTATTTAGTTTAGGTTCACTTGTAGGACCTAAAGACCAATATTCAAATCCTTCTTTAAACAATTCAAAGATTCTTCCATCATTAAGTCCTAATATTTTAACTTGTTCTTCTAAATCCTCAGCATACATAAACTACACCCCCCATATTAAGTAAAAGGTAAAAATATCTTATATATAAATATATTAAAAATTAATTAAAAAAAATTAATCATCAAAAACAAAAACTTTGTACTCAGGAACTTCTTCGTCATTTTCAACAGACTTTGTTTCTTCAACATCTTGAACTTCAATCTTTTCATCTGTATTTAATTCCTTAATCTCAATTTTTGGTTCATCATCATTTGCTTCAATTGCACCAAGTGGATCTTTCTTACCATCCAAAAGTTTGTTGACTTTAAACTTCTTTGATCTTGTCTTTTGTTCAGGTTCTTCCTTAACGTCAACAGCCTCAAGATCAACTGGTTCACTTTCACTAACTTTAAGCTTTTTTTGCTCAATAACTTTCTTTTTTTGTTCAACAACTTTCTTTTTTGGAGTAGCTACCTTTTTTTGCTTTGAATTTGCAATTACATCTTCAAGAACAGTCTCTACATGATACTCTTCAACTTTATAGTCGCTCATATCAACTGCATATCGTGCAACATCTTCACAGTATTCCAAAAATCTTCTCGGATTTTTTTTTGAAAGATCAAAAATTTGTTTAATAATTTTACTTGGAAACAAATCAATATCTCCAATCCTTTCAGTTATCAATTCAGTAGCTTCGTCAAGATTAAGTTCAACTGTACAAATGACATTATCCCCTAAATAAAGTTTTAAATCTTCAGGTAAATTAATTTTCTCATAATCTGGATTGACAAACACAACAGTTTGCAGTATTCCTGATTGATAATATTTTAAAACTGAATCAGCTTGTTTTTTTGTCATTGATTCAACTTCGTCAAGAAGTAAAATCATATCACGTTCTTTGATACCTGTAACTCTTCTTAAAAGTGAATTAGCACCATGAACCAAGTTTTTTAGATCAAACTCTTTACCACTGTTAAAACTATAATAAATAATCTTATGTTTTCCTCTAAAATAATTGATAATATTCTTGAGAATTGTTGTCTTTCCTGTTCCATACTCCCCTTCCAGAAAAATCATTTCTGCATTGTCAATCTTCTCAAAGATATATTCAAGGTCATACGCTACCATATCTCGTTGAAATGCAGCAGGTTTAATACTAAATGGGTTATTGTGAAATCCTAATTTTTTATACCATATCATTTTTCTTCCCTTAATAAAAATTTTAAATCAGCCAACTGTACTCTCTTTCTTTCTTTGGCCACTGCAGATTTAGCTGCTTTTGAACAATTTTCCAATAATAACTTTACTGAACTCTTTGACAGCTTAAATATTTTTTTAATTAATTTATCATTAAAAAGTTCAGAATCGTCAATCCTATATCTAACAATCTCAACAGCATCATCATCTGATAATTTTGGAATATTAACAACCCTCTTACCAATTCTATCTCTAAGACTATCTGTGAATTTTGCTTTCTTAAAATTCTCACATGTGAAAATTATAGATTTAATATAGTTTTGATCAAAATAATATTTTAATCTTTCAGTATTAACTTTTGATAAATGATGAACATTATCTAACAATACAACCATGTTCTTTGGTTTTTTATTAAACATTCTACCAATTAAACCATATTTATCTTGTAACACATGAGTTATATTCAAGTTATTATCTAATTTTTCACAATCAACATATACTACTTTTCCACGACCACCAAATTTATTTGCTGCAACCATTAAGGTTGATGTTTTTCCATTTCCAGAATCCCCTTCAATAACTAACATGCTACCTGAATTAATTCTATAAAACATTTCATCAATGATATCTTGCATATTTTGCAATCCTTCATGATTCTCTCTTGGATCTACTGAAAAAGGATCTTCATCAAAATCAAGCTCTTCATACCACTCCATTTTATAGCTCCCCCATTTGCTTAAGCGCTTTTTCTCTGTATTCTGAAGCAGCATCATAATGAAGGTCTGCTTCAACAAAGTTCTTCTTTGAGTAAAATTTTTCTCCTAGTTTATGGTGTCTCCTTGCTCGTCTCAAATTATTAGCTGGCGCATCTCGTAAAAATAAATAAAGCGCTACTAATAAGATGAATGCAAGAACACCTCCTACAATATAAAAGACATTAACGATTTTTCATCCCCACCTTGTTTAATTATAACAACTATTTGTAAGTACTTTAAAATAGTAAGAATATTTAAGCTTTGTGGATGACTTTAAATAGAAAAAAATAACAAAAAATAATTTAACTAACAAAACTCATCCGGTCCTAACTCAACTAAAACACCTTGATCACACCAATGAGTTTCGTCAACATTACAATACCCAGTTTCTGTACCATCATCACAATCAATTGGCACATATACGTAATTAGGGTCACAGGTTGGTTCTTCAATTAATACACCATCCTCACATGTATAACCAACAGTATTAAATGAACAACCCCAGTTTGGAGTACCGTCATCGCATTGATTCTCACATGCTTCATCCACCATTAGTTCGCCATGAATACACCATTTGCCATCATCTGAACAGTCTCCTTCAGGAGTATCACCACAACCTACAATTTCTTCAACAGGAGGTTCTTCAAGTATACAATCAGAATCTTCAACAAGCTCTCCTTCATCACTGCATTTAAAACCATCCTTTGTTTCAGAACATTCACCAATTAATGTACTATCACTACATCCAGTTATTTCAGGTAAACAAGTTTCATCTTTAATTAAAGTTTGATTAATACAAACATAACCAATAGTATTTTCTGAACATTTACTATTTGGTGTTCCATCATCACATGGTTCAGTTTCTAATATAGGTGCTTTTTTTGGACTTCTTTCATCATAATCTTCTTCACAGTGTTCACCAACAAACTCAAGTTGTTTATATCCATTACAAAGATATCCTCTTTTTACAAGTGAACATTCACCAGTTTCTGTACCATCTGTGCATCTTTCAATAATTTTTTCTTGATTTTCTTTTTCTAAACAACGAGTATCTGTCACTTGAACACATTCTCCTTCAACACAACTAAGCTTCATACAATGTTTACCACTAACAGAACCCATGCAACCGCTAGTAGATCCTTCTATATTATTTATTTCACATTGAAAATTAGTACCTTGTCCACATGAAGTATATTTACATACACTCCCAGAATCTGGACAACCTGAGTAACATTTAGCTGTTTTACATTTTCCATTCCGACATTCTTCTGATACACCACATACACCATCACTTTTACAAGATTTCTCACAACTAGTCATTACTAAGATTCCAACTATTAACACTATCATCCAAATTATTTTTTTCATATAAAAAATTGATGAAGAAGTAGAATTTAAATGTTTTGATATAATTGTTATCACATAACAGTGGTAATATTTATATATAAGTGATTTTTGACTCCTAAGTATGTCTACTAACCCACCTGATAGGCTTCCTCCAAAACCTTCAGATCTTTTAACTCTAGCAGAAACTACCTCATTAATAGATGATAACTCACTGGTACTTTTTAATTATAAAGGAGCAGCCTGGAATGGATATTTTTCAATACTATCTAATAATGAGATATTTTATAGTAAAATATTTGATAAAAATGGTGAAATAGGTAGCAAAAATGTCAAAAAAAAAATTCAATCATTGGAACAAAAAATAAATGGAAGAGTTCATGAAGGATTTATTATAGAAACTGATGAAGATCAATATCATATTTTTCTAGGTATGCAAGATTTATATGGTGCAGAAGAAAGCAATAAAAGGAAACTAAATTCATTTAAACAATGGCTAAATATTGTACAAAGCCAAGAACTTTATGATAACATTGGATATGAAGAAATATTTGGAGTTGATTGTGTTGTTGCTTCATCACAAGACCATAGATTTCACTATGTAGCTGTCAGAAATAATACTATTGATGAATACATGTCACAAGATTTAAGAGATTTAAATTTGTCTAAAAAAAAAGAATCAGGAACATTAAAACCGGAAGAAATTTCCTTGGAAAAATCTCAAGGAAATAAACGAGAATGGGAATCTACATTACCTGGATTGTGTTTTTATACAAATGTATCAGAATTGGATATTAAAATTAAAAAACATACTGAGAACATATATAAATTAACTATAATCTCAGAAGATGATGAATACACATTTTATGCACCTGTTGAAAATGGTCAAATAAATTTAAATTTTGGTCCACATCAAGCATTTTATGGCTGTTTTAGCGGTACTATAGATCATGAAACCAATTTAGCTAAAACTGACTTAACTTTTTGGAATAAGTTATCTGTTGTTTTGGATTCTAAAAAAAGCAAACCTCCAGCAATAAAATGGAAACTAAGCAATGTTAAAACATTTGAATCAATTGGACAAAATAAAATCTTATCAACAACATATGAACTTCAAGAACTTGATGTTAACCTTAAATTATCTGTGTATATTCCAAATATTCCACAACCATTAATATAAATTTAACAAGAAATAACTACTACACAGTACTAAAAACAAAAACATTTATATAGTCTCACTGTATCTTCTTGTCTTATATGTTCCACATAGTAATCTCAGACACACATTCACCACGGTGTATCAATAAATCATATGAATACACAAAAACTATTATTTCTAGATTTCCATTCATTGATACTGTTGTTTTAAACGGTGATATTCTTACATCCACGTCTATGACTGGAAGTAATTTACATAAAAAAGGATTATCAAACAAAGAAAAAAAAGAATATCTAGAACAAGGAGCTCCAAATTTCTTTAAAAAATGGAAAAATGAAGGTAAAATATCTTCTGACATGGTTATTGAATATATTAATGAACGATATAATTGGCTGTACTCAGTTATAAAAAATTTTAGCCAACTAAAAAGAACCATATTTAATCTAGGAAACCATGAATCTGAACATCAATTGTTAATTTTTGGAGAACTCTCATTGCTTACTAATTCAGATAAAGATGATATACCTAGAGTAAGTACATTAGCAGCTAAAGAAATTGTGAAAAAATTTGAAAAAAAATTATATGAATTAGAAAAAATAAACAATTTCCATTATATAAGAAATAAACATTTAATCATTGATGACACTTTAATTCTTGGAATCCCTGGAATAAGTCATGCTGCAACAGGACCTGATGCAAGAGAACAAGAAGAACAAACTAAATTCTTAATTAATAGAATAAACAATCTAGATAAAGTTTCAAAAATTATCATTTATAACCACACATTAGGTGATTATAATGACGATACTGGTAAATTCAATGCAGCCTCCCCTAGTTTAAAAAAATTCATGGAATCACTTCCTGAAAACATTAAAACAAAAATATTTGTTCAAAGTCATAATCATTGGTCTTACACTCAATTTATGCAGCATAGTGATTTTCATTTTGTAGTAAACAATGCAGGTCTTCATAATGGAATATTTAATTTAATTGAATTCTCAAATGATGTAACAGTTTACGATGTTGACCCTCATTTTGATAAAGTCTCAAAAGTAAAATTAAACACTAATTTTCCAATACATAAAGAAAAGGAAGAAATGGTTGCTAGATATTATGATGATGTTGAATTTATTTTAAACAGAGGAGATGGTATCTTTACAAATAATTCAAACAATATTGATTCTATTAAAAAGAGCATATTTGGAAAGGTTTAATTTTTTTCAAATAAAACCCAGAAAATTTAATTAAAAAACTAGGAGATAATAGTTAGTGGGCCCGACCAGATTCGAACTGGTGATCCTCCGCAAGTCAAGCGGATGTCATACCGGGCTAGACCACGGGCCCATTCAATAGAAACAAAG
>Ga0233431_1005073_pt1 | contig 13262 bp, 15 predicted proteins | sample SI_118_April2016_FD_179867 | JGI IMG/M metagenome (GOLD analysis project Ga0233431, IMG submission 179867) | Seawater microbial communities from Saanich Inlet, British Columbia, Canada - SI_118_April2016_200_MG | ecosystem: Environmental > Aquatic > Marine > Inlet | place: Canada: British...
AAAATGGGCATTTAAATGGCATACTTTTGGTGGCAATATTAGTTATTGTCATCAGTATGCCTCTTTTTGTATTTATTTTACAGTAAATTTGAGTATTCAGTGGTGGCAAAGTTAGGTATTACCCATTTTAAAATAAACTCACAGCATCAATAACGGCCTGTACTCTCTTCACCCCAATTCGGGACTGAGCCTGCAAAGACTCACCAGAATGACGACAAAGATCACCGATTGTATTAATCCCTGCTTTCTTAAGAGGATTAATGATCGATCCATCAAGTCCCTTATCTCTCAAGCATTCAATCTGATTATTGAACAACATAGGATCAACAAAAATCAAATCCTCTCCATCATATCCAGTCTTAATCACAACCGAAGGTGTCTTTTCCTTGCGAGTACGAACACGCCGCCAATACTCTTCATCAAAAACCTTTCCAGCTACATCGAACAACTCACCAGACTCTATAACCTTTTTCAACTTTGTTTTATCAACCTTAAGTAATGGCAAAGCAGCCTGTACACCAAGAATTGCAACCAATCTGTCAACCGTAATACTATACTCTGGATTGTCCTGCAAAACAATCAAAAATTGATGAAAAGCCTTCATTCGATACCGCTTATAAACATTTTCATTTCTTGTCCAACCATCAGGCAACGCCTGAACAATTGATCTCACAATCCCTCGATGATCAGCTAAAACTTTACTTATCCTAGCCGCCTCATCTTCCAACTTTTCAATATCCAAAATGATCTTCAAAAGATCATCCTCACTTCCAAGATCCGCCTTTTCAAGCCCAATGATTAACAACTCTAAATACTTTTTCTGAGCTTCCTCTTCCGCTTTCTTTTTATCTCTGTCTGCAATTTTTGCCTCGAACTCAATAATTATTTTAGTCTGTTTTCCGATCTTTTCATGCCAATTTACCACTTTATCAGCTAATTTAGTTTGTTGATCTTTCGTCTTTGCTATTCCCATCTTTTCATTCAGATTAACCACCTTCTGACGATAGCCTTCAATTTTGCCCCTTGCTTCCTCAATCTTTTCCTCATAACTAGCCATTATAAGCTCCTTTCTTGCCAAATTTGGCAGTTTATGTCAATGTCCGATAACTTATCTTAATTTATAATACCTGACCTGTCAAGCTTGCAAAATAATTTATTCTATAGTATAATTCAGACCACATAATACCTAACTTGCCAGGATAGCTCAGTCGGTTAGAGCGTAGGAATCATAACCCTAAGGTCGGCGGTTCAATTCCGCCTCCTGGTACCATTTTTCGCTTTCGCGAAAAATGTCCTTCGTAGCTTCAGCGAAGAAGGACTACACTTTAACTCTATAACGATAGGTATTATATTATATTTTATTTCACTTTATTACCTACTTTGACGCGGGATTGAGCAGTGGCAGCTCGCCAGGCCCATAACCTGGAGGTCGGGGGTTCGAATCCCCCTCCCGCCACCATTCTTCGCTCCCGTTTCACGGAGCTACGAATGGCGCAGCCATTTACTGTTGAAAATCAAAAAAACAAAGAATGTCCTTCGTAGTTCGTAGAACGAAGAAGGACCAAAATTTAACAAAAACAAAAATGACATATTTATTAGACTTTATAATTTTTTTTATACTGTTTTATAGCGGATATTGGATGTATGTGATTATACATTCTTTTTTTTATGACAAAAAAAAGAAAATTAAAACAAAAATAATTCGAATCTTATTTCTACTAATCCTCTTAATTATCTTCGGCACAATTTTCTACGGAAGCTTCATCGAACCGCAACTCATCATTAAAAGAAACTACGACATCAACCTAAACAAAACAGAACAAACTGAACACATAAAAGCAATATTCCTAACCGACATTCACGTAGGCAGATTCAAAAACGACATTTTCGTACAAAGAGTAGTCAATATCGTCAAAAAAGAAAACCCCGACATTATCCTACTCGGAGGAGACTATCTACTCGACAAAGAAAAACATGCAATAGATCTTCATCCACTTTCACAATTAGCAGAAACAATCCCCACATTTGCGGTCCTAGGAAACCACGAATACAATCAAGCCAACTACAACGACCCCGGTTACGACGACAGAACAAAACTAATCAAACAGTTATTCAAAGACTGGAATATTAATCTACTAATAAATCAAAACAAAACAATCACCATAAACAATTCCGAACTTTCAATTTTAGGAATCGACGATCTATACACTCTCACAGACGATCTTAATCAAGCAAAGAAAAACATAGACAACGATATCCCAAAAATTCTTCTTTCTCATAATCCAAACATCATCGCCTATGATAATTTCTCCGAAATCGATCTCACCCTATCAGGTCACACCCACGCCGGCCAGATCAGACTCCCCATCATTGGATCAGTCCCAAATATCCCAACCAGTCTAGGACGAAAATTCGATTACGGACTATTCAACCTAAAACAAAAAGGCCAGCTGCTAATAAGCGCTGGACTCGGCGAATCAGGAACTCGTGCCCGACTATTCAACAACCCCGAAATCACAATTATCGATCTTGACCTTTAAATTTTTAGCCTTATTTAGCCCTATTTAGCCTTGTTTAGCCTTATTTAACAACTCAATAAACTGCGTAACCATCCTTTCCCAAGTAAATAACACCGACTGTTCATACCCTTTCCGCTTCAACGCCTGCCTAACATGAACATTATTCACAACGTCATTTATGGCGTTTTTTATTTCCTTAATATCACTTGTATCAATCAGATTCGCACCTTCTCCAGAAATTTCTGCTAATGATGAATTATTCCCTGTAATTACAGGAGCGTGAAGCGCCATTGCCTCAAGGACAGGAAACCCAAACCCCTCATACTGTGACGGAAACACAAAAACTTCACAATTTTTTAATAATATATTTCGCTCACGATTACTCACCTGCCCAATATACTTAATTTGCGATCCACTCAACCGATTATTCATGTCATTCACCTTCTCAAATATCTTCTGAAATTTCCATCCCTTTACCCCAGCCAAAACCAAATTCAACTTGCTATCCGTCTCAAAAATATAATTCGAAAAAGCCTTTATCAAATTAGTAACATTCTTCCTCGGCTCAATAGTCCCAATAAACAACACATAATCATTCTTAATATCATACTTCTTCTTAACCTGCTCAATTTCCGAATCCAAATAATCATCCTTAACCACAATCCCAGGATATATTGTCGTAATTTTATCTTCACGAGTCTTAAAGATTTTAATAATGTCCTTTTTCGTATTTTCAGAAACTGCCACAATCTTCTTTGCCTTTCGAATACTCCGAGGAACAACAACCTTTGTACTAAACCACTGTTTATCCGGAAACCACTCAGGATGCAGGTATATTGCCAAATCATGAACCACTAAAACTGAGCTCCCTCGATAAAATATTGGAATTGAACCAGATGGAAAAATTGTATAATCAAATTTATGTTTATTAAGTAACCTTACTATCTTCAAATGAGTATCAAAAAAAGGAACTCTAGACTCACTCCTTATAAATTTCACAATCCTAACACGAGGATTATTCCCCTTTAGCTTGTGTATTGTCTCCGGACTAATATCACTATAAAAAAACAAGACATAATCATTGTCCTGATCTTTCTTAAGTAAATTTTTCACAAAATGATAAGTATAACGCTCTACGCCTGCGCCAGAATTCTTATTCACATCATAAATTTTCCGACAATCAATCCCAATCCTCATACATAAAATACGGATATACAGATATATACTAATTATACGGATTCAATTTTAAAACAATATCAGTATTATCCGTATGCATCCGTATATCCGCATTACTACTAAATTAACCGAAACGCACCAACACTAATAAACGTCACAATAATCCCCGCAACAACAACCCCCGCAAAGATAAACGGCAAAGCCTTCTTCCTTGGAATATCAAGTAAATAAGCAGCAGTCGCACCAGTCCAAGCACCAGTTATCGGCAAAGGTATCGCCACAAAAATCATCAACGCCCATACCCCATACTTCTCATACTTCCGACTAAACCTTTTCAGCGAACGATCAAACCACCAGTTAAACAGTCTATTAAATAACTCCGATTTTTTACTCAACCACAATGATATTGGCTTGAGAAATGTCATTATCATAAAAGCAGGAATAAGATCAGCAATAATTGAAAAGAAAAAAGCACTAATCGGATGCAACCCAAATACCCCAATCCCAATCGGAATAGACGCCCGCAACTCCGTCACCGGCAACATCGCCAAAATAAAAGTCGCCACCTCCGGCGGTAAGTTTTTTACTAAATTTACCAAAAAATCAATCATATTATTGACATATTATTTTATTATTGCTAAATTCTATTCACTCAACAGAAAGCCTTTTTCTGTTGGGGGGGTGAACGACTTGGGGACAATTCTGTCCCCAGTCATTAAATGTCCTACTCGATGCAACGCATCGAGTTTTTCTTTATTTTCTTACAAATAATATGCTATTGCAATTATATATTATATTTGCTATATTCTACTTGAAGAGTACGGGTAGTTAAGTCAACCTAAAAGGGACTCTTCATCTGGTGGAGACTCAGCCTTTATCACTGTGATGAGGCTGAGATCTTCTCAAAATACCTACTCGATGCAACGCATCGAGTTTTTCTTTATAATAATATCTGATATAATTAAACTACTCTCCCACTGCAGACCTTTGCAGTGCCAATCGGTAGGTGGCGGCGATAATGTCGCTACCGCCTAGTCCCCATCGCCGCATCCGGTGGGGGCTTTTTCTTACTGTGATTATACTCACTACTCAGGCCTCATTCGAAGCTCTAAGAGATTAAGAGCGAAGAATAACCACTCACTACTCACCACTCATAATTAGAGAAAACCCAATCCCCTATAACCTTCACATCCTGAAACCTCGACTCAATCGTATCACTATTAAGCACAACAATTATCACCGAGTTACCATCCTTCTCAATCTCAACCGCCAAACAATACCCAGATTCATACAGAAACCCCGTCTTCCCCCCAATCAACTCATAACCATACTTCGAACTATTAAGAAAACTATCAATCAAAATATCAGTACTATATATATTCCTATTTTTTTTACTATTAAGGATCGGAAAACTATACTTCCCCTGCGTTACTGTCTCCTTAATCTCATTTTTCTCCATACTGTAATAAACTAGCCGTGCAACATCCATCGGCGTAGACAAATTATGCTCATCAAGCCCAGTCGGATCAGCAAAACTACTATTTTGCATTCCGAGTTCATCTGCTTTCTTATTCATAAGTTCACTAAACTCCTCAACAGAAAATCCAAGAGACCGAACCATCGCCATAATCGCATTATTATCCGAACTAATAAGCGCTGACTTCCACAAATCAAGAAACAACACCTCCTCACCACGATACAAGTGAGGATAAGCCCCCACCGTCTCATCCGCTTTCGTCATCTCCACCACGTCCTGCCAATCAGGCTCAAGATCAAGTATAACGAGAGCCGTCATCAACTTTGTAATACTCGCAATCGCCTGAGGTGCATTCACATCGCGGTCAAGCAACACCTCCCCACTACTAGCATCCACCGCCACAAACCTGTCTGCCGTTGTCTTCACCCCAATATTCTCCAAATTAACCCTCTCCGGCACAGCTGTCCTATCAATATCCGGAATATTAAAAATCGGCTTATCACTAAAATAAACATTACTCGCTGGATTTAGTAAAAGTATTGTAAGTATTAAATTAATCAACATGTTTTAATTTTTTTCTTCCTTAATCCCTCGAATCCAATTCATTGTACCCTTAATTCCTCTTGCGATACTCCATTTTCTTTTTTCCCCTTCATTATCATAACGTTCTTGATATCTCTTAAATCTCATCGCGACAAATTCATCTTCATAATTTGCAACAATTTCATTCGGGTCTTTTATTGTTTCCAAATTTTTTCTCATAATATCATTGACTTGATTTTTTCTATAAAAAACTAGAAGCCAATCTCTCCAACCTTTTGTGCCATTTGGATGACCACATATTTTTTGAAAATTTTCATCTGCCTCCTGTTTAACTGCTTCTAAAATAAGTGCCTGTTCCTCAGTCAAATCCACACCTTCGTTTAACTTATTCTTAGCGTTAAAAGCTTCCTGGTAATATTGAACTTGATAATGATAAAATAACTCATTAACTTTACTATACGTAGAATACAAAAAATTATTTTCATTATTTTTTCCTTTAGCACTCTTTTCATTATAATCATCCACAGCTTTATTTCTTTCTGCTAAAAGACCATTCCTTTTAGTAAATTTATTTTCATTCTCTTGAGCATTTACATTCTCTTTTTCAGATTGTTTATCAGGAGAGACAGGCGCCCAGCCCTCCGGCATAATCATATCTGCAGTCATATTTTTGTATGTTAATTATAAACTTTACTTAATTTTTTTATTTCCTATTTGCTCTCCCCTATTTACTATTCCCTCATCACTATTCTCATCTCCATTCGCGTCATTCGCATTGTGATTATTCGCAACATTCGCATCGGCTCTCTTCAAGTACTCCTCCAAATTAACCGCACTATGCAATTTCTCATAATCAGGCAACTCTTCAACACTATTCAACCCCAAATACTTCAAAAACTCTACCGTAACTCGAAATATTGTATCTCCCGACACGTTATTCTCACTCGCCTCAACAAGTCCCCTTATCAATAGGTTTCTAAGGATCAAACTACAGTTAACTCCTCTAATCTGCTCAAGCTCCGCCTTCGAAATCGGCCCTCGATAAGCCACCACAGTCAGAGTCTCAAGCGACGCCGGCGTCAACTCCCCCGTCATATCATCCTTAACAAATTTTTTAACCAAATCCGCACTATCCGGATTACTCACCATCTGAAAATTATCCCCCGACTGAATTATCTGAAATCCATTCTCCGGATTATTATATTTCTCTTTCAATTCTTCAAACGCCGCCTCAACTTCATCACTTTTAACCTCATCACCCTCCTTCTTCAAAAAATTAACCACCGCCTTCACCGTCAACGGTTTATTAGAAATAAACAATAAACTCTCTATTTTTGTTTTAAGCATAATATATTACTAAGTTTTTATTATATTCTTTCAAGTTGGATATCTTCAAACAGACTTTTTTGTTTTACAATAAGTTGCCTCTGTTTAACAAGTTCCAGAACCGCCAAAAAATTAACTATAACTTCAGTTCTATTTTTTGCGTTACCCATTAATTCATTAAACCCCATTTTCTTCTGTTTTGTAATTAAATCCTTCAAATCAAATATTGTCTTCTGCAAACTCACCGTTTTTTCCATCATTTGCGCTGGCAACTTCACAAGCGGATCCAATCTTTTCAGGACAGACAAATATATTGACCGCATAGTCTTCATCCGAAGCCCAACTGGCGGTGAAAATTCAACAACAGTCTTCATCGGTGCTTTCTCTCTCGAAAAAGTGAACCTTTTCTTCCCAATCATCTCCTCAATCACCTTCGAAGCATCAACAAACTGTTTATACATCTTCAACTGACGCTCCAGATCATCAAGCTCCTCTTCCTCATCTTCCAGCAGTGGCAACAGCGCCTTTGACTTCAGATACAACAACCTCGTCGCCAAAACCAAAAAATCCGCCAACTCCTCAGCGTCCTGATCAACTATATCCTCAATATGAACGATAAATTGATCCGTAACTTCAGCAATCGCAATCTCCGTAATCTCAAGCTCATGCCGATCCAACAACTGCAACAACAAATCCATCGGACCACTGAACTTTTCTATTTTTATTTTATACATGGTATTTCATGACCTTCGTAGCTGTTCTCAGCGTAGAAGGTTATATTCTTTTTTGTTAATAACGTAAGTGGTCTAGCAACGACGTAATTTCCAAATCCCAAATACCAATTTCCAAACTAATACAATTTTTATAACTAGTTTAGAATTTAATACTTAGAGCATATGATTTGTTTGGAAATTGGAAATTTGCGATTCATTTGGAAATTGTTTGGAAATTGGTATTTGGAAATTGGAAATTTCATATAGTATTCAACCCCACAATCACAAAACTCCACACAAACTATTTCAACTTCAACGAAAGCTGCTCCCCCAACATCTTCCTCACCACCCTCTTCCCCTTCTCCGTCAAACCAACCTTACGAATAAACCACCGATGTGGAGTCCTCACCCCATACCCAATCATAAGCTCATTATCAATCAGAGTCTCTATACTACTAGTAATAATTTTAGCCTGAAGATTTCCCCTCGGCGCCTTCTTCTCACTCTTCTCATAAAAAACCAAAATCCGATCCCGATCAACCATCCCGACTTTACTATTATAACACATCTTCAATATAAACTTTTGCAACTTTGAAAACCTCATATTATTTAAATATTGTTTCAATTTACTTCGATTCACCCTTCGACAACACCTCATCAATCCTAACCCTATCACGTGGGAATAAAGTCGCTTGTTTAATATTATCCAAACCAAGCAGCTGCCACGTAACTCTCTCAAGTCCCATTCCAATCCCACCATGAGGCGGCATACCGAACTTAAACGCCATCAAATAGTACTCAAACTCCTTCGGATCAAGCTTAAACTTCTTCATACTCTCAACAAGCATGTCGTATTCATGAATTCGCTGACCACCAGTGACAATCTCCATTCCTCGGAACAGTAGATCAAAACTATCAGTATACCCAGGATCATCCGCGCTAGGCATAGTGTACATTGGTCGTTTTTCTATTGGATAATGAGTCACAAACAAAAAGTCAGACTTAAATTTCTTTTTTGTATACTCACCAATCAATTTTTCTTGATGCGGTTCAAAATCAGGCTCTTTTGTCGCCTCTTTCTCCCCATATTCATCTTCTAATATTTTTTGTGCTTCTTTTAACTTCATAGTCGGCGGATTCTCAGGAAACTCTGGCATCGAAACCTCGAGTAACTTGATCTCATCCTGACAAGTTGACTTCACCTCGTCCATCATCGACTTAATCACTCCGTATATCATCTCCATCACGTCTCGCTGACCATTAATAAATCCCATCTCAAAATCAAGACTAGTATATTCATTAATATGTCTATTTGTATCATGTTCCTCTGCTCGATAAACACTTCCAGTAGTATAAACCCGTTCAAAAACACTCACCATCTTCTGTTTGTAAAACTGCGGACTCTGAGCCAAATACGCTTTGTGCCCAAAATAATCTACATTAAAAACATTAGCACCACCCTCCGTTGCCATCGCCACAATCTTCGGACACTGAAACTCCGTAAAATCCTTCTCATCAAGTTTCTTTCTATATCCAGCAATCAACGCCGACTGAATCTTAAAAACAGCAGTCGCCTTCTCACTTCGCAAATTAAATGGCAAATTCTCCAAATATGTATCCATGTGAATATCACTCCCAAGCTCATAAGGCAATGTCTGCGCCGCCGCCAAAATCTTAATCTCTTTCGCCAGCAACTCAACCGTCCCCGTCGCCATCTGATCATTTTTCTGCTTCTCTCCCCTCTCCTGCACAATCCCCTTAATTTCCAAAACATACTCCGGCCGAATTCCTTCTACCAACTCTTTTGAAGCGTCATCAAGTTCCGCAGGAACTACAACTGTCTGCAATATCCCCGTCCTATCCCTCATATCAAGAAACGCAATCTTCCCCATATTCCTCCTCGCATCAACCCAACCCTTAACAGTAACCTCCTCCCCAATTTTACTTTTTGTATGTGTATTAATTGTTCTTTCCATATTTTTTATAATTATTTAATATATTAGCCTTATGTCAACACGCCACCCCGTATAGTTTCGACAGACCTGTCCTCCGAAGCTTCAGCGTAGGAGGAAGCGTAGCGGAAGGGAGAACCTGTCAGACGAAGCCTGTTAGCGTAGTCTGAATATGCATTGCGCTTGCCCCGTACTTAACTATGTAATAAGTTATAGTTCGGGGATTACCTGTCCCAAATAAATTGTATTTATCCGTACATCCGTACTATCCGTAATCCGTATACACAATATCACTTAAGGATAAATCCTATTTATCGTTCTTGGAAATGGAATAGTTTCCCTCACATGATGAACCCCACACATCCACCCAACAATCCTTTCAAGTCCAAACCCAAACCCCGCATGCGGAACACTTCCATACTTCCGAAGATCCAGATACCAAGCAAAATCTTTCTCATCTAACTTATGTTCTTTTATTCTTTTTAATAGTTCATCGTAATCATCCTCACGAGCAGACCCACCAGAAATTTCCCCATGCCCCTCCGGCGCAATAAGATCAGCACATAGCGCTAAGTCCCCCTTACTTGTATCCTGAGCTTGTCGAGAGACCCTCTTCATATAAAACGCCTTAATCCCAGCCGGCCACTTCTCAATAAACATCGGCGCATCCTCCCCTTCCATAATGAGCGTCTCATCATCATTCCCAAGATCTTCCCCCTCTTTTATATCGGACCCCTTTTCTTGTAACATTTTAATAGCATCCTTGTACTCTACCCTCTTAAATGGCTGATTAATCTTCTCAAGCACAGCAACATCTCGTTCCAAAATCTCAAGCTCTGCCTTATTCCTCTCAATCACCCGAGCAACAATAAACTTAACCAATTCCTCCTGCAAATCCATATCCATATCATGATCATAAAACGCCATCTCAGCATCCATCATCCAAAACTCAGTCAGATGTCGCCGTGTCTTTGACTTCTCCGCTCGAAATACCGGCCCAAAATCAAAAACTTTCCCCAGGCTACTAATCGCAGCCTCGAGATATAGTTGCCCACTCTGTGACAAGTAAGCCTTATTATCTTCAAAATAATCTATCTCAAAAAGTTCAGTCGTCCCCTCACACGCATTTGGCGTCAAAATCGGTGAATCAATCTTCGTAAACCCATTATCAAGAAAAAAATCATAAACAGCTTTTATCACAGTTGTTCTAACTTTCTGAATAGCCCCCTGCTTTGGCGACCGCAACCACAAATGCCGATTCTCAAGCAAAAAATCCGGCCCATGATCTTTATTTGAAATTGGATACTCCTCCGCTTTTTGAATGAAAGCCAAATCAGTCACCTGAATCTCATACTCTTCTTTTTTCGGATGTTTACTTACCGTCCCCTTAATCTCAACCGAACTCTCCTGAGTCATCTCCTCAACAACTTTCCAAACTTCATCATTCTCCTCACTCTTCGAAACAATACACTGACAAAACCCCGATCCATCTCGCAATTGCAAAAATGCAATCTTCCCACTAGACCGAAAATTATAAACCCACCCCTTCAGCTCAACCTCCTTATCCAAATAATCTTTTAGTTCTTTAATATAAATCATAAAATCTAAAAAAACTCCGAACCTCGTCTCATCGAAATCCGAACATTATTATATAAAAAATAGTATATCAAGTGATTCGTAGAATTCGTATAAATTCGTTATTCGTAGTACATTATCTATATTTTACACTATTTTTATCAAAATTGAAAGCATTTTCACCACAATTCTTGACAAATTTAATCATATATGCTAATATTAATTATTCCCCTGTTCCTTCTCACCCTTTCAAAAAGGAAGTGCAAAATGAAAACTCAAACAAAAGCGAAAATTTTCGGGCTAACCGGTGGCTGTATCTATCTGCTCATTCTCATAGTACTTGGTGTTTTCAACTCTCCTTCACAGGCTAATACAAACCTTCAGACCGAAACGACCAGCATCCATATCAATGTACAGATGTTTCGTGAAGCGTACGAAAACGCCAAACACGTCAAGCAAACGGATGAAGAAGCGCTTCTCAGCCAAATCGAGTACTATCCCGAATACTGCAAAGACTGGATATCCTACCGCCCCGAAGGAAAAGCATCTTTCCTCTGTCACCAATCCAAACCTTGGACATTAGACATAGAGACATGTCATTTCCCGGACAGTGAAATCTGTCCAAATCACAAACTACCTCAAAACAACTAACTTTCACCCGCCAACACTTTGGCGGTTTTTCTTATCTAAAATTAAACAGACTATTGACAAATCCAATTATTCTTGGTATTATAATATATCGTTTCGCTCATTCCACAAAAGAAGAAAAGGAGATTCCATGACCAATGAACCAGGACGGATAAATCCCAATATAGTCAGGGCCTTAGCAATACTCTGTATTATTATTGCTACATTCATATTCTTCCAGAATAAAAAGAGCGCTACTCAAGATGCCATTTCAATTCCAACAGTTCCGACAGTCCTAGTAAACAATCAAGTATACACACTCAATGAATTAACACCTGAAATCATCAAAAATTGTATCACCTCGGAACGGACATCGAAGTTCGGAGCGGCATATACTGATTCTGTATTAAATGTTAGATTCGATGCAAACTCAGTCCAAATGAAAAACAGAATCACCGAACTGTACATCAAGGCTTTCCCTGATCGAACATTCTCTTGGTATAGACTTTTTCAAGATATTACTATTAACCCTCCATTTTTTGAATTTGCAATCACTTACGAAAACAATCAATAATCAATTCCAACCGCTTTAAACAAAGCGGTTTTCTTTTTGACAATTTGCTATTAAAATGTTAATATAAACTTTCAGTTCTTTCAAAAAAGGAGTCCATCGTGACAAAAACTCTCATATTAACGTTACTCTCCCTAGTTGTTCTCTCAACATTCTACAGCAAAGCACTTGCTGTCTGTGACATCTTCCAGGGATACAATGGAAAATACTGCGTCCATCAAGGCCAACTGTACTATATCCAAAAAAGACGACCTCTTAAAATAAGCATATATATCCCAAATGACTTTCCAAAATATTTCGAAATAGAACTAATGCAAACGCAAGACAGTCTAGAAGTTTTCGGATTACTCTACGAAAAAACAGATCAACGAAACAGCTTCAGATACATCGGAATACTAAAACTCTTTCGAGATGAAACACATGTCATTCCCCTCCCAGAACCTTTCAATGGAACAGTTGTTCAACACCATATTTCTAGTGAAATCACTGGTTCAAAAATTGTTCAAATCATCAAGTTCACAGGATCCGAATTTGACTACAAAACAGAGTACTTCCTCTGGCTAGAGTTCGGCAGACAACTGTCTGTCAATATAAGAGCATTCCAAGGCCCATTCTACAAATTCCCATAATCCCGACCATGTTCGGGATTTTTTCTATAGGGTAATACCTAACTTTGCCACCACTGAATACTCAAATTTACTGTAAAATAAATACAAAAAGAGGCATACTGATGACAATAACTAATATTGCCACCAAAAGTATGCCATTTAAATGCCCATTTTG
>Ga0233431_1005074_pt1 | contig 13261 bp, 15 predicted proteins | sample SI_118_April2016_FD_179867 | JGI IMG/M metagenome (GOLD analysis project Ga0233431, IMG submission 179867) | Seawater microbial communities from Saanich Inlet, British Columbia, Canada - SI_118_April2016_200_MG | ecosystem: Environmental > Aquatic > Marine > Inlet | place: Canada: British...
GTTGCCTATTTTTTGTCGCACTTGTACGATATCTTCTTCTATCCATTGAATTTGCTGCTCGGAGGGTTTAGGCATTTTAATATCTAAATCTATTGCGATAGAGTGTAAAACAAACCAGTTGTTATTGTTGAATGCCTCCCGGGCTTTTTTAAAGATACGCCCTTTTTTAGAAACCTCCTTATCCGAAAAGCCGCTAGCAGCTACTTTATCAGGATGTGTTTCTGCTGCAATGCGCCGGAAAAGTTTTTTTAATTCTTCGGACTTCTTTCTTTTTTTAGATGCATCTTTAATTTCTTGTGTTTCTTCACCGGATTCATGGAGTACCAATGAAAAGCATTCGTTTATTTCTATTTCATCGTTTTGAATATCTGAGGTCGCCGCGGCTCCCTCGACAGCTTCGGGCTTCTTGTTTAGCGACTCGCGCTCCTCCGGAGTTAGCTTGGCTAGAAGCACAGAGACTTCATCCTTAAAGGATTCCTTAGCATCTTTTGCAGTGTGCTCATGGAATTCTAGATCGGCATGCACAAATTCTGCCAGCTTAATAGTTTTGCGGTATTTGAATTTAAGTTTCGGCACATCTTTACTCCGGTCTACTAATTATATAGAAGGGAGACAGATATGAAACATTTACTAGACAAAGGATTAAATAAAGTTGTATCTCGCAAGCTTCTTGCGTGGGTAACTGCAACAGGGTTGCTGGCCTTTGCTGATTTGGCATCCGCGGATTGGACAATGATTACAGTAGTTTACATTGGTACACAGGGTGTTGTTGATACCGTGGCAAGATTAAAGGGAGTTAAGTAATGAAATGGCTGGCTATCAAAACAGCCTTTAAAAAGGGGTGGGTATGGGTCAAAACGCACGCATGGCTTCCAATAATGATATTATTGTCAGTGGTGGGGCTTTTGCTTTATGCGCTGACAAGAAACGCTGCGTTTATGACTGCGGTGATAGACGCCTTTGAGGGTCAGCGTGAGAGTTATAAGAAAGAAATAGAGATTCTTAACGACACTCATAAGAAAGAAGGTGAAGAAAAGATTAAAGCCCTCGATGCATATAATGAAAATTTAAAAGCTCTCGAAGAAGAGTATGCCCAACACAACGAAGTGCTAAGCGCCTCCAAGAAAAAGGAGCTTAAAAAGCTTGTTGATGAGAGTTATAATGATCCCGACAAGCTAGCAAAAGAACTCGCAGAACTATATGGATTAGAACGTGGCTAAAAAACTATTATCTTTAGTAATCATTTTTAATCTCTTACTTCCTTCCTACGCTTTTGGGGAGGGGGAAGAGGCCCCATCAGAGGAACAGTCGACATATGATGTCATCTCCTTGAAAAAAGGAGAACCTGCTCCCTTTGATGGGGTTTTCTTTTCTATAACCGCCGCGGCAAAGATAGCAGTTGATAAGAAGTTTGAAGATGCTGAGTGCGACTTACGTATAGGATACGAGCTTCATCTCCAAGAACAGCGGTATGAATTACAGTTAAATTACAAGGACATAGAGATAAAATCATGGGAATCGCGTCACGAGCAGATGATGATTCTTAAAACGACAGAGAATGATAGACTTTATGATCTGGTAATGAAACAAAAGCCCTCTACGGCGCCATGGCTCGTGGCGCTCGGGTTTGGTATTGGAACTGCTACTTCGTTGGGAATCTTCGCATTGTCAACGGAGATAGTTAAGTGAGCATACCCGAGGTCCGATCAAGAAGCGCGTTATTGTATTTCTTGGAACAAGAGTTCGCCCACAACTCGCCGGCGGGGTCGAACACCTACATTCAGTTTAATGATAATGGAAACTTCGGGGGAGAAGCAAACCTAACATGGGACGGTTCCACGCTAGCTGTGGGCGGTTCGCTGACCATTGCGGGTAACACCACCCTCGGCGATGCGTCTGGCGATAGCGTCACCATTAACGCCCAAACGATTGACCTAGCAAATGTTGCCGCAGGAACCGACAACACAGTTCTGGTCTACAACGGTTCCTCGATTGTTACCGATGAAATTGACTCCAAGGTCTGGGCCGGTAACCTGATTGACTATACGGGAACTCCTGTTAATAATCAACTGGCAATCTGGACGGATACGGACACCCTTGAGGGGGATTCAAATTTAACTTGGGATGGGTCCACCTTGGATGTAGGGGGTGCATTGACGGTTGATGGGAATACCACTCTTGGGGACGCCGCAGGCGACAGCGTCACTATTAACGCTCAAACGATTGACTTGGCGAATGTTGCTGCGGGCACCGACAACACGGTTCTGGTCTACAACGGTTCCTCAATTGTAACTGACGAGATTGATTCAAAGGTGTGGGCCGGTAATCTGATTGACTATACGGGAACTCCTGTTAATAATCAACTGGCAATCTGGACAGATACGGATACGGTTGAGGGAGATTCTAATCTAACCTGGGACGGCTCGAGCCTTACTGCTACCGGCCGGCTAAACGCCTCCACCGCTGTTCAAACACCGCTTCTAGAATATACTGACGGCACCGATGCCCTAAATATAGTTTCTGACGGTACCATTAGTTTCGCCTATGGCAATGTAGGCAGCCCATCGGTACAAACTACTGGTCTTGAAAGCGACGGAGATGGCGAGTGGACAAAAATTTTGACACACGGGTCACTATCTGGCTATCAGACTGCTAACGTGGTCGCCCTGGTGACGCTGAACCCCATGGCCTACTCCGGCGGCGGCGGCGTTGGAATGCATTGGGAGTTTTTGGTAACCGCAAGATGGGGACGCAATGGCGCAGACGGCACCGTGTATACAGACTTTACCGACGTTACAGCGGAAGCTATCAACAGTGATGCTCTCGATGGTTGGGACCCGACGACGGATATTATTTTAACTTACAATAGTATTACGTCGGCAGAGGTGTGGATTAAGGGGCTGTCCAACTACACCTCCTGTGAGGTGTCGATTTTGGGGGGGACCTCAATGAAGCCCGCCGCGGCGAACGATTCCACTTCTTGGCAGGTAGCCCCCTATGGTGCCTCTACTTGGGCCACTTTCTCTAGTCTGGGAACCGATGTCTATGGAACGTGGGTTTCTAAAACACTTGACGAGTTGACAGTTGATGGAAACACCACACTGGGCGATGCGTCTGGCGATAGTGTAACTATTAATGCTCAAACAATTGACTTGGCGAACGTGGCCGCAGGAACCGACAACACGGTATTGATCTATAATGGTTCGACGGTTTTAACGGACGAAATCGACTCACGCGTCTGGGGGTCCACCCTACTAGATGGAACAAATGGCACCGACAATGAGTTGGCAATTTTTACGGATTCAAATTCGGTCGAAGGAGATTCAAACCTGACTTGGGACGGGTCTACCTTAGATGTAGGGGGCGCATTGACGGTTGATGGTAACACCACTCTTGGCGATGCTTACACCGATACTGTAACAATCCAAGCAGCTACTACTACGCTCACCCCTACAGGCAACAATCTTCCACAATTAAAACTTGAGAGCAAGAATGGAACTGTCGATAATGCCGGAGAGATCAGATTTGAAAGATATGATGATGCTGTTATCCAGGCTGGTGAAAGCTTGGGTGAAATTCTTTTCGATGCAACCGAGACGGATAATGGAACTTATTATTCAGCTGCAACGATAACAGGAGAGGTCGGTACTGGTACGTGGACCGATGCATCTTCACATCCTGGCGCGATCCGCTTTTGGACATGCGCCGACAGCGGGACAACACTTACTGAAAGAATGTCAATTGAATCAGACGGGACAGTTGCTTTAAATGGCGATTTAACAGTGGCGACAGCCGGCTCCACGATTGCGCAAGAAGCCTGGACTGCCGTATCTTACGGAGCCGGCTGGGCAGATTATAGTGTCATCTACCTCGGCGTCTCATATATGAAAGATAGCCTGGGGTTCATTCATATCCGTGGGATGGCGAAAAAAACCAGCGGCACCGCCGATCTCGTCTTTACATTGCCCGCCGGCTATCGACCCGCTAATAGACTGATATTTAGCGTACAATATTATGACGCTTCCGTCACCTACGTTCACGGGCGCGCCGATGTCCAGACCAACGGCAAAGTGACGATCGAATACCCCTCCACACCCGCGGTAGGCGATTGGGTATCCTTCGGTGCAATTAACTTTGATACACAAGCAGAGCCGTGATCATGATACGCGAGCATAAAGAAAGGATATAAAAACAATGACGATATTGGACACGATACGAAATATTATTTTGGAAGACAAGAACATTGATCTAGATGCGTGGAGCGATGCTTCATACACCGATCAAGGGACGGATGGAGCAGATAGAGAAGCTCTTGCCTTCACTCCTTCGGTTCTTGAAGCTATTGTAAGCAGCCCCCGCCTCTTGGCTTTACTGGCGGATGCTCTTAAACCCTATCTGGATACTGCCACTGAGGATCCGACTCCCCAAGATGACTAATAAAGACCCCAATTATATCCCCAAGCTAGAAAAAGCGATCGCTCAGAAGTATGGCGAAGAAGCCATCAACAATCCAGCACGGTTTTGGGACGACGACAAAGAGAAAGAATATATTAAACAGTCCCTAGAAGAACGACAGAAGTTGGCTAAATTGTCCGAAAGCCAAGACAAAGTAGAACAAGACGGATTTTTAATAAACAAAAAACTACTTATTAGAGATACAAATCGCTCGTGCCCTGTTTGTAATAAATATTCATTTGATGCGCGCAACGAATTGTATATGAATAAGTTTGAATGTTGCTGGAAATGCTACATTCAATGGATAGAAGACCGGGAAGAACGATGGCTGTCTGGATGGCGGCCTGCAAAGGAGAGTTAATCAATGGCTACGACACTAGAAATTATTCAAGGAATCGCCCAAGCGGCCGCTAATGCATATGATGGTTCGCATGATGAGTCGATAAATGCAGACGGCCGAGCGCGCAAGGTCGGCTTGAAGCGAGAAGAGGGAGATCTTATTCAAGATAGACGTATCACCGACGGATTTAAGGTACGATTTAGTGGCCCTATTTTAACTATCTTGTACCAATCTGAGGTTCGCCTTAAAGAGGTAGCCCAAAAGGGCTTTGAAGATGAAGTGGCGAGCATGATAAATGATATTGCCTCATTCCTTAAAAAGGAATATAAGATTATCACCAAAGACAGTTTAACACTGACGAAGGTTGGAGAACCCTCCATCCTGGTTCAAAAGATATCTAACTTCCGCACTGATGTTCGCGCCACTTGTGATTATAAAATTGGTGGCATCGGCGATGTGGAAGAAATCCAGATGGGGACCGACAAAGAGCGACTGGATCAAGCGATTAAAAGTTGGCTTGCACAAGGCCCCGCTAACAAGAGACCCCGCAACGACACCCGCAAAGGTAAGTAAACGGGTGTTATGGGATATCAGCTTACTAAGCAGGAGATTCTGAAAGAGGTAATAAAGTCTGGGAAAGATCCAGTACATTTTATCACCAGCTATTGTAAAATCTCTCACCCTCAACGAGGGCAAATCCCATTTAAAACCTATGATTTTCAGGATGATCTTCTAAGAGATTTTACTGATTACCGATTTAATGTCGTTTTAAAAGCACGCCAGCTAGGCATTTCTACTATTACAGCCGCTTACACTGTATGGCTGATGCTCTTCCATCGCGATAAAAACATTTTAGTTGTAGCTACGAAGCTTCAAACAGCTACCAACCTCGTCCGCAAAGTTAAAAAGATTATGAAGCAGCTTCCTCCGTGGATGAGGATCTCAGAAATTCATATTGATAACCGGACCTCGTTTGAACTGACTAACGGATCACAGATTAAAGCCTCCTCCACCTCATCAGACGCCGGCCGTTCCGAAGCGTTATCGCTTCTGGTAATTGACGAGGCTGCTCATGTTGAAGCGCTTGACGAGTTATGGACTGCGCTGTATCCTACACTATCAACGGGCGGTCGTTGCATAGCTCTCTCTACACCTAACGGTGTTGGTAACTGGTTCCACAAAACGTGTGTGGAGGCAGAAGCAGGAACGAACGCATTTAACATGATCACTCTAATGTGGGACGTTCATCCGGACCGCGATCAACTATGGTTTGAAAAAGAAACCCAGAATATGTCAACGCGACAGATTGCACAAGAGCTTGAATGTAACTTCAATGTGTCAGGCGAGACAGTAATTCATCCCGACGACATTATACATTATCTGGAAAATACGGTGGAGCCCAAGTATCGGAGTGGTTTTGATCGTAACTACTGGATTTGGGAAGAATATCAGGAAGGTGGTTCCTATTTGCTAGCAGCCGACATTGCTCGGGGAGATGGTCAAGATAACTCAGCATTTCATGTTTTCAAACTAGACACCTTAGAAATAGTAGCAGAGTACATTGGAAAACCAAACCCGGATGATTATGCCGACATGCTTTATGATGCCGGGAAGGAATACGGCACGTGCATGATAGTTGCTGAAAACAACAACATAGGATTTGCTGTGCTTAATAAATTAAAGGATAAGGGTTATAATAATGTTTATCACTCTACTAAGTCCTCTCACGCATATGTCGACCCGATTCAAGCTCAATGGATGGCTAATGTGGTACCCGGATTCACAACCTCTTCGAAAACTAGACCTTTGGTCATCGCTAAGATGGAAGAGTTTATGAGGAACAAATTAATTAAGATTAATTCTAATCGATTGTTATCAGAAATGAAGACGTTTATTTGGCACAATGGCCGCGCTCAGGCTATGAGATCATATAATGATGATTTGGTGATGTCCTTTGCTATCGGGTGTTGGGTAAGGGATACAGTTTTAGTGGAGAACCAAAAATTGTCAGAATATAATAAGAACGCTATTCTTTCTATTTCTACCTCTAATCGCACGTTGAGCACCACTATACCGGGGATGCTAGGGCACAAGAAACACACAGAAGATAGCAGAGTTAAAGAAGCCATAAAGTTCAATGAGCAGTACGCGGCGATTATTAAAGGATAGATAGATGCCCACCGAAAAAAAGACAGACCATAAGAATAACCCTAGAAACCCGGCGTCGCCGCTTTTCAAGAGATTAACTCGACTCTTCTCAGGGCCCCTGATTAACTACCGCGCACAATTTACGCGGGAGGAGAGACGATCAGCCCTAGACAAATATCAGTATCGATTCAAGAGCGCAAGCGGCCAGCAGTTTAAGCGTTCGTCCGACAATCTATCTCGTAACTATAACATGATGACGTCCGCTGCAATGCGGAACCAGAACCGTAACGAGCGCTACATTGATTTTGATCAAATGGAATATATGCCCGAGATTGCGTCAGCCATGGATATTTATGCGGATGAGATGACGACTTCAAATGAGTTTAATAAACTGATGAAGGTAGATTGTCGCAACGATGAGATCAAGATTATTTTGGATGCTTTGTTTTATGACGTTCTAAACATAGAATTCAATGCATTTGGCTGGGCCCGTACCATGTGTAAGTATGGGGATTTCTTTTTATACCTAGACATCGATGAGGTACTTGGAGTTAAAAGTGTAATTGGGTTGCCATCCGGAGAAGTTGAGAGGATGGAAGGTCAAGACCCAACCAATCCTAATTATGTTCAGTATCAATGGAACTCAGCGAACATGACGTTTGAAAATTGGCAGTGCGCACATTTTAGGATTTTAGGCAACGACAAACATGCCCCCTACGGTACTTCAATGCTAGACCCGGCTCGCCGCATTTGGCGCCAGTTGGTGTTGATTGAGGACGCTATGTTGGCTTATCGAGTCGTGCGCGCACCAGAACGGCGCATGTTTAAGATTGACGTGGGAAATATTCCCCCCCAAGATGTTGAACAGTACATGGAAAAAGTCAAGACTTCCCTCAAAAGAAACTCAGTAGTGGATGCCACCTCGGGTCGAGTGGACTTGCGCTATAATCCCTTGTCGGTTGAAGAGGACTACTTCATTCCTATTCGAGGCGGCGTCGGTTCAGACATCACTACGCTTGCTGGGGCCTCACAACTAAATGATATTGACGATGTGAAGTACATTCGCGATAAGCTTTTCTCAGCCATTAAGATTCCGCAGTCCTATCTATCAATGGGCGAAGGCGCCGACGAGGACAAAACAACCCTCGCCCAAAAGGACATTCGATTTGCGCGCACCGTTCAGCGGTTACAACGCGCCTTCTTGTCAGAGTTGGAAAAGATTGCAGTTATTCACTTGTATACTTTGGGATATCGCGGCCCGGATCTAATCTCTTTTAAGCTGACCCTAAATAATCCTTCTAAATTAGCCGAGCTACAAGAGATTGAATATATTCGAACCAAGTTTGATTTGGCCAATAACGTTGTAGAGGGCATGTTTAGTAAGCATTGGATCGCAGAAAACATACTCCGTATGACCGATGAAGAATTCTTGCGTAATCAACGAGAAGCCTTCTACGATAGGAAGTATCAAGCAGCATTGGATGCAGTTACCGAAATGGGAGCCGCAGAAACTGCCGCTGCCGCAGGGTCCCTCGCGACGCCTATGGCTGGGGGCATGGAAGATCTCGCCGCCGGTGAAGGGATGGACGAACTGGGGGGCGACGTCGCCACTCCGGGAGCCGCGGCACCCGCACCCGGAGAGAGTGCCGCCGGTGAAGTCCCTGGCGCCGAGGGGGATGACTCATCACTGCTCGCCGCCCCTGCCCGCGTTGAAGATAATCCTACCGACAAGAGTCTTGAACCACAGGCCAAGGGAAAGAAATATCATGCTCGAAAAGAGGACCGGCGAAAAATTAATAAAGATGGACCTACTAAGCGACATATGCGCTCTACTGCGGGTGTTCGGCCTGCGCGCAGGACGCAGCCCTCTCGTAAAGATACGTTCCCAGGATACGAGATCTCGACCGGCCACAAAAATATCAACAAACTTTATGAGGAATATGAACCTATTTATAGAGATGAAGAAGAAACACAACTACTTGAGAATACAAAAGACATTCGTAAATTGATAAGCCAGATGGAACAGAAAGAGGCGGAGATTAAAAAAAGTGAGAAGCAAACACAATAAAAAAAGAAATACGGCCTTCTTATATGAAGTGCTGACGACGGAGCTAACCAAGTCTATCATTGACAAGAACGCTCCTAAAAAAAGATTTGTTTCTACTCTTATCAAAGAAAACTTTGGTAAGGGGATGATCCTCGGCGCCGAGCTACAACACTACCAGGCACTCCTGGAAACTAGCGGCCTCGAAATTTATGTAGCAGAGAAGTTGTTACAAGAAACCAAACGCGCCTACTCTCAATTAAACAGCAAAAGAATATTTGATTCACAAACTAAGATAATTAATAAAATTAATAAAACCCTCTCCAAAGAAGCGTGGAATACTTTTGTTCCTAATTTTAAATCTCTCGCTACGGTGGACGCCATCTTTAATGTTTCAACACCTGTTAAGCAAAGAGTCTTACACGAGGACACCCTTATTAAGCTGCTTCAATCGCCTCAAAAATTAGAAGAGAACAAGTTACAACCTATGGATAACATTGTTTATAATTCTTTTGTTAAAAAGTTTAATGAAAAATACGGCACCCTTTTGAAAGAGCAGAAAGATTTATTGGGAAAGTATATTGCTTCGTTTGCCGACAACGGCCTAGAACTTAAACTCTATTTGAATGAAGAGGTGGGTCGCCTTAAAACATCCGTAGAGACGTCTTTAAAGTTAGAAGAGATATACACCGATGAAAATATGGTCGCGAAGACCAAAAAAGTATTGGGCATCCTAGAAGAGTTCAAGGCAGCGGCCCCCACCGCTGAGGTGATAACGCAGGTATTGAAGGTACAGCTGCTAGTCCGGGAAATACAGTCTAATGATTAACATTACGATTGGAGGACCACAGGCCAGCGTAGAACTCGCAGCTCGAAAGACGCTTGAAGGAAATCTGCTCATTATGGATCATGATATCATCGATATTGTTCTTCTTCCAGAAAGCTTTAAGGTTGTTACCTTTCCTAAAAGCTCTGCTACGGACGATGTGTATGGCACACAATCACGTTTTTTTGATTTTTTATCTGACAAGGGGGTAATCGATCGCCAAAGTGTGCAGGGTGGTAATATTTTTAGTTCTATTGAGGGCATTATTCCGGAGAGCAAGAACGTCAATCCACTTCAAGCAGCGGTATATGTAATCTCCGAGTTTCTGGAAGACGAAGCGAAGGCCCTCCAGTCAGCCCAGAAATATGAAAAAGAGATTGAAAATTACTTTACCGAACCCACCGACCAGGATAGCACTGAGCTTGGGGAGGTACCTCAGTATGCCGAGAAGGGCGCGATGGTACCTGGATATTATTACATTCCGCTTCGCTACAAGATGTAATGGGCGCCCATGTAATAATATGGCCCACGCTTGAAAGCCTGGTGCTTTTTATTTTATGTGCTTACGGCCTTACGCAGCTTCTTTGCTTTTCTAAGATCCTAGACCGAATTAGGCCGAAACATTATTTCTTTTCATGCCCCATGTGCATAGGGTTTTGGGTAGGTGTATTTCTCTGGGGCGTTACTAATTATACAGAACTATTTATATTTGATGGCACGAATCTCGTAACGGGATTTTTGCTTGGCTGTTTAAGTTCGGGTACTTCATATGCTTTAAATATGATTATCTGTGACGATGGCATACAAATAGGAAGAGGAGGACGACATGACTAAATGGATGTTACAACCAGTACGACGATGTTGCAAGGGCAGTTGACTACTTTAAAGGAATAATATAATGGCGCGCAGAAAAAATGTAAAACGAATAGATCCAAGATACTTCTTGAATGAAACCGTAAACCGTGGAGAAGAACTAGAAGAGGGTTGCGGGGACCACGAAGAAGCCATGGCAATCGATATTGAAGGGCCCGGAGTGGACCTTGAAGTAAACGATATTAGTGACTTGCCTCCCGAAGAGGCATTTGTTGCCGGCCTAGAGGTGGCAAAGGATGCCATTGATCAGTTGATGGGTGGTCCCGAGGATCTTCCTCCCGAAGGGGAAGGCCCACTCCAAGAGCGGTCTCGCCTCAATGAGGCAGAGGGAGAAACACCCGAAGATGTTGCGCAACGAATTTCGAATATGCCGGCCATGTTTAGACACAGCGTCATCAGCGATGTACGCTACATGGCAAAAGGCAGCAAAGAAATGATCGGGTACTATCCGCATGTAGAAAATCATGTAGAGTTTGCCATGGAAGTGCTACGGCTTTTGGGCGAAGGATAAAACAAGACATGGCCAAAAAACTTCTACGCGAATATTACGAGCTATGCGATGGTGGAGTCTGTCAAGATCTACTCACGGAAGCGGAAAAGAAGTTTGTTGCCGACGGCGGCATGATACTGTCTGGCCTGATGCAAATGGCCGAGACCCAAAATGGCAACGGACGCGTCTATCCTCAGAAGATTTTAGAACGAGAAGTAAAAAACTATAATAAGATCGTGGAAGACAGGCGCGCCCTTGGCGAACTCGACCATCCGGAGGAGTCGGTCATCAACTTGCGAAATGCCTCGCATATGATTACAGAAATCTGGATGGAGGGCCCCGAAGTAAAGGGCAAGATGAAGGTTCTAGAAACCCCTAGTGGCAAGATTCTGCGTTCTCTTGTAGAGTCCGGAGTCTCCATTGGTATCTCTTCTCGCGGCCTAGGTTCAGTCAAAGAAACGATGGGCAAGACCATAGTAGAAGATGATTTTCAGCTTATTTGTTTTGATGTTGTGTCGGAGCCCTCTACACCCGGCGCATTTATGATGCAAGAAAACAAGAATAAGCTTAATGAAGTGTTTACAAAAGCCGATCGCATCAATCGAGCGTTGAACGAAGTGTTGAGAGACTAATGAACAAAGCAGAATTAAAAAAATTACTTAAGCCGCTCATTAAAGAGTGCATCAAAGAGGTAATCTTTGAAGACGGCGTACTTTCGAACATCGTGTCGGAGGTAAACCAGGGCCTAAGAGTACAGCCGCTCGTAGAAACACGCCAAGTACCGTCCCAAACACAAGAGCGCCACTTTACTGAGATGCGCCAGAAATCTGCGAGAGAACAGAAACAAAAAGTTAACGAGCACAAGAAACAACTTTTGGAAGCCATTGGAAAAGATGCCTATAATGGGGTTAACCTTTTTGAGGGAACGACGCCGATGGCTCCCGCCGCCACCTCGGGCGCCCCTGCCACAACCCAGGGCCCTTTGTCGGGCGTAGCGCCTCACGATAGTGGTGTAGACATTACTAGCTTAATGGGGGGCGTCTCACGCCACTGGAAAGCTCACATGGATGCTGGGAAGTAGAGGCCTCAGTGAGCGATAACGTAGTGGTGACGTCGCGCCCAGGCGAACACCCGGAGAAATTAATTCGGAGATTCATCAAAAAAGTAAAAAGAGCCGGTATACTAGAAGAGTATCGGGAAAAGACGTCTTCTTACATCAAACCATCGGTAAAGCGCAAGATAAAACAGAAAAAAGCGCGTCGCGAAAAGCAACGTTTAGAAAGAAAACTCAATAAAAGGAAATAGTTGTGTTAGACTACTATTTAATAATGCGGAGAGAATAATATGCCAGCAATGAATTATACAGTAGGATTACACAACGTCGGCTCGTACCAAGTTTCGGGCATCCCGTTTGCTACCGGGAGTGTTGATTGTTCAGTAGCAACAAGAATACAATTTCCCGGAGTTACCAAATGGGTAAAGGTAGCCAATCATGGCTCCGGCTCGGTAAAAGTCGGGTTTTCTCAAAATGGCATGGGTCATGACGAGGGCCACGTGGACAGCTTTTACCTGCGCGTCGACGAGACACAACCCAATGGGGAAACATTTGAGGTAAAGGTGACAGAAATTTGGTTGAGCGGCTCGCATTCAGTTGATGTAATGGCTGGCTTAACGTCTATTAAGATCGACGCTGTCAACAACTCGAGAATTTCTCCCTCCGGAAGTAACTGGTCTGGCTCACTAGCAGCACAAGTATAGGTAGGGAATAATGGCTTCTGGGTGGGCATATGTAGGGTGCACAACGGGGTCAGCACCCGGCGCACAAGGTGTGATCGGATCTCTACAATTTCATACGGGTTCCGGTGGTCTAAGCGGCAGTAGTTATCTTAGCTGGTCGTATGGAGGACCCGTACGATCTTTGAAGGTGTCGGGCAACCTCGACGTTAGCGGCACCATCTATGCAGACGCGGTAGATGTTGTTAATATAACCCACCAAACCATTTCTTACCTTTCTTCGAGCGGCAACACCATCTTTGGTGATACGCTTAACGATCTTCATGAATTTACCGGTAGTATCTCTGTAAG
>Ga0233431_1005075_pt1 | contig 13252 bp, 11 predicted proteins | sample SI_118_April2016_FD_179867 | JGI IMG/M metagenome (GOLD analysis project Ga0233431, IMG submission 179867) | Seawater microbial communities from Saanich Inlet, British Columbia, Canada - SI_118_April2016_200_MG | ecosystem: Environmental > Aquatic > Marine > Inlet | place: Canada: British...
GCACAAGATTCAAATCGTATGGAAGAACAGATAGCTACATCTCTTGGTCAGGATGCTTCGAATAAATGTATACAAGCTATAATAAGTCAGATTAATCAATGTAATCGTTTCGACACTATCATCCCTATCCATATAGCTGTTGGACGAAATCAGCAAATTTCTGAACAGAAAGTAAAAACTATCTGTCAGAAGTATAATGCAGATATTCTTATTTTTCTGGATGATTTTAGATTTAATAAGGAAATGATACAGAAAAGAAGGTGTATAGATATAACCTATCAGGCGCCATGTCGTAAATATGGTTTTTATTGGGGAATCAAAGATGTAAATCTGACGGTTGCATTAAAACTGTTTTTTCCAGAAGATTATACGAAGAATTTTGAGCTTCCTCTCTATTCAAGTTTTAACGAATTATATCCTGCTCATCATATTGATAGCATCCATTATTCTAAAGACGATGAATTATGTATAACAAAAATTACAGGACAATATGCGGGTTTGGAGTTATGCCGAAAGCTTGCGCCATATTGGGAAAGAGAATTCCGTTTTTTGTATGCTTATAGCAGGAAAGATTTGCATGATGCAGTTTCAATGATACAAGGTGGTGAAATTAGTGAAGCTATTGAAGTGTTAAAAGTGATTGAATCAGAAGGTTCTCAAAGTGAGCGATATAAGGCAAAAATGAATCTGGCTTATTGTTATGAAATGAAAGATGTTATTTGGAAAGCAAAGAAATATGCTACTGAAGCTTATCGAATGAAAGGAACTAAAGAAGCTTTGGAATTAGCAAACAGGCTCTACGAAAGAGATCTGGAACGAAGAAAACTGAAAGAACAGTTTGGAGAGTAGCAAAAATAAGAGGCTGTCTCAAAAGTCTTCCAAACCGTCATCCTCGCGAAAGCGGGGATCTCTATATCCCTGAATATGAGATTCCTTTTTGCAAAGGAATGACGTTCAAATAGTTATTTATTGACTTTTGAGCCAGTTTCTTTTAGATTCTATTCGAAAGAACTATTCTTTGATTTTATGAACAACCATTCCACTTCTTAGTTTTGGCTCAAACCAGGTAGATTTTGGCGGCATCACATTTCCTGAATCTGCAATGTCGATCAATTGTTGGATAGTTACAGGATAAAGTGCAAAAGCAACTTTCATATCACCAGAGTCAACTCTTTTTTCCAATTCGCCTAATCCACGGATTCCTCCAATAAAGTCAATACGCGTATTTGTTCTTGGATCATCAATGCCTAAAATTGGGTTTAATACATTGTTCTGTAAAATGGAAACGTCAAGAATTCCCATTGGATCCTCAGTATAGGTTCCAGCTTTAGCAGTCAACTTATACCATGTTTTATCCATATACATACTAAACTCATGCAGTGAAGCTGGTTTGCAAATCTCTGAACCTACTTTTTCAATGTCCATTACATCTGCAAGTTTGGACATGAATTCTTCTGTAGAATTTCCATTCAAATCTTTAACAGCACGGTTATAATCGATAATATTCATCTGGCTACTTGGGAAAAGTACAGTCAGGAAGAAATTATACTCCTCATCTCCTGTATGATTTGGATTTGATTCTTCAATTTCTTTTCCAATTTTTGCTGAAGAAGCTGCTCTGTGGTGTCCATCAGCTATGTAGGTGAATGGAACTTGCTCTGAAAAAATCTTTGAAATATTGGCAATTGTACTCTCATCATTTACCACCCATAATGTATGCTTAACGCCATCATCAGCAGTGAAGTCATATTCTGGATCAGCTTTCACGATCTCCACAACCAAAGAATTCATGTCGGCAACATCAGGGTAAGTAATAAATACTGGGCCTGTGTGTGCATTTACAGTTTTGAAATGATTGATTCTATCCTGCTCTTTTTCAGGACGTGTAAACTCATGCTTTTTAATGATGCCATCAAAGTAATCTTTAGTACTTGAAGCAGCTAATAAACCATATTGTTCCCATTCTCCCATGATTTGACGATAGATATAGTATTTATCTTGATCATCCTGAAATAGAACACCATCGGCTATCATTTGATTGAAATTGTCGCGACCTTTTTCATAGACCTCCATAGAATGAATATCAATGTCCTCAGGAAGGTCAATCTCAGCTTTTACCACATGATAAAATGAATAAGGATTTCCTTCTGCTTCAATTCTTGCTTCAGCTGAATTTAAAACATCATAAGGTTTTGATGCAACCATATGAGCTTTATCCTTTGCAGGACGAATACCACGAAATGCTTTAATTACTGCCATTGTATACTTTTTTTGTGAATTATATTATTTAAAATTATTTTCAAAACAGCAGCAAGTTTACATAAATGTTTGAAATAAACATAATCATTATGAAAGGCTTAAAAATAGCTGGGGTGATGAATTAGTATTCTGGTCTTTTAAGAATTTCAGAATAAATGATCGCATCAACAGGGTCAAATTTAAATGAATAAGTTTCACTTTTTTCATTGTAATTATTACCCGCCTCTTCTTCTTCATTAGATTCTAGGGAATAAGCATCATAATTCTGCTCATCCATGGAATGCACATCATCATAGGTAAAAACAGGTTTATATTCTGCCACTTTTGTGGCTTCCTGATAATTTTTCTCAATAGCTTCATCATCATAGTTGAGAAAATCATCCTCTTGCTGCGTTACGACCTGAGGTTGACTTGTGGTGCTGGCTTGCTGGTATCTGGTAAATTGCTCTTTTAATGATTCAAACACATTCTCTTCAACAACTTCTTCTTCCATGTTTTCAGGGGGAGGGTTGTTTTTTTTATAGGCTTTTTTAACGATAGGAACTATAATCGATATAGCAATAAAAAATATATATAACCAGGTTTCGAAATCCATTAGCTTTTGTAAATTGGCAGCAAATATTAAGTAAACTTTAGCTGTTTTGTTAAGCAAAAATAGCTGTAATTTTTCAAATCGTTAAATTAATTTGACATGGGCAAAACTCATAATTTTTATGCTGGTCCTTCAATTCTTCCTCAATATACAATTGATGAAACCGCAAAAGCAATAAAAGACTTCGCAGGGACAGGTCTTTCAATAATGGAAATTTCTCACAGAAGCAAAGAAGTGGTTGCTGTAATGGATAAAGCAGTTGCTCTTTTTAAAGAGTTATTAAATATCCCTGAAGGATATCAAGTGCTGTTTCTTGGTGGTGGTGCCAGTACGCAATTTATGATGGTGCCCTACAATTTAATGGGGAAAAAAGCAGCCTATCTGACAACCGGAGGATGGGCAGCAAAAGCTGTTAAGGAAGCTAAATTATTTGGAGAAGTAGTTGAAGTGGCATCTTCAAAAGAGAGCAACTACAATTATATTCCAAAGGGCTGGGAGGTACCTGCTGATGCAGATTATTTCCATATTACAACAAACAACACGCTTTATGGAACTGAGATCAGAGAAGATTTCGATATTGATATTCCTTTGGTTGCTGATATGTCTTCCGATATTTTTAGTCGCCCAATTGATGTTTCAAAATATGCATTGATATATGGAGGTGCTCAAAAAAATCTTGCACCAGCTGGAATCACTTTCGTTATTGTTAAGGAAGAATTGTTAGGAAAAGTTGACCGTGCTATTCCAACTATGCTGGATTATCGAACGCACATAAAAAGCGAGTCGATGTTCAACACACCTCCAGTACTTCCATTATTTGCTGCGCTAAAAACGTTAGAATGGCTGAAAAACAATGGTGGAATTGAAGCCATGGAAAAAGTTAATATCGAAAAAGCTGGTTTGCTTTATGATGAAATAGATAGAAATAAATTATTCAAACCTACTGTATCAGTTGTTGAAGATCGTTCGCTCATGAATATTTGCTGGGTAATGAATGAGGAATATGCAGCGCTTGAGAAAGAATTTCTTGACTTTGCTACTGCCAGAGGAATGGTTGGAATTAAGGGTCATCGTTCTGTCGGAGGATATCGTGCTTCTACCTATAATGCACTCCCTAAAGAAAGTGTGGTAGCATTGGTAAAAGTGATGCAGGAATTTGAATCCATGAAGTAAACGTATAAAATTAAATTCATGAAAAAAGTATTGGTAGCTACCGAAAAGCCATTTGCAGCAGTAGCAGTTGATGGTATTAGAAAAGTTATTGAAAAAGCAGGATACGAATTAATTTTGCTTGAAAAGTATACAGTTAATGCCGATTTATTAGCAGCTGTTGCCGATGTAGATGCATTGATTATCAGAAGTGATAAAGTAACTCCAGATGTAATCGAAGCAGGTAAAAACCTAAAAATTGTAGTTCGGGCAGGAGCAGGATATGATAATGTTGATCTTGCTTCAGCTACAGCAAATAATGTTTGTGTAATGAATACACCTGGTCAAAACTCAAATGCTGTTGCAGAATTAGCAGTTGGCATGATGGTTTATATGGCTCGTGGCTTATTCAATGGTAAAGCAGGAACTGAATTAAAAGAAAAAACAATTGGAATTCATGCTTATGGTAATGTTGGCAAATTGGTAGGTCATATTGCTAAGGGTTTTGGAATGGCTATCGCAGCTTTTGATCCATTTGTTGAGAAGTCAGTTATGGAAGCAGATGGAGTGAAAGTATATGATAGTGTTGAAGATTTGTATAAAAACTGTCAGTATATTTCTTTACACATTCCTTCAAATGATAAAACAAAAGAATCGATCAATTACGATTTGATAAGTATGATGCCTAAAGGAGCTACCATTGTAAACACTGCACGTAAAGAGGTCGTTTGTGAGAATTCCTTAGTGAAGGTAATGCAGGAAAGAGATGATTTTAAGTATCTTTCTGATATTGCTCCAAATAATGTGCTTGAATTGATTGAAAAATTTGAAGGAAGGGTTTACTGTACGCCAAAGAAAATGGGAGCTCAGACAGAGGAGGCAAATATTAATGCCGGTATTGCTGCAGCAACTCAAATTGTTGGTTTTTTAGAAAGTGCTGATACAACCTTCAAGGTTAATTAATTTAATATTTGAAAATAGTTTCTGAAAGACCAGCTATTGTTGAAATTAGCTAGGATTAATATTTTCATAAAGACTTGTATTAATAATGAAATGTAGTATTTTTGTTGATTAGAGGAAAATATTAAATAGATTCTTCCGTTTTAACAAAACAAAAATCAGAAAAATTAAGATAATGGTAAAGTTCAAATCAATTCTAAGTATTTTAATTATTGGAATGATGATCATGGTATCAAGTTCTTGTACTGAAGATAATCCAGTAATTGTTCTTCCAGATGAATACACTGGTCCTACAACAAATGGCAATCTGGAAGTTTTTGTAAGACATAAAACAGTAGCAGGCGTGTTTATTGGTGGCGCTTTGGTAGAATTGTTTTTATTTGAAATTGACAGAACAAATGATAATGTGTATCAATCGAATTTAACACCAACGGTTAATACAACAGAAGATGGAGCATTGTTTAAAAGTCTCGACTATCAACGTTATTGGCTACGAGCAGGTTATACTAACACCGAAGGTAGTTTCTTGGGTGTGGGTGATGTGATAGTTGCCAAGGGATTTACCACTCAATATCATGTTGTTTGTGTTCAATAATAGCATTAAAATTATTTACAGAAGCCATCTCCTAAACGGGATGGCTTTTTTTATGTACTTATTTGAAAAATTAATCCTAATTTCGGATTAAAATCAATTAACTATGAATACAAAAAATCTATTTAAACTCCTTTTCATTCTTGGAATTGCATCTGTATTTATTTGCTGTAATGAAGAAGAAATTCCAAAAGATGAAAAAGCAAGTCTGGAAGTATTTGTGAAAAAATATTCAGTAAATGGACCCAAGGTTGGCAATATTACTGTTGAATTATTTTTGACTAAAAATGCACGAGATATCGGGAATATCTACAAAACCGCAACAACACCTACTACCGAAATTGAAGATAATGGGGCATTGTTTGAAGATCTTTCTGCTCAAGTATATTATTTGCAGGCTACATTTTCCGATTCTGGTCATGTTTACGAAGGCATAGCTGAATTAAATGTGGCAGAGAATTCAACGAATGAAATTGATATCATTACTACATTTTTAGGTAGTTGGCAGGTATTTGTTCGAGAGGGGAATGTTAATGGACCCAATGTTGGTGATGCAAAAGTCGAAATTTTTCTTACTGAAAGTGATCGAACTAACAACAATCCAATGGAGGTTAAATATACGCCAACCACCGGATTTGAGACAAAAGGTGTTCTCTTTGAAAGCTTGCCTTATCAAAAGTATTATCTACGCGGAAGTTATACAAATGCAACAGGATATTGGGTAGGTATTGCTGAAGGTTATGCCGAAAAAGGAAAATCAATAAACAAAGTAATTGTATGTGTTCTTTAAAATGCAGCAATTTATCTTTTAAAATATAAAATTATTCTTATGAAATATTTTCCAACCTTAAAAGTGCTCTTTATTGCATGTTTAGCAAGTTCGTTATTATGTTGCAATGAAATAGTTGACGACCCTAATAACAATAACAATACTCCTGAACCTACTGGTAATTTGCAAATTTTTGTCAGAAAGGATATCGCATCCGGAACTTATATTGGGGGCGCACAAGTTTTTCTATATAAATCAGAAGTCGCCAGAGATGCTAATGATGTTTATAAAACAACAAATACACCTTCAGTTGATATCACAACCAATGGAGCATTATTTAATGAGCTTGTTTTTCAAAAATATTATTTAAAAGCTACATTCAATAACAGCGGCAAGAATTACGAAGGGAAAGGAGATTCTTATTGTCCGGTTAATAAAACTACCTCCTATCATATTGTGTGTACTGAAAAGTAATTATACTTATTGTATTGATTTTTCAAGTGATTTTTATTTAAAATTTTCTTGTAGGTTTGCTATGCTGTGGTGCGTTCAATTTTATTAAATTGAACCATAATAGGGAATCTCGTGAAAATCGGGAACAGTACCCGCTGCTGTAAACTCTAATAACTCAAAGGTAATCCTTTGCCACTGTCCTGCTTGCTATCGGGATGGGAAGGCCACCTGAGAGGGAGTAAGTCAGAAGACCTGCCACTAATTATTATATCTTAATACTTTCGGGTTAAAAGTTAATAGAATTCAGAATTGTTCCGAATTTTTAGCAATTACCGAAAGTTTAAAGCTTTATACTTTTTAGTAAAAATTTTAAACTTTTAAGCATGTCAAAATCACTAATTATTACTCTTGTGTTTTCTCTCACTTTCATGAATTTATTTGCCCAGAAAAAGGATAGTTCAAAGACCTATACAATGGACGAATCCATTATAACAGCAAGTAGGTTTGAACAAAATCCTGACGAAACAGGCAGAAGTATTTCTATTATCAATCAACAACAATTACAACAAGCGGTATACACTAATTTAGGCGAATTATTAGCAGCTGAAGCCGGAATCCAGTTTGTCGGAAATGGTCAAAATTATGGCGCCACACAAAGAATGTTTATCAGAGGATCAAACAGTTATCATGCTATTGTAATGATTGATGGTGTACGAATTAGTGATCCTTCATCAGTTGATAATGGCATTGATTTGACAGAAATTTCCTTAGAAAATGTGGAACGCATAGAAATTGTAAGAGGTTCGCATTCGACCATTTATGGGTCATCGGCTATTGGTGGAGTCATTAATATTATCACGAAAAAAAATGCAATAAATAAACTCAATGCAGATGTCAACTTGAGTGTAGGAAGTTTTGGCGAAAACAGTTGGCTCTCTCAAAATATGTTAAACTTGAATTTTAACCACAAAAGTGGCTTTTATGCAAATGCTGGTTTGGATTACTTAATCGTGAAAGGAATAGATGCAACGCTCGATACCATTACAACTGCTGGTGTTTTCAAAAATCGTGATCAGGATAATAGCAATAAACTGGATTATTCCGCTAAGCTTGGTTATAGGAAAAACAGATTAAATGCATTTGTTTCATACAAAGCAATGAAACATAATACGGATCTTGACAAAGCTGCATTCAGAGATGATGATAATCGAGAAATATACTTCAATCGTGACTTAATTGATTTTGGATTGAATTATAAATTAAATGCAAAACTGAATATTTCCTATTCAGGTGGATATACAATAATGAATAGAACTGATATTGATGATTCTTCTATTGTTGACCTTGCAGGATCCTATGATCATCAATACAATGAGAGTTTTTTTGATGGATCTTTATTCTTAAATGATTTAGTCCTGAAAGCGGATTATGATAAAATTAAGTTTCTCGCAGGAATAGCATATGAAGAAGAAAGTATGAATAATTCAGGCTATATATATAGCTATTCGAATGGCTTTTTATATGAAAATAGATACGATTTGGATAGCCTGAAATTGGCAACTCAAACTAAAAGTGCTTTTGCTCATTTTGAACTCGGAGGAGATTTGGTAAGTGCAGCACTGAAACCATTAAATATTGCTCTGGGATTGCGTTTTTCAAGCCACAGCACTTTCGGAAATGTCATGAACTGGGAAGTGAATCCTAGCTGGAAGCTTTCTTCTTCAAGTCTACTTTATCTTTCCTATTCTACTGGTTTTAATGCCCCCTCTTTATATCGACTTTACTCACCAGATGTCGCCTGGGGAGCAGTTGTAACCAGAGGGAATCCATTACTTAAACCTGAATACTCCAAGTCTTTTGAGTTAGGATTTAAAAAATCACTCGGTGATAAATCAAAATTGAGTGTGGCATTTTTCAACAATAAAATTGACAATGTTATTGAATATGTTTACCTGTGGGATAAGAATGTTGCAATAGATTCCTTAGGAAATGATTGGATGAGAAATGATTATAAAGGAGATACCTACATTAATTTATCTGAGCAGAATATTTACGGAATTGAGTTTTTCATTAGTACCAAACTATCAGAAAAAATAGATTTTTCAGGAAGCTATACTTTTATGAATGCAGTTTCACCGGTATCTTCATTCAGTATCGATACAGCCTCAACACATGGTCATCATGTACAACTATTTGAAAGTGGATTATTTGTTTCTGAAGTGGAAAATACAAAAATTGGATTGGTGAGAAGACCCAGCAGTATTGTTACAATACAAATCAACTGGAGACCGACAGAAAAACTAAAAATTAACTTCAGTTCTCGTTTTGTAGGAACCCGTTATGATGCATTTTACAATCCAGTATTAGGGCCTTATGGGGCACTTGATAATGAATTATTAGCAGGTTATGCATTGGCCAATTTGTCTGTGAGATATGAGCTTAAAAACAATTTAGCTATTGGTTTTAAAATTGAAAACCTATTTGATACTAAATACACTGAAATAAATGGATTCAGTACCAGAGGAAGAGGGTGTTATTTTAATGTTAGATATTTGTTGAAGAAGTAATTCTTGAGTCACTAAGGGTGTATGCCTTCTACTAATTTATATTAATGTTTGTGCAATTCCTTATAAGCATCCAGTTTCTTATGCTCCCCATCGCACCAGGGCATATCTTTGCTTAGACCACAGCGACAAATGGAAAGAATATCATCCACAATTTCAACTTTACCATCATCATTGATAAACTTGACAAAACCTACTATTTTAACAGGTCCAAGTGGAACAAGTTTAACCTTTACTTCCGGTTGATCATTTTCTCCTCTGACAGGCGGATTGTTCAGTTTATAACTCAACGCACCTGAAGGGCAGCTATCGACTGTTTCTATAATTTCCTGTGTTTTTCCATTTTCCATTTTTATCCAAGGACGTTCTTTTGGGTTAAACACTTCATTCAAACCTTTTACACAATTTGCAGAGTGAATACATTTGTGGGCTTTCCAAATTACTGTGATATCCTTTTTTTTATATTCTTTGATGATTTTCTTTTCCATAATTTGGATTTGTATATATGATTGCTGTCCTGAGCGTAGTCGAAGGGCAGCACTTATTCGAATTTTACTCCCCACAAAAATAAGCCTAATTTTGCGTGAAATTTGACAGTTAAAAATATTATCATGAGCCAGGAAATTCGTGTTCGATTTGCACCCAGTCCAACAGGACCACTTCATATTGGAGGTGTTAGAACCGCATTGTATAATTACCTTTTTGCCAAAAAAAATAATGGGAAATTTATTCTACGAATTGAAGATACTGATCAGACTCGTTTTGTTGAAGGGGCTGAGGAATACATTAAGGAATCCTTACATTGGTTAGGGATGGAGTTTGATGAGGGGCCAGAGATTGGTGGACAGTATGAGCCATACAGGCAATCTGAGAGAAAAGAGATATACAAACAGTATGCTGATTATTTATTGGAGAATGATAAAGCATATTTTGCATTTGACAGCCCAGATGAATTGAATAAAGTCCGCGAAGAGTTTGAGTCTCGCAAGGAGAAATTTAAATATGATTCAACTACACGAAAGCAAATGATCAATTCTTTAACACTTTCGAAAGAAGATGTTCAGAAAAGAATAAAGGATGGTGATTCCTATGTAATTCGAGTTAAAATTCCAGAAAATGAGGAAATTCGATTAAAGGATGTAATTCGAAGTGAGGTTGTTTTTCAAAGCATTGAATTAGATGATAAAGTATTGTTTAAATCGGATGGCTTGCCTACATATCATTTAGCGAATGTTGTTGATGATCATTTAATGAAAATAACCCATGTCATTCGGGGAGAAGAATGGTTGCCTTCAGCTCCATTGCATGTTTTACTGTATCAATTTTTGGGATGGGAGGATAGCATGCCTCAATTTGCCCATATGCCATTAATTTTGAAGCCTACAGGTAAAGGTAAGTTGAGCAAACGTGATGGTGATGCTGGTGGATTCCCTGTATTTCCCTTGGAATGGACAGATCCTGCAAGTGGTGAAATATCATCAAGCTATAAAGAATCTGGATATTTCCCAGAAGCCGTTTGTAATATATTGGCATTACTAGGTTGGAATCCGGGTACTGAGCAAGAAATATTTACTTTAGATGAATTAATCAATCTTTTCTCACTGGATAGAGTAAGTAAGTCAGGAGCAAAATTTGACCCTGAAAAAGCAAAATGGTTCAATCATCACTATATGCAATTGCAAGATATTGATGAATTAAGTCTTGAATTCAATGATTTGTTGAATGAAAAAGAAATTATTGTAGATATTTCATTTGTACAAAGAATAGTTGAATTGGTTCGGGAACGAGCAACCTTTGTTGCTGACATATGGGAGCAATCCTGGTTCTTCTTTGTTGCACCTGAGGAATATGATGGAAAAATTGTTAAGAAACGTTGGAAAGAAAACAGCCCGGAAATATTAAAGGAAGTAATTGATTTGCTAGGCCAAATAGATGATTTTACATCAAAAAAAATAGAGGATAGAGTGAAATCTTATTTGGAAGAAAAAGAGTTGGGTTTTGGAGCAGTTATGAATGTTTTCCGTCTGTGTCTGGTAGGCTCAGGTATGGGACCGCATTTATTTGATATTGCTGAAATCTTGGGAAAACAAGAAACGATTAATAGAATTGAAAAAGGAATTCAAATGATTCCATAAGGCTGCTCAGAAAGTATTGCAGATTGTTAACAAGCCTCAATTATGCACAACAATGAATAGGGATAAAACCTTATTCGTATCGACAAATATATGAAGTGTCTTCCTTAACTTTAACTTTGAATTTTGCATTTGCCTGAACTTTAAATGTTTCAGACTTATAATAGACTTTCCAATCTTCTTTTTTGGGTAGCAGAACTTCCATTTTTCCAGAAGTAACTGTCATATATTCTATAGAGCTTGTTCCGAATTCATATTCACCTGCGGCCATAACACCAGCAGTAGTAGGTCCTTCATTATTTTCAAAAGCAATGGATTTCACTTTGCCATCAAAGTAATCGTTTGTTTTAAACATGATTTTCAACTGTTTTGTTAAATACAAACTTTAAATAAAAATTGAAATTACCATTGGAAAACTGAAATAATTATTCCAACTGCATTAAAACTTATTTCTGCGCGGTAGATGATTTAAATTTATCATTTCTTTTGTGCTGAATAAATGCAATAACAGCAATTATGAAAATAATTCCGACTGTATAATAAACAAATGTTGGAACAGGAACAGGATCACCAGCTGCGTATGAATGCATTCCTGAAAGGTAGTAGTTTACACCAAAATAGGTCATTAATACAGATCCATAACCAACCAATGCTGCCAGATTAAATGCATAGAAGCCTCTAAAACCAGGGATGAAGCGCATGTGTAAAATAAAAGAATATACTAGAACAGTAACCAGCGCCCAGGTCTCTTTTGGATCCCAACCCCAATATCTGCCCCAAGATTCGTTTGCCCAAACACCTCCTAAAAATGTTCCAATCGTGAGCAGAAAAAGCCCGAAAACTAAAGTAGATTCTGCTATGTAAGAAAACTCTTGTATTTTGATAGTTAGGTTTGATGAGTTCTTTCGTGTTCTTAATATCATTAGCAATAAATTGAAAAATGCTAAAATGGCTCCAAGTCCAAGAAAACCATAGCTAGAAGTAATAATTGCAACATGAATTATTAACCAATACGATTTCAAGACGGGTACTAGATTCGTAATTTCAGGATCCAACCAATTTAAATGTGCTACGGATAGAATTAATGCAGACAATAAGGCTGTTGCTGTGAGTGTAATAGACGACCTTTTGAAAAACAGTATGCCTGAAAGACTACTAGCCCATGCAATAAATACCATCGATTCATAGGCATTACTCCAAGGTGCATGGCCGGAAATATACCACCGAACTCCTAATCCAATTGAGTGGAATACAAAGCCAAGAATAATAAACCACGATGCGATATTAATTACTTTATTCAGTTTGATTCGTGTAAGTATGCTTATAAAGTGAAGAATTAAAAGTATCAAACCAATCAAACCATAATAGGAGGTAAGTCGATTAAAAATGTTAATATTATTGTATTTGATTTCTAATTTTATTTTTGTTTCTGATGGCAAAATATCGCCTCCTCTAACATCTTGATAAGCTTTTATTGCTTTTACTATCTGATTTGCTTCATCCCAGTTTCCAGATTCACTGGCCGTATGAACACTTTCAATGTATAATGAAAATATACTGCTAACAAAAATAGAATCTTCTCCAGTTATTGTTTTCCAAGCTTCAACAGGTGAAAGCCATTTGTAAGTAGCATCGTTTTGCTTTGGGAATACAGTTAGGTATGTGCCCATATAGATGAAATAGCTTATGTTTACTCGCTCGTCAACAGCCAATATATCTTTTTCAAATTTTCCTCGATTGGCAGATTCTGTTGCATTGGCTTCATCTACATATTGTCTGAGT
>Ga0233431_1005077_pt1 | contig 13249 bp, 13 predicted proteins | sample SI_118_April2016_FD_179867 | JGI IMG/M metagenome (GOLD analysis project Ga0233431, IMG submission 179867) | Seawater microbial communities from Saanich Inlet, British Columbia, Canada - SI_118_April2016_200_MG | ecosystem: Environmental > Aquatic > Marine > Inlet | place: Canada: British...
TCCCACATTTGAATGTCTTTGATAATGTCGCGTTTGGGCTGAAGATGCAGAAAATCGGGAAAGAAGAGATCCATCAGCGGGTGGATGAAGCCTTGAAGCAAGTTGATTTGCAGGAATTTGCCAAACGCAGCGTAACTGATCTTTCCGGGGGCGAGCAGCAGCGAATCGCATTGGCGAGAGCTTTGGCGCCACGTCCACGTTTGTTGATGTTCGACGAGCCGCTCGGTGCGCTGGATCGCCGCTTGCGAGAATATCTGCTCGTTGAAATAAAAGAAATCCTGGAAGAGAGTGGCGTTCCCGCCATCTACGTTACGCACGATCAGGAAGAGGCTTTTACACTTTCAGACCGAGTGATGCTCTTACATGAGGGGCTTATTGTCCAGCAAGGTACACCTGATGAGCTGTTTTCTCATCCTGCGTCGGCATGGGTGGCAGAATTTTTAGGAATTAAGAAATGAATCCAATCAAAGAACGATTTACTAAAGGTGAGGAACTAGCAAACGCTATTTCTCACCTCGTAGGGGCTGTTTTGGGATTGTGCGCACTGATTGTCATGGTAGTTTTTTCGTGGAATAACGGGAAATCTTGGCACCTGAGTGCATCCATTGTCTTCGGACTATCTCTTTTTCTACTCTATCTTTCCTCAACCCTCAATCACTGGTTGCCAAAAGGCAAAGGAAAAGAATTTTTCTTCAACTTTGACCAAATCGCGATCTATATCCTGATTGCAGGAACTTATACGCCGCTTGCTTTGATCGCCTTAAATGGCCCGCTAGGGTGGGGCATCTTTGCAGTTGAGTGGGCGCTTGCCCTCGTTGGGGTGCTAATCAAAATATTTAAACCAACAAAATTTGATCAGGGCGTCAGCCTATATTTCATCGTTGCCTATATTCTGATGGGTACGATTGTCTTTTTTGTGACCCCACAAGTGATCGAATCCATATCGCTTGCAGGTTTTCTATGGGTAGTCGTAGGCGGGATTTTTTATGCAGGCGGGACGGTTTTCTATAAAATGAAAAACGTGAAGTTTATCCATTTGGCCTGGCATCTTTGTGTCATCGCCGGGAGCATTGCTCATTTTATAGTGATGTGGTTTTATGTTTTGCCTTTAGAGGTTAAGTAGATTTTCATCCAAAAAGTAAAGAAAAAGGCTTCCCGCAGGAAGCCTTTTTGATTAGCCTAGCCCGAAAAGGGCATCGCCATTTTCCCAGAGCCAATAGCCACCGCCGCCAGCAACAACAAGACAGCAACACAACACAATGAGAACGATGCCAACGATCAGCATGGTGTTGGGCTTTTTCTTTTCTTCAACAGGGGGAACAAAATTGTCGTTCATAAAGGACTCCTTCTAGTATGAAAGTGAATCAAGAATAGGAATGCTCATACCCATTGCGAGCATGACAAGGATCACACAAATACACAGAACAGAAGGGATAATTTGTAAATAGCCCATTACAAGGCCAGCAGTTGCCATTCCGTCGCCGCTTTCTCTGCCCATGCGCTCCCTTAGTTCTCTTTTTGCCATGTGCCCTGTAATGATCGCAACAAGCGAGCCAAGCAAGGGAGCAACTGTCCAGCCGACAATGCCAGCGATCATGCTCGTTAAGGCCATTGTATTGGTTGGGACAGAGGGTGGTAACTGTTGTTGATAGGGTTCTTCATTCATTTCCATTCTCCTTACACTCTTTGTTCGGCATTAAATTTTCGCCATCTCCACCAAATAAAGGTTGTGACAGCTAAGACTAAGATAATACCAATAATTATGGGGATTAGGACTGCCAAAATCGATAAAAATGTAGATATGACATCTTCCGCGATGCTGACGGGCGTATTCGCCGCCCCGGCAGTTGTGGCCGTTAGTGCAGGTCGGACGGCAACGGACTTGACCGTATGCACGCTCCCGGCTACGAGCAACCCTGCGATAATCGAGAGGATCGGGCTAATATCCGTAAGAACATCTGCGTTTGCAGCAAAAACCACAGCCCCAGCCGCAGGGCGGATAAAGCTTTGGATAATATCGTTAACATGGTTCACAGCAGGGGCTTTATCTGCAAAGAACTCCACTGTACCAAGAACAACGATAGCACCGATCACCCACCAACTTGTGAGCGTATCCCATGGGGCTTTGAGATTGATCAGATCAGTAAATTTGGCGAGCAAAGAAACGATCAGCAAGGGAATATAAGCATTTAACCCTGCGCTAGCAGAGAGCCCGAAGGCGGAGAAAACACCGGAGAGAAGTTCCATTTTTTATTCCTTTCGCGGAAGAGAAGTTATCTACAGATTCCGATATTGCAGGGGCGACCCTTTGTACTCTTCAAAAAAGTTTCCCTTTTAGCAAATATTTTGGTTGCAACAGAATTACTCTTTTTATCAAAACGGGTCGCCTTTACTGGAGATTTACCCCATAGGGAAGGCTCCCCAGGTTCCTGTTAATTGTATACGGAGGAGGTCTATGATAAGTAGCATGAGCAGGGCGAGGGTTAATCCTGCCAAGAGGGCCAGCCACATTTCTTTTAAAGAGCTATAGCTCGTTTCAGTTTTCATGATCATCATCCAGACAACGCTGAAGATGAGGCTAAGGAGAGCGATCACGCCAAATACGCTGATAAAGGCTACAGGATAGAGAACAATAAGGGATTCGGATAAAATGCCAAGGGCAACGATAAGCAAAATTGCAATGAGCAAGCCCAAATCACGCCATGTCCCGAGGGCGGGGCGTGTATCCTGTTCTTTCCAGGCCGTTTGATTGAAGGCAGCATATAGGACTGCGCCCATCCCCATCCCCATTCCTGTACCAGTAAGTAAACGGAGAGTATTGTTAGGAATGTAGATATTCGGAATTTGCGGCAGCGCGCCTGCATAAGTTTGCTTGATGAGATAGAGGTAGGAGTTTGCGCCATCAAATGCCCAAGCGAGGAAAAATGCGATGAGGACAACGACGATTTTCTTGGATGGCATCCCTTCTTGTTTCGGCTTGCTGAGGGCAAGAATGAGTAAAGTTAACCCTGCGCTAGTGAAGGTACCCGTATCTCGCGCGCACATGGGGAGTTGGCGGTCGTGGATGTGGAAGGAGCGTTCGCCGATGCGATGACAAATAGCATAGCCAACGGCATCTGCTTTGCCGAGTAGACCGGGCGGGGCGATGTAAAGAAAAGCGGCGATGGCGAAGAGGGCTGCGAGGGGGACTATCCAGCGGGTGATTTTTTTCATGGAGAAATTATAGCAGTTTTTGGTATCGTAAATGGCGGGAATGGAAGGTATGAAAGGTAAACAAGATAGGCGTGCGGCGCACCAACTTCGATTCTAGAGAGCTAATCGACAAGTATATTGCTCGTCAATGGGCAGATTCTTATTATTCTGGTGCGCCGCACGCTCTTTTCTTCAAAATCTTTCTAAGACTTTTCCTATGCTCTTTTCTTGACGCTATAAATTACGAAAGGTAAACTAGACCAGTAAACGAAAATGATTTTCAATAAGGATGTTTCAAAAATGAAAAAAATACTCTTATTAGTTTTTATAAGTATCCTTCTAGCATCTTGTGCTGCTCCCCCACCTGCTTCAGTGGAGAGTGGGAAGTTAAATATCGTTGCTACGACAAATATTGTCGCGGATGTGGTCCGTCAAGTCGGTGGCGACCTCATAGATGTGCAAATTCTGCTTCCTGAGGGAACAGACCCGCATAGTTTTGACCCCACGCCCCAGGATATTGCCAAAGTCGCCGATGCAGAAATTATTTTTGCGAACGGTGCGGGGCTGGAAGATTTTATCGAAGATTTATTAGCCAGCGCTGATGCCAAAGAACGGATTTTCGAGGTCTCGGAGGGAATCGAATTGCTTGAGCACCCGGAAGATGAAGCCGAGCACGACGAAGAAGACCACGACCATGCTGAACACAGGGGTGATCCGCATACCTGGACAGACCCGAATAATGTGATGATTTGGGTTAAAAATATAGAAGCTGCTCTCGCAGCGGCTGATCCATCCAACGCTGAAATCTATGCAGAAAATGCCGCAGCTTATATATCTGAGCTGAAAGAGGTCGATGCGTGGATCCGCACCGAGATCGAGAAAATTCCGGCTGAAAAGAGGAAGATCGTTACCGACCATCGTTTGCTCGGCTACTATGTGGATGAATATGGGCTGGAGATGGCGGGCGCGATCATCTCCGGGTATAGCTCGCTCTCGGAACCTTCGGCGCAGGAATTGGCAAAGATAGAGGATATTATTAGCTCTCTAGGCGTGAAGGCTATTTTTGTAGGAAAGACTGTTAACCCCAATCTTGCCGAACGTATCGCGGAAGATACAGGTGTGAGTTTGGTTTATTTTTATACGGGCTCGCTCAGCCCTGCCGGTGGCGAAGCAGACAGCTATCTGGATTATTTGCGATACAATACGAATGCCTTTGTAAAGGCGTTAAAGTAAAATCCTTACCACGAAGAACACAAAGAGCCACAAAGGAAAAACCTTTTTTGTTCTTCTTTGTGAACCGCCTGTACCCGAGAGGGTATCGTGACTTTTGTGTGAAAAAATGACTCTTTTCAAAGAATTCAAAAAAACATCCCGCCATCTAAATCGCCAACAACGCCATGAGCATACTGAAGGCGCGCCGATTTTGCACGCCGAAAAACTCAATATGCGGTACGAAAGCGGTGCTGCCCTCGAGAATGTTTCTTTTTCTTTGCAAGAAGGGGAACGAGTCGCCATCGTGGGCCCCAACGGCGCGGGAAAAAGTACACTGCTCAAAATTATCGCCGGCGTGCAAAAAGAAAGCTCCGGTGAAATCCAAGTCTTTGGTCACGCACCTGACGGACATATATGCATTGCCTATGTGCCACAACGCAGCCAAGTCGATTGGACTTTCCCTGTCACCGTCGCCGATGTTGCGATGATGGGGCGCGTTGGAGAATTGGGTCTCTTTCGCAACCCAAAATCGCACGACTGGGATATTGTCCACCACGCTCTTGATGTTGTCAAATTGGGACATCTCGGAAAAAGGCAGATCGATGAGCTTTCTGGCGGGCAGCAGCAGCGCATGTTCATCGCCCGCGCCCTCGCGCAGGAAGCCGAATTAATGCTTATGGATGAACCGATGACGGGGCTCGATGTCACATCACAGGATGATATTTTCGGGATTCTAGATGAACTCCGCGAACGGAACGTAACCTTGCTGATATCCTTGCACGATCTAAAAATGGCCTCCGAACGTTTCGACAAAGTGATGCTCTTAAATAAACAGCTTCTCGCTATTGGGCCTGCGGAGGAAAGCCTCCGCCCCGAAAACCTGATCGCCGCCTACGGCGGGAATCTGCAGCTCATCCCCACCGAAGAAGGGATGTTGCCCATCGGTGACACCTCCTGCTGCGATGGCGAACACGAACATTAGATTCTCAAAACAGAATGTGGGGCAAGAGCAATCAGCGGGTAAAATATCTCCATGAAAAAGACATTCCTCTTCCTCCTCGTCATTATTCTCTTCATTACTGCCTGCCAAGCCCAAAGCGCGCCTACTCCAGCAGCATCGCCAACTCAAATCCCCACAGAAAATCCCCTCCCAACCGCAACCCTAGCACTAACAGAAACGCCCCTGCCTGAGCCAACTGTGCTGCCAACAGAAACGGTCGTTCCCACTGTCGCCGTAGCCCCCGATCTTTTCGGCTCCCTAAAAATTGAAGATGCCCCAATAGGATTCTCGCTCGACCCCATCGCGGCGCATATCTTTGAAGCTGAATTGCAGAAGATAGTCGATGCCGGGCAAATCGCGGCCTTCCGCGTGGAAAGCTTCGGCATTTACCCCCGCGAAGACGGAACCTTTTTCGCCGAAATTTACTACGCCCTGCAAGCGGATGCATCCTTCTGGACAGAAGATTTCGGCATCTTTGACGACGACGGCTGGATAACAGGCAAATGCACACTTTTTGATTTCGTGACGACAGAAGAAGAATTTCAACTCAAGAACAAAAAAGTTTGCAGTTGAGATCATAACGAAAAACTCAAAGAAATATTTGCGCTTTACGGGGGAATATAGGTAATTTTTGCCATTTAGCACGATACAATTTTGAAAATTTATGCTAAAGTTAGGGAGTGTTATTCGTTTTGCTGTCATCGGTGCGGATTAAAATCCTTCCTCAACTCATGAAAGTCCGCTAAAGCGGACTCTGCTTTTAGCCCTGCAGGGGCTTCCAAGAACTGAGCAGGGGATTTATCCCCGTACGATACCTGCACCCCGCACGAAACCGAAAACCAGAGGGCATCACCATGAAAAAACGTATTATTGTTGGAATTATCTATCTGATTTTACTAGCTATTGTGATTGCAATTAGTCTGACTGTTTTTCCTGAGTGGAAGTCATCGGGCGGGTTTTGGGCTTTATTTGGTGTTGCTGCGATAGCTGTTTTGGCGTTTGTCGAAAAAGGCGTTTCTCTTTGGGATAAATCGAAAGAAGATGATAAAGAAAAAGAAGAAAAATCTCCTCACGCCCCCACACAAACTGTAAATTCGCAAAAAGCGGATAATATCTACAATGTTTTCGGAGGAACTGTTAATCCTGCTCCACAAACTGAAGAAAAAAAAGAAGAAACCCCAAAAGGCTGGCACCTAAAACACCGCTACGCCCTGACCGGAAACTTCACAGGCCGCGAAGCCGAACAAGAGACCCTCACCGATTGGCTCGAAACCAAAGAAGAACCCCTCCTCATCCTGCGTGCACTCGGCGGATTTGGAAAAAGCGCCCTCACATGGCACTGGCTGCTCAAAAAAGTCGACCGCACAAAGTGGACGAAAGCCATCTGGTGGTCATTCTACGAAGGGGATGCCAGCTTTCAAAACTTCCTCGACGATACGCTCAAATATCTCTTGGGCGAAGATGTCGAACTCCCTTCTGTGCCACGCTTACAGGTTGAGATGCTCCTGAAAGTTCTCGAAAAAGACGACATCCTCCTCGTGCTGGATGGCTTCGAGCGTGCCCTGCGTGCCTACAGCAGTATGAGCGCAGCTTATCAGGAAGATGACGAAGATAAGAAATACGATGAGCGTGACCTAGATTGCGTCTCCCCTGCAGCGGACGATTTCCTGCGCGGATTGGGAAGCTCAAAAGGCATTATTCAAGCTAAAGTCTTGATGACGACCCGCCTGCGCCCACGCGGCGTTGAAGGGCGAACAGGGTTGTTGAGCGGTTGTCTTGAAAAAGAACTCACAGAACTCTCCAAAGAAGATGCTGTCGCCTTCTTCCAAAATCAAGGCATCAAAGGCACACGCGCCGAGATCGAGACTGCTTGTGTGCCTTATGGCTATCACCCACTAACTCTAAGTATTCTTGCAGGTTATATTCTCGGTAATCGCGCAAAACCAAATGATGTTTCCGTTGCCAAAGAATTAGATGTCAGCGAAGACATCATCCAAAACAAACACCACGTTCTCGAAGTTGCCTACAACTCCCTCTCACACGAAGAACAAAAACTGCTCAGCACCATTGCCTGTTTCCGCTCACCCACCAGCTACAAAGCCCTCCAATCCATCACGGGTAGGGGCGACCCATCCAGCGCTGGCGATGCTGTTGAAGTTCAGAGCGACCCATCTCTTGAAAATAGAGAATCTGGTTTAAGCAAAACGGGTCGCCCCTACGCCGAATTAGACGACCATTTAGCCCAACTCGAACAACGCGGCCTCATCTATTGGGACAAAACTACAAACAAATACGACCTACACCCTATCGTGCGCCGCTACGCCTACGAACGCTTATCTGCGCCCGACCGCACTGCCGCACATACTCGCTTGAAAGATTATTTTGAAGCTGTGCCCGAAAAAGAAAAGATCGAAAGCCTGAATGACCTCGCCCCCGTCATTGAACTTTATCATCACATGGTCAAAGCAGGGCAGTTTGATGAAGCGTATGATTTATTCTATGATCGCATTGACAAACTTTCATATTATCAATTTGGGGCTTATCAATTGCAAACAGAACTACTGCGTACAATATTTCCTGACGGAGAAAACAAATTGCCGCGCCTAAAAAAGGAAAGTGATCAAGCCTGCATACTTAATGATTTAGCAGCGGTCTACTCCCTGAACGGCGAGCCGCGCCGCGCGGTTCCGCTTTTTGAGAAGAAAAATGAAATTCGAGAAAAGATGGGAGACAAGAAAAATTTTGCATCTGGGCTGGGGAACGTGGCGCAACAACAACTCATCATCGGCGCGCTGGGCGATGCGGAGCGCAATCTGCGCCGCTACATTGAATTGAGTATTGAATTAGAGATTGAAGCAGACAACTCAGATGCTTATCAGGGATTAGGAAGATTATTAGCTTATCGCGGATTATGGCATGATGCTGACAAAGCCTTAGTAAAAGGATTGAAGCTCGCGGAAAATATTCATCATATTCAAACTCAAGGAGTAATTACTGCATACCGCTCCCTGCGCGCCCTCCTGATGGCACGCGAAACTGAGAACCGAAAAGAGAAAACCGAATACTGCCAACGGGCAACTGAATCCGCGCAGCGTGCGCTGGAATTGGCAGATGAAACAGCTAAGCCTAATTCTGGCTTTGTTTATCCTGTGCGAGACTATATTCGTGCTTATTGGCTACTCGGCGCATCTTATCGGGCAAGTGTGGTTTCGATATGTCCCTCTAAGAGCATTCGGGACTACTCAACCACCGAGTTAGAAATTTTAGAAAAAGCCGAAAAACATCTCAGCGAGAGCCTGCGGCGCTGTCGGGCGATCAATTTAGTAACTGAAGAAGCCGACATTTTGCTCGAAAGCTCAAAACTGCTGCATGCACAGGGTGAACACGAAAAAGCCTTAAGCTACGCACAAGAAGCACTGACCATCACCGAGCGCAGTGGCTATGTTTTGCAGGGGGCGGATGTGAATTTATTCTTGGCTGAACTTGCATTAGAAGGTATAGGTGAGAAAATGACAAGTGAAGGCGTGACGAGTGAAGAACTTGCGAGAGAGTATGCTGAAAAAGCCCTGCAACTGGCGCATTGCGACGATGGTCCGCCCTATCATTACAAGGTCGCCTATGAGGAAGCGCAGGCTTTGCTGGAAAAGTTGAAGGAATAGTTTAAACACTAAGGACACAATACTCTAAAGAGTACAAGCGGAGTACGAAGCTTTTAAAGTTTTTCTTAGAGACCCTTCGTGCTCTTCGTGTAAAAAAACTCTGCACGCTCTGTGCTTAAAATTCAAAATACAGGAAATTGCCACTTCTTTTTCGTCGGCGTATTTTGTACAATGAAACTGTGTCATCGGCGAAATCTCGCCACTGTTTCCACTCACAAGGAAGGAGAGAGCATGAATAATCGCGTTGCAATTGTAGGCGTTGGCTGGTCTGGATTCAGACCGCTAACGCCTGATTTGTCTTATAAGGAGCTCATGTACGAGGCTGCCCACCGCGCCTACAGCGATGCAAGCGTGGATCCGCGTGCCGACATCGAGTCTTTCGTCACCGTGGCAGAAGATTTCCACGAAGGGGTCAGCATCTTCGATGAATACGTCCCCGACCAACTCGGCGCGACGCTCAAATCTGTCCACACGATCCCGGGGGATGGTCTGCACGGGCTCGCATCTGCCTGGATGCTGGTCCGCACCGGGCAATTCGATATTGTCGCTGTGGAAGGGCATAGCAAAGCCAGCAATATCCTCACCAAGCCCGAGATCACGGCACACGCGCAAGACCCCGTGCTCAACCGTCCGCTGCGCCTGAACACCCATTTCGTGGCAGGCATGGAAATGCACCGTTATCTTTACGAAAGCGACACCACCCGCGAAGAATGTGCCGCAGTCGCGGTTAAAAATCGGTGCAACGCTCTTAAAAATCCGCTCGCCTCCTATGGTGCGGATTTGACGCTGGATGACGTACTCTATGGTCCTTCGCTCGCATGGCCGCTGGGAACCCGCGAAACAGCCGATCATACCGACGGCGCGATCGTGATGGTACTTGCTTCCGCTAAAGTGGCGCAGGATCTGACGAATAACCCCGTCTGGATTCAAGGCATGGGTTGGTGCAACGACTCACCCTCCCTCGAAAGCCGCGAGTGGGGCAGCCTGCCCTATCTCGAAAAAGCCGCCCAAATGGCCTATCGCCAGGCCGGGATTACAAATCCACTGGATGCGGTCGACTTTGCCGAAGTGGACGACCTCTACGCCTACAAAGAACTCCAATCACTGGAAGCGCTGGGCGTATTCGCTCCTGGGGAGGCAGGGTCGGCCACAATGGACGGATACACGGCCCTGGACGGCACTTTCCCCGTCAACGCCTCGGGCGGCAGCCTCGGCATCGGCTCCCTGATGGATGCCACCGGTCTGCAACGCGCACTCGAAGCCGTTTTGCAATTACGCGGCGAAGCAGGCGCACATCAGATCGAAGACGCTGAAGTGGGCTTGGTACAGTCCTGGCGCGGCGTTCCAACCACAAGCGGCGCTGTCGCCGTGCTGAGCAACCAGGAGGTATGAGATGGGTATGAGAAAAGTTGCAGTTGTCGGCGCGGGGATGACCAAATTTGTCCGCCGCGCACAAGAAACACCAAAAGAACTCTCCTGGCAGGCATCGTGTGCGGCGTTGCAATCCTGTGAGTTAACGATGGATGATATCGACGCCGTTTGTATGGGCACCGCACCAGATGCTTTCGACGGCATCCACATGAAAGGCGAATACCTGTCCGATGGGGCAGGGGCGTTCCGCAAGCCCTATATGCGTTCCTATGTCGGCGGCGGGACGGGCGTCTTCGTCCCCATCCAAGCCTGGTACACCATCGCCTCCGGTCTGGCAGATGTGGTTCTGGTCGTGGCTGAAGAAAAAATGTCCACATACTATCCACACGCACAGGCTGCCTTCCTGACCATTTTCGATCACACCACCGAGCGACCGCTCAAACCGAATTTGCTCTGGATCTTCGCCATCGAGATGAATCGTTATATGAATACCTATGGGCTGAAGAAGGAAGATATTGCCCGCGTCTCGGTGCAGCATAAACGCAACGCTGCCAATCATCCCTGCGCGCTGCTGGGCGAATCGGATATCACCGTGGAAGATGTGATGAACTCCGAAACCTTGGCCTGGCCCGTGCAACGCTTCGACGTCTCGCCTGTCTCGGATGGGGCAGTTGCCATCGTTATGGCAGCAGAACACGTCGCCAAACGCCTCACCAGCAAACCGATCTGGGTCGAGGGCGTAGGCTGGAATCTAGATACCGCCTACTGGACCAACCGAGACCTGGCTTATCCGCGCTATGTCGAGTATGCCGCAAAGGCCGCTTATGAGATGGCCGGTATCAAAGAACCACGTAAGGAGATCCACATCGCTGAGCCTTATGATCCCTTCGACTACAAAGCCCTGCATCACCTGGAGGGGCTGGGATTGGCTGACCGCGGCAAAGCCGTGGAACTCTACATCGACGGCACAGCTGCACCGGACGGAAATATGCCTGTCTGTCCCTCCGGCGGTTTGCTGGGTGTGGGTAATCCCATCGCCGCCGCGGGTCTGATGAAGATCGCCGAACTATTCTGGCAATTGCGCGGCGAAGCCGGAGATCGGCAGGTTTCCGGTTCACCCAAACGCGGACTGGCCCAAGCTTGGGGGGACCTGATGCAGGTCGGCACTGTGGTCATCATGGGAAGGTAGGAGGTAAAAATGACTGCTAAATTCGAAAAATTCGACGGCACTTCCCTGAGCGAGAAAGATTTTAAAGAAGGGAATGTGCTCTTTCTTCATGATGAGCTGAAAGCCGATTTTGCCTGGGATACCGGCATCGGCATCGGCGCTTATCTGGCGGGCTTGAAACGCGGCGAGATTTTGGGCTCTTTTTGCAGCACCTGCCGCAAGATCATCGTCCCGCCGCGCACGGTCTGTGAGTGGTGTTTCAAGCCCATGGACAAGTACGTCCCGGTCAAAGATACGGGAACGGTCAACACCTTTTCGCTTTGCTATGTCACCTGGGATGTAAAGCGCATCAAGGAACCCGAGCTTCCCGCTGTCATCATGCTGGATGGCGCAGCAGCGCTGAGCGAAACATCCACCATCATGGGCGGCATTATGCACAAACTCGGTGAAGTGGATCCGCAAGCGATCAAGATTGGGATGCGCGTCCAAGCCGTCTGGAAGCCGGAAGGTGAGCGCGAAGGCGCCATCACCGACATCCTGTACTTCAAACCGATCGAGGAGGTGTGAGATGACGTTACTCGAACGTGATAAAAATGCCCCGCAAGCTTGGCACGGGAATCTGCCCGTCACCAGTCGCTATACCTACGGGCTGGCGGGCGAACGCTTCTTCCGCGCACTCAAGGACGAAAATGCCATCATGGGCAGCTACTGCCCCGATTGCGACCACACCTACGTCCCGGCGAATGTCTTTTGCGAGCGTTGTCTGGGCGAACTGACCGAGTGGAGCAATATGGGCCTGGTCGGCAATCTATACACCTTCACTGTACTCTTCGTCGGCTACGACGGCGCCCCGCTGGACGAACCTGAAACAGTTGGCTTTATTTCCTTTGGCGACGGCGGATTGGTCCATCGTATTGATGCAGATCCGGAAGAACTCTTTATCGGGATGCTCATGCAAGCTGTACTCAAGCCCAAAGCTGAGCGCAAAGCCTCGATTCTAGACATCGAGGCTTTCAAACCAGCAGAGGATTAGAAAACTATCCAGATTTGGTCGGGGAGGCTAAAAACCTCCCCGATTTACTTTTAACTTTATACTTACCAGCCCATTCCCATGCTAAAATCTATCCTAATGAAAAGAATCCTCGCCACTGGAGTCTCATGAATATTCTCCCAACCAATATCTCCCCCACCGATCCAAAATTCAAAGAAAATGCTCGATATCACCGTGCTCTGGCGGAGCAATTGCGCGAGCATATCGCTGAAGCTGAGCAAGGCGGTGGGCCAAAATACCGCCGCAGGCATGAGGAGCAAGGCAAACTCTTCGTCTATGATCGTATCGAACGTTTGCTTGACCCAAACTCTCCATTTCTGGAACTGTCTCCTCTAGCAGCAATGAATATGTATAACGGCGCAGCAGCAGGCGCGGGTCTTGTCACAGGCGTCGGGCGCGTCTCTGGACGCGAAGTGATGATCGTCGCCAACGATGCCACGGTCAAGGGCGGTTCCTATTATCCACTTACGGTTAAAAAGCACCTACGCGCCCAGCAGATCGCCGAAGAAAATCATTTGCCCTGCCTTTATCTCGTTGATTCCGGCGGGGCATTTTTGCCCATGCAAGATCAAGTCTTCCCCGACGAAAACCACTTC
>Ga0233431_1005078_pt1 | contig 13246 bp, 8 predicted proteins | sample SI_118_April2016_FD_179867 | JGI IMG/M metagenome (GOLD analysis project Ga0233431, IMG submission 179867) | Seawater microbial communities from Saanich Inlet, British Columbia, Canada - SI_118_April2016_200_MG | ecosystem: Environmental > Aquatic > Marine > Inlet | place: Canada: British...
GTTCTGTAAAGGATTTAACGCCAAAACTCAGGATAAAATGGGTTCGATCATACCAGTAGAGATTACAGTATATGCAGACCGCTCATTTAGTTTTATTACAAAAACACCACCAGTTCCGACCCTATTAATAGACGCTGCAAAAATTAAACAGGGTTCTGGCGAACCCAATCGTGAAAAGGTAGGGACAGTAACATCAGAGCAGGTTAAAGCAATCGCTGAACTGAAAATGCCCGATCTTAATACCACTAAAATAGAATCCGCGATGAGAATGGTCGAAGGAACCGCTCGAAGCATGGGAATCATTGTCGAAGGATAGTTTGATATGAGTAAAAATAAAAAATATACAGATAACCTTAAAATGGTTGACAGATTTAAAGAATATGAATTGGTTGATGCGGTCACACTCCTAAAAGATTTTGATCATGTAAAATTTGATGAAACTGTTGATATCGCCGTAAATCTAGGCGTAAATCCACGACATGCTGATCAAGTTGTGCGTGGCACCGTATCTCTCCCACATGGAACGGGAAAGGATGTAAAAGTCCTTGTGTTTGCCAAGGGTGAAAAGGTAACTGAAGCTGAAGAAGCAGGTGCAGATTATGTTGGAGCAGATGAGTTTGTTACTAAAATTCAGGGCGGTTGGACAGATATTGATGTGATAGTCGCCACTCCAGATATGATGGGAGTTGTTGGAAAGCTTGGTCGTATTCTTGGCCCCCGTGGCCTTATGCCAAATCCAAAATCAGGCACTGTCACCATGGATGTTAGTAAAGCTGTTAAAGAAGTGAAGGCTGGTAAAATTGAATTTCGAGTTGATAAAAATGGTGCAATCCATGCAGGAATTGGAAAGATGTCTTTTGAGATAGACCAACTAGTTGATAACACTAGAACAATAATGGATTCACTTATTAAGCTCAAGCCGGCATCTGTGAAGGGTGCTTACTTGTTAAAAGTCACTATATCTTCTACCATGAGTCCTGGAATTAAAATTGACAAAACGTCGCTAACACAATAGGATCAATAATGCCAACTCCTCAAAAAGCACAAGTTATCGAAGAAATTCAAAATAAATTTGAAAATAGTTCTGGAATTTATTTCACAAATTACCAGGGAATTGATGTTGGTCAGATGACCGATTTACGTGACAAATTTCGTGAGAACAACGTTGAATTTAAAGTTACAAAAAATACTTTAACTGCAATAGGTGCAAAAAACGCAGGATTTGATGGTCTGGAGGAAATTCTTAAAGGCATGGTTGGAATCGCCTATTCCTCTGATGATCCTACCGCTCCGGCAAGGGTAATCAAAAAATTTATAGATGGCAAGGGCAATTTAGACGTACTGGGAATATTATTTGAAGGGCAGTTATACGGCTCCGACAAATATATAGAATTTGCCGATCTGCCAACAAGGGAAGAATTATTAGCAAAATTGCTGGCAGGGTTGAATTATCCTATGAGCAAACTTGCAATGACACTGGGTGGTGCGATGACAAAGCTGACTCGCACACTGACCAGTTTAAAAGAAACAAAAGCTTAATATAACCTCAGGAGTAAAAATAGAAATGGCTGAAATCACAAGAGAAAATGTTCTGCAATATCTGGAAAATGCAAATATGTTGGAGATATCTGCTCTTATAACTGATATTGAAGATAAATTTGGAGTAACTGCTGCGGCACCTGTTGCTGTTGCTGCCGGTCCTGCTGGAGATGCAGGGGCTGTTGCCGAAGAGCAAACTGAATTTGATGTTGTGCTTGAATCGTTTGGTGAGAAAAAAATTAATGTCATCAAAGTAATTCGTACCATTACGTCATTAGGATTAAAGGAAGCAAAAGAGCTTGTTGACGGTGCCCCTTCAAAAGTAAAAGAAGCAGTATCAAAAGCAGAAGCAGAAGAAATAAAAGGAAAGCTTGAGGAGGCTGGAGCAACTGTCAACCTTAAGTAGATCAGTAAAACTATCTTCTATATACCTCGTTATTAACTACCAAAAAGTAAATCTTAAAGGAGGGATTCGCCTTGATAGTGAACTCCACCCAAAACACTGAGCGTGTTAGTTTTTCCAATGTGGAAAATATCGTTGAAGCGCCGGATCTTCTGGCAATTCAATTACAGTCATACGAAGATTTTCTTCAGGAAAATGTACTGGTCGAGAAAAGAAGGAGCCAGGGACTTGAAGCAGTATTTCGTGGCATGTTTCCAGTTGAAGACACCCATAAAAACTATGTACTGGAGTACAAATATTACTATCTAGGTCTCCCAAAATATACCGTTAAGGAATGTTTGGAGAGACGCATATCTTATACAGTTGCGTTGAAAGTACGTCTTATATTAAATATTACAGACGAAGACGATCGTAGTAAATATGTACAAAGTATTGAACAGGATGTGTTTTTTGGTAATATCCCCTATATGACAGATAGGGGAACTTTTATTATCAATGGTGCTGAGCGGGTAATTGTCAGTCAGTTGCAAAGATCGCCTGGTGTATTCTTTGATCAGAATTTTCACCCAAATGGAACCAAAATATATAAAGCACGAATAATTCCATTCCGTGGTTCATGGGTTGATTTCACAACTGATATTTATGATTGCATATATTGTATTATTGATAGACGTAGAAAATTTCCTGCCACACTTCTGCTCCGTGCGATTGGCTTTTCAAGCAATAAAGATATCTTCGCTGCATTTGGACTTGTTCGTGAATTAGATTTAAAAAAATTAAGAAAACTTCTTAATACTAAATCACCAAAACTGCTTGAAGATATTGTTGATAAGAATAGTGGTGAGATTCTTTTTGAGGTTGATACTCCTATTACCGAAGTATTGATAGATCAACTTGAAGAAGCAGGTATAGAAACGGTTGAAATTGCTAATTCTAGAGATGAAATGGCAATTGAGATGCTTACAAACACTCTCGAAAAAGATCCAACAGAAGCAACTGAGGATGCATTATTGCTTCTCTATGAGCACTTGAGATCTGGTGAAGCCCCTAACTTCGAAATTGCTCAGAAATTTGTGGAAAAAATGTTTTTCTCTACAAAAAAATATGATCTTGGTAAAGTTGGCCGATACCGAATAAACAAAAAATTTAATCTAAAAAAACCAATTGATGAACCTGTTCTGACCCGTGATGACTTCATCAGTGTTTTCACCTACCTTATGTCAATGAGAAAAGGTGAGGTTGGGCCAGATGATATCGATCACCTGGGGAATCGAAGGGTTCGGACCGTTGGCGAGCAGTTAGCAAATCAATTCAGTATCTCCCTTAGCAGGATGCATCGTACAATTCGCGAAAGAATGAACCAACGTGAAGCTGAGAGTTTGACCCCGCAGGATTTGATCAGTTCAAGGATTGTATCAACGGTTCTGAACACATTCTTTGGTACCAGTCAGCTCTCGCAGTTTATGGATCAAACAAATCCATTATCTGAGATTACCCACAAAAGAAGAATGTCATCATTGGGACCAGGTGGATTGACCCGCGAACGGGCAGGTTTTGAAGTTCGTGATGTACACCATACACATTATGGCCGTTTATGTCCAATTGAAACACCTGAGGGTCCAAATATTGGTTTGATCAGTTCACTTGCAACTCATGCAGTAGTCAATAATCTTGGATTTATTGAATCTCCATATAGAGTAATCAAGCATGAAACTGATTCTGAATATAAAATAACAAATGAAATAGAATTTTTATCCGCAGATGATGAAGATCGTTCTCTTATTGCTCAGGCTAAAGAATCTAAGGAAAATGGAAAATTTGTTGATGAACATATTAGAGCCAGAAAGGGTGATGATTTTCCAATAGTGCCTTCAAACCAAATCGAGTATTTGGATGTATCACCAAATCAGATTGTGAGTATTTCTGCTGCTTTGATTCCTTTCCTTGAGCATGATGATGCCAACAGGGCTTTGATGGGATCAAATATGATGAGACAGGCAACGCCATTATTGCGTCCTGAAACGCCTATTGTAGGTACTGGTTTGGAGTCAAAGGTTGCCAGAGACTCTAGGTCCGCATTATTTTCCAATATTGAAGGAGTGGTGGAAGAGGTTGAAGCAAATAAAATAATAATTAGAACGCATACAGAGCCAGATGCATTACGCCTCGTACAGGATGAAGAACTGGTAGAGTTTAAATTAAATAAATTTTTGCGAACAAATCAGAATACCTGTATAAACCAGAAACCCAGAGTACTCCCTAAACAGGAAATAAAATTATCAGACTGTCTTGCTGACGGTGCTTCAACAGAAATGGGTGAATTGGCTCTCGGTCGTAACCTGAAAGTGGCATTTATGCCATGGAGAGGTTATAATTTTGAAGATGCCATTATCATTAATGAAAAACTGGTTACAGAGGACGTTTTTACTTCAATACATATGAAGGAATTTGAAGTTGAGATTCGTGATACGCGGCGTGGTGAGGAAGAGCTCACAAACGAAATTCCAAATGTAGGTGAAGAAGCAACCAAAAATCTTGATGAACGTGGAATCATAAGAATTGGTGCTGAAGTACGACCAGGTGATATTATAGTTGGTAAAGTAACCCCCAAAGGTGAAACTGACCCTACCCCTGAAGAAAAATTACTCCGTGCCATATTTGGTGAAAAAGCTGGTGATGTTAAGGATGCATCAAAGAGATGTCCTGCAGGTGTACATGGTGTGATTGTCGAGACACAGCTTTTTGAGAGAAAAAGTGTAGCCATTAGATCTGAAGAAAAGGCATTAATTAGAACTCTGCAGCGTCAAGCACGTGATAGCAGAGTGAAATTGATGACCAAGCGGGATGAACTGCTGAATGAATTACTCATTGGAAAAACATCTGGCGGAATCAGGAGTGCACTCGATAATAAAACACTAATCAAAGCTAAGACTTTATTGACTAAATCCAGGGTAGATAGTCTTGGGTTCGACCGTATTTCATTGAAATCACCTTGGGTTGAAGACCCGGTTATTTGGAATAATATTCTCAAAGTCTGGGAAAATTATCAAAGAAATCTCAGACAGCTTGAGGAGACACTTGAATCAAGTGTTTACAAATTAAAAGTTGGGGATGATCTCCAGCAAGGTGTGATGAAACTTGCAAAAGTCTATGTCGGTCAGAAAAGAAAAGTATCTGTTGGGGATAAAATGGCCGGTAGGCATGGTAACAAAGGTATTGTGTCTATTATAGTACCTGACGAGGACATGCCGTTTATGAAAGATGGGACTACCGTTGATATTATACTCAATCCATTGGGTGTACCTTCAAGGATGAATCTGGGACAGCTGTATGAAACCATGTTGGGCTGGGCAGGTTACAAGTTGAATAAGAAATATTCTACACCAGTATTTGATGGGGCCACGCATAAAGACGTCCAGAAAGAGCTCGCCGATGCCGGACTTCCCATCGATGGAAAAGTAGAATTATGGGATGGCAGAACTGGAGAGAAAATTAAGGATGAAGTAGCCGTTGGTGTGATTTATATGCTGAAACTCTCTCACCAAGTAGATGATAAAATGCATGCTCGTTCAACGGGACCATATTCGCTGATAACACAGCAACCTCTTGGCGGTAAAGCTCAGTCTGGTGGACAGCGGTTTGGTGAAATGGAAGTGTGGGCGCTGGAAGCATATGGAGCGGCATATACGCTTCAGGAAATTCTAACTGTGAAATCTGATGATGTTGATGGTCGTACACGGCTATATAACACTTTGGTTCGTGGTGAGAATCCTCCTAACTCAAATATACCTGAGTCTTTCAATGTTCTTGTTAGAGAGCTTGAGGGCTTAGGTTTAAATGTTGTTCTTGATTAATAAAAATTTGGAGAATTAATTTTGCCATTTTCTAGCTTTGCGTCTCGTAAGTCAAATTCATTCACGTCAATAACTATCGGGCTTGCATCACCTGAACAGATACTGGATAAATCCTATGGCGAAGTATTAAAACCGGAAACCATTAATTACCGGTCATACAAACCAGAAAAGGATGGATTATTTTGCGAAAAAATATTTGGTCCTGTTAAAGACTGGGAATGTCACTGTGGGAAGTATAAACGAATCCGTTATCGTGGAATAGTCTGTGATAGATGCGGTGTTGAAGTAACAAGAAAAACAGTTAGACGAGAGAGAACCGGCCATATCACTTTGGCCGTACCAGTTGTCCATATATGGTTTTTAAGGTCCATTCCAAGTAAAATAAGTTATCTCTTGGGGTACACTACAAAGCAGCTGGAATCAATTGCCTACTATGAAAAATTTGTAATATTGCATCCCGGTGAATCTGGCAGAAAATATGGTGAGTTAATTAATGAGCAGGAATACCTTGAGCTGGATACACAATTTGGCATAGACACTGTTTCTGAAGACGATATTGAAGAGGATAATTTCTTTTATGCAGAGATGGGTGGTGAGGCTATCCGAAGATTGCTTATAGACTTGGGAGTTACTCAGACTATCGAAGAGCTATCTCTTGAGCTGAAAGCGGTTAAAATTTCAAATCAGAAAAAAGAAAACATTTTAAAACGCCTCCGGGTCTTAAAGCAATTTGACCCAAGAATTGAGAAGAAGGTCAACAATCGACCTGAATGGATGGTGATCACCATCCTTCCTGTAATTCCACCTGAGCTGAGGCCCTTGGTGCCCTTAGATGGTGGCCGTTTCGCTGCATCCGATTTAAATGACTTATATAGACGTGTTATTATAAGAAATAACCGTCTCAAACAATTAATGGATATAAAGGCTCCTGATGTAATTCTCAGAAATGAGAAAAGAATGCTTCAGGAGGCTGTGGATGCTCTACTCGATAACAGCAGGCTCCAGTCCGCTGTGAGAAGTGGTACAAGGAGACCACTAAAATCCCTAAGTGATTCACTTAAAGGAAAATCTGGTAGATTCAGACAGAACTTACTTGGTAAGAGAGTTGATTATTCCGGCAGATCTGTAATTGTTGTTGGGCCTGAATTAAAGCTGCATCAATGTGGTCTACCGAAAGATATGTCGATCGAATTATTTAAACCCATTGTGATCCGTGAACTAATTGAACGAGGCTATACTCGAACTCCACGGAGTGCAAAAATGATGGTTGAGCGTGGAGCAAAGGAAGTATATCATGTATTGGATTATGTGGTCAGGGATCATCCAATATTATTAAACAGAGCTCCTACACTTCATAGGTTGGGTATACAGGCATTCCAGCCAGTGTTGGTTGATGGTAGAGCTATAAAGCTGCACCCACTGGTATGTGCCGCATTTAATGCTGACTTTGACGGTGACCAAATGGCTGTTCATATTCCATTGTCATCAGAGGCAAAGATGGAAGCATGGCTTCTCATGTTATCTAGTCATAATATTCTTCATCCCGCCAACGGTAAACCTATTGCGATTCCTTCACAGGATATGGTGCTGGGCATTTACTACCTGACAAGACCAATGAAAGGACTAAAAGGTGAGGGCTCTACTATATCCTCTTACCATGAAGCCTTCCTTGCTGTTGACAATGATGAAATGGGTGTGCACACAGTTGTTAATTTCAGGCGAGATGGAAAACTCATTAAAAATACTACCATTGGCAGGATTATGTTTAATAGCATATTCCCTGATGGCATGGAATATTTTAACTTTATTATCAGTAAAAAGAAACTTGAACAGATTGTATTCCTGTGTTATAAAATCACAGGTAACCATAAGACAGTTGTATTTCTTGATAAACTGAAAAACCTTGGTTTTGAATATGCCTACAAAAGCGGTGTCTCAATTGCAATTTCTGATATTCATATCCCTGATAAAAAACATGAAATCATTGAAAAAGCAGATAATGAGGTTGAGAATATACAGGACAAATTTGACAATCAAATACTTACAGAAGGTGAACGATACAATAAGATTATTGATATCTGGACCCATACAACGCAAGAAGTTGCCAGTGAGATGTTTGGTGAATTAGAGAAGGATCGCGACGGTTTTAATCCAATGTATATGATGGCAGATTCTGGTGCTCGTGGAAGTCAGGATCAGATCAAGCAGTTAGCCGGTATGAGAGGGTTGATGGCGAAACCGAAAAAGAGTATGACTGGTTCGTCTGGTGAGATTATCGAAAATCCAATCAAATCAAACTTTAAAGAGGGTCTTTCTGTCTTTGAGTATTTTATTTCAACTCATGGAGCAAGAAAAGGTCTTGCAGATACAGCTTTAAAAACTGCTGATGCCGGGTATCTCACTCGTAGGTTAGTGGATGTTTCGCAGGATTTAACAATTTCAATGGAAGATTGCGGAACCATCCAAGGTACTCTTATGGAGGATCTGAAGGAAGGTGAAGAAGTCATCGAACCTTTATCTGATAGAATCTATGGACGGACAATTTTAGAACCAGTGATTGACCCTATTGATGGCACAATGTTGGTCGATGCAAATGAAATGGTTGATCTTAATATTATTGATAAAATATTGGTTAGCAATGTATTTCAAGTGAAAGTTCGTTCGATCCTTACCTGCGCTGCTGAAACTGGTTTATGTGCAAAATGTTATGGTTTAAACCTTGCTTCAAATAAACCAGCTATTATGGGTGATGTTGTTGGAATTATGGCTGCACAATCCATTGGTGAGCCTGGTACACAGCTGACCTTGAGAACTTTCCATATTGGTGGTACCGCTTCCAGAATTGTAGAACAGTCAGAAATGAGATCTAGAAAACCTGGAAAAATTGTCTTTAATGATTTAATGAACATAGTTCTGGTAACTGATGAAAATGGTGAAAGTTATTTTGTTTCTACTGTTAGAAACGGTAAAATCGAATTACAGGATAAGGACGGCCGCGCCCTATCAAATTATATGATACCTTACGGGGCAAAAGTATTTGTAAAAGATGGTGAAAAAATCAAACCCAATCAAGTACTGTTTTCATGGGATCCATATACTGATGTGATTCTTTCTAGAGCTGATGGCCTGGTAAGATTCAGAGATATGATCGAAAATGAAACTTTTGTAGAGGAAGCAGTTGAGGGCGGCAAAAAGATGATGGTCATCACTGAATCCAGAAACAGAAATTTAAATCCCCATATTGAAATCGAAAGTCTTACAGATTCTACTAAAGGTAGCGGAATGTCCGTATTGCCTGTAAAGGCAACAATTATTGTAAAAGATGGGCAGGAAGTTAAGGAAGGTGAAGTGATTGTTAAGATTTCCCGTGAAGCTGGGAAAACGAGAGATATCACTGGTGGTCTTCCTAGGATTGCAGAATTATTTGAAGCAAGAAAGCCTTCTGATCCTGCCGTAATTGCAGAAATCGATGGACATATCAAATTCGGAAAAATTCGAAGGGGTATACGAGAGATTATTGTTAAAAGCGCCACAGGCGAAGAGAAGAGCTATAAAATTCCATATGGCAAGCATATAATTGTTCATGATGATGATTTTGTTGTTGCAGGGAATAGGCTTTGCGAGGGAGCGGTATCCCCTCAGGATATTCTGGCAATTAGGGGTGCTTCAAAAGTACAGGAATATCTCGTTGACCAAATTCAAGAGGTATACAGACTTCAAGGCGTAACAATTAATGACAAGCATATCGAAGTAATTGTTCGCCAGATGATGCAAAAAGTTGAAATTCAAGATCCTGGAGATGCCGATTATTTGCCTGGTGATCGCATAAATAGATTTGCAGTTTTAAAAACAAATCAAGAAATAATGGATAAAAGCATTATTCAAACTATTGGCGACTCAGACTACGAAGCAGGTGACCTTGTTGCCAATCAAAATATTGATGATATTAATGAAGAGCTAGCCGAACAAGGCAAGGAATTAATCGTGGCTGAACCAGCACAGGCGGCAACATTTAAACCGCTATTATTGGGTATAACTAGAGCGTCATTGAATACCGATAGCTTTATATCTGCAGCCTCGTTCCAAGAAACTACCAGAGTTCTAACCGATGCAGCTGTGCAGGGTAAGACGGATTATCTTAGAGGACTAAAAGAGAATGTTATTATTGGTCGATTAATTCCTGCAGGAACAGGGGCATCAGACAATCTTAACATTGAAACACGGAAAAAAGAGAGTGAAACACCGGATGCAAAAGTTGCTAATCCAGAAGAGAGTATTTCACAATTAATATGAAAATTATGTTTGCCTTAAAAAGTGTAAACATGTTAATTTAATAGGCTTTTTTGGAGTCAATAATGCCCACGATAAATCAACTAGTAAGAAAAGGTCGGAAGAAACAGTTTAAAAAGAACAAAGTCCCAGCTTTAAAGGGATGTCCCCAAAAGCGGGGCGTGTGCACTCGTGTGTACACCACAACACCTAAAAAACCAAATTCTGCCTTAAGAAAAGTAGCGCGTGTAAGATTATCAAATGGATTTGAAGTTACAGCTTATATACCTGGAGAAGGTCACAACTTGCAAGAGCACTCAATTGTAATGATTGAAGGTGGAAGGGTGAAGGATCTTCCAGGTGTTCGTTACCACATAATTCGAGGCGTATTGGATCCTTCAGGTGTTGAAGGCAGAAGAACAAGTCGATCACGTTATGGAACAAAGAAACCAAAGGCTTAAATTAATTTATGCGAAGAAGAAGACCAGAGAGAAGACAAATATTACCGGACCCGGTCTATAATGACCTGGTTGCAGCAAAATTTATAAATAATATTATGGAGCAAGGTAAGAAAAGTATCGCTGAGAGAATTTTCTACGATTCCATAAAAATTATCGAATCCAAAACGAAGGAAAATGGGATCGAATTATTTAAAAAGGCACTTAGCAATGTGGCTCCATTTCTTGAGGTGAAGTCAAAGCGAATTGGTGGTGCTACATATCAAGTTCCCACAGAAGTACCTGAAGGCAGGAAGATGGCATTGGCAATGAGGTGGCTGATTTCTTTTGCTAGATCAAGAAAAGGTAGAACAATGGCCGATCGACTTGCTGCCGAAATGATAGCAGCCTCTAATAGTGAAGGTGGCGCAGTTAAAAAAAGAGAAGACACTCATAAAATGGCAGAAGCAAATAAAGCTTTTGCGCATTTTGGCCGATAAAACACAGGTACAATGCAAAACATCCCTTTAAAACATGTTAGAAATATTGGTATTATGGCTCATATTGATGCCGGTAAAACCACAACAACCGAACGTATTCTATATTACACAGGACGTACACATCGACTTGGCGAAGTACATGAAGGCGCTGCTACAATGGACTGGATGGATCAGGAGCGTGAAAGAGGTATTACTATTACCTCGGCAGCAACAACTTGCTTCTGGAAAGGGAATCGTGTAAATATTATTGATACCCCTGGGCATGTTGATTTTACTATTGAGGTTGAGAGATCTCTGAGAGTGCTTGATGGAGCAATCGCTTTGTTTTGTGCCGTCGGTGGTGTAGAGCCTCAGTCCGAAACCGTTTGGAGACAGGCAGACAGGTATAACGTTCCGCGTATCGCATTTGTGAATAAGATGGATCGGACTGGTGCAGATTTCTATAAAGTATTAGATATGCTCAAGGAAAGACTAAAGACAAATCCTGTCCCAATCGTTCTGCCTATCGGAGCAGGTGATTTGTTTGCTGGTCTTATCGATTTGGTTAAGATGGAAGCGATTCTATATACTTCTGACGATGGTTCAAATTTTGAATATAGTGAAATTCCTGTTGATATGAAGGAAATAGCTAAAAAATGGCATCTTCGTTTACTCGAGGAGGTGGCATCATATGATGAGCATCTCATGGAGAAGTACCTAAATGATGAAGATCTTTTGGCTGACGAAATAAAGTCTGCTATCCGAAAAGCTTGTATTGATGGTTCTATGATTCCAACACTCGTGGGGTCTGCATTTAAAAATAAAGGAGTCCAGAGACTTCTTGACTCGATTATTGATTTCCTCCCATCGCCGCTGGATGTTGGTGAAGTAACCGGTTGCGACGAAGATGATCCTTCAAAAGTATTGACCAGGGATCCTGATGATAATACTCCATTTTCTGCTCTTGCTTTTAAAATAATGACCGACCCATATGTAGGGAGGTTGACCTTTTTCAGAGTGTATTCCGGTGAAGTAATTAAAGGTTCAATTATTTATAATCCCAATACTGGTAAGAAGGAGCGAGTTGGGAGACTCATGCTGATGCATGCTGATAAAAGAGAAGACAGAACACGAATAACTACCGGTGAAATTGCAGCAATTGTCGGATTGAAAAATACAAAAACTGGACACACGCTTTGTGATGTAGCAAATCCAATTGTTTTGGAGTCAATGGAATTCCCAGAACCGGTTATTTCGATTGCTGTTGAACCTAGGGCTAAAGCCGATCAGCAAAATCTCTCAATAGCGTTGGTAAAACTTTCCGAAGAAGATCCTACATTTCGCATGCATACTGATGATGAAACGGGTCAGACTATAATTTCTGGAATGGGTGAATTACATTTAGAAATTATTGTAGATCGTCTGAAAAGAGAATTTAATGTAGATGTGCATATCGGAACACCGCAGGTTGCATATAAAGAATCGGTGACTAAAAAAGTCGAAGATTTTGAATCAAAATTTATCAGACAGTCCGGTGGTCGGGGTCAATATGGTCATGTTGTAATAACATTGGAGCCAAATGAACCCGGTAAAGGATATGAATTTATCGATAAAATCGTTGGTGGCGTAATTCCACGCGAGTATATCCCAAAAGTAAGTAATGGTATTGTTGAGGCCATGAAAAATGGTATCCTTGCAGGATATCCCGTGGAAGATATAAAAGTCACATTAACATTTGGATCTTATCACGATGTTGATTCTAGTGAAATTGCTTTTAAAATTGCTGGATCCAAGGCCTTTAAAGGCGCGGCATTAAAGGGTAGTCCTGTTATTCTTGAACCCATGATGAGTCTTGAGGTTGTAATGCCGGATGAATACCTGGGATCTGTGATGGGTGATGTAACATCACGTCGGGGAAATATAAAGGGAATGGAACAGAGAAATGATGCACAGGTCCTGAATTCAACAGTGCCTCTATCGGAGATGTTTGGTTATGCAACTGAGCTCCGATCTATAACTCAGGGTAGGGCGGCGTTTACGATGCAGTTTTCCCATTATGCAAAGGCACCGGCTTCCATTCAAGAAAGATTAATTGAAAGATTTCAAGGAAACGCTTAAGGCGTAAAAGGAGTAAATCCATGGCAAAGGCAAAATTTGAAAGAACCAAACCGCATGTAAATGTTGGCACGATAGGCCACGTTGATCATGGTAAAACGACCTTAACGGCTGCAATCACCAAGGTGTTGGCTGTCGATGGTTTGGCTG
>Ga0233431_1005079_pt1 | contig 13246 bp, 13 predicted proteins | sample SI_118_April2016_FD_179867 | JGI IMG/M metagenome (GOLD analysis project Ga0233431, IMG submission 179867) | Seawater microbial communities from Saanich Inlet, British Columbia, Canada - SI_118_April2016_200_MG | ecosystem: Environmental > Aquatic > Marine > Inlet | place: Canada: British...
AAGGGAATAGCAAAGAAAAAATCCGTAACAAAATGAATCACGAACCAGGTACGTAAAGATTTTGGAACCATTGAAAACTCCTTTGGAGATGAAGGAAAACTTGATAAAGAGAACCCCTTCTGTTTCTAAAGGTTCTGTCTCTGAATTGAAAGAAAATCCCTTTCTCAGGAGAAGAGAAAGGGATTTTGTGTTTGTTTTCTATGTGAGTGCCATGCCGTGATCGGCGATGATGAAGATGCGTTTGGTCATTTTGGATCTTCTACTCGTTTGTTTTATTGCCTTGTTTTACATGGTTGTACTTCACCACTTCTTCTAAACTTAAACCATACTCTAATGAAGCTTCGAAAATACTAGAAAAATACCATGTTCTTATATCTTCACTTTGCGAATAAGCAATGATTGAGAATACCAATGCCGAAATTGCAATTAGCAAGGAAATTGAAGAAGGGGCATCTGTATATGAGATAAACTGGAGAATACTCAGTAAAAAGCTTCCTAGAGAAATATTGCGAAGCATTAGGCTATCTGCTCCATACTTATCAATGTATTGAGAAAGGTTGATATTACGTTGTGCAATCAAATTGAATAACAGAAACCAATCTTTTTCATCATATTGAATAGTTAAATTTGGATGAGCTTCTTTCTGAATCTCTAGAGCTTTGGCAGCTGCAGGAAAAGTATTCTTTGATCGATTTCTCAATTTTCTGATGGTTCTGAAAAAGACTCGATTCGTTATGACATCCATCAGGTGCCCTAAGACATATGCACAGGCTACTATGGGAAGAATTACTATTACACTACTAGAAATAAGCTGTTCCCAAGGAAGCGTTTCAGTATAATTCCATCCCATAGTAACTAGTAGTTTACCAAATGTAAATAAGTATAGTATTCCGGGAATAAGATAGGAAAAGAAATCATAGATTCCAAAATTGATAGTCATCAATTAGCTCCTTCTAATTTATCCGTAATATCGCTTAAAAATCCAACTATATACCGCCAGCAAAACCTTCTTGATCGGCGCGAACTGCCAAATGGATGTTGATTTCTTCTCAACCTTCTCCTGCCCCATTTTGCCACGTAGATAGCCGAGCGTATTACTCAAATTCATCACTAGCGGATCGGAGACCATCAGCCGCAGTAAGCCCTCAACCAAGGGCGCTTTCATAAAACAAACACCATTCCTAACGGTGGTTGAGTAAGGCTGAGCAGCTTTTCGCGAAGCCTGTATCGAAACCACATTTCTCGTTAGCATAAACCGCTTTGGCTTCGATACGAGCGAAAGAGCATTCACTCTACTCAGCCACCGCTTGTCTCGAAGCTACCCATAATATCGTTTAAAAATCCAATTATAAACCGCCAATAAAACCTTCTTGATCGGCGCAAGCTGCCAGATTGAAGCAGATTTTTTCTCAACCTTCTCCTGCCCCATCTCGCCACGAAGATAACCGAGTGTATTGCTCAAATTCATCACCAGCGGATCGGAAACCATCAGCCGCAGCAAGCCTTTTTCATTCATCCGTTCATCGAGTTGACGAACTTGCCCCATCGGGCGGGACATGTCAAAGGGCAGGAATTGCTGGAGCGTGGATTTATACGCGGCAAATTGCCAATGAGATGCGCCAGCAATAGCCGTCACGCCCTGATAATCTACTCTCCAATCACTCGTCTCTTTATAAACCTTCACATTCTCTTCTTCTGTTTGCCCGAGCGAAAGATTGAACTCAAGGAAAGTCTCCCACGGGATGAAATCGCCTTCTTCGACGCTCGCGTTCTCGCGTGCCCAATCCAGTGTGGATGTGTAGAACGCGGGTGGTGTGCGATAGGGGCGCGCTGTGACCATGCCCACATTCGGAAAGGTTTCGAGGATTTCGACCGAGCGAGAGAGCCACTGTGGGTAGTAGAGAATGTCGCTGTCGGCGTAGGCGATGATCTCACCTGGCGCTCCTGCAAGGATCATATTCCACGCCCCGCCTTTGCCCACATTCTTCTCCGAAAGCAACAAATACTGGATGCGCCCCGCTTCCTTCTCGGCGACAAGATAATCGCGTGCTTCGGCGCAGGAGCCATTGTCGAAGACCATTAAATCAAAAGGCAAGCCAGCGTCTTTTCGCATAGAATCAAGGCTGGCTTTGAGCACATCCAGTCCTTCTTCGTAGAAGCCGCTCAAAAAGGGGAGATAGGTCAGGACGGCAACGGTGATCCGCTCCGGCTTGGCGACAGTCTTTGCTGATTTGGCGGGGTTTTGTCCTTTTCGCATGATTTAGTTCCAAATCTCAAGTTACAGGTTTTAAGTTTTTATCACGAACTACACGAATTTGGCGAATATTACAAATGCTTTAAAAATATTCGCGTCATTCGCTCCATTCGCAAATATTCGTGATGAGTATTTATTTCTTCGCGAACATTCGTGATAACGTTTTTTTCCATCTCTTCGGCCTCACAATTCTCTCCACCTTATCTTCAGGCAAAAAGAAAAAGACCTTACGCAGGAACTGCTCCACGCCACGCCAAAAGCGTCCACTCGTCGGGCGTGGGCGGGTGATTTTACCACCCCGCAGTTGCTTCGTGGCGTCCAAGATCGTGTAGCGGGTCTGCACCACGCCGCCCGCCATCTCAGTATTTTTCTTCGTCTCGGGCGCAGAGTAGTGGATCTGCCCGCCCGCCAAATGCCGATAATCGTGGTTCTGATGCACGATCATCACATCGGGCGTCGCATCCACCACATCCCATTTTTCGGCCCGCGCCTTGTAGATGAACCAATTATCCCAGCCCGCGCGGCCAATTGCAAAATTCGGGATGTCAGTATAACAATCACGGGGAAAAATGAAATAGTCGCTGCCCGCTGGACGATGCAATTCGCCCTCGCTGAACGCTTTTTCTCTTAATTTGGATTGCCAGTCCCCGACAAATTCCATTGGTTGGGTGATATCTAGATCCCAGCGTTGCCCCAATAAAACAAATTTCTCGAGATGCTCGTGGACCCGTCGGCTTGCTACCGTTATGTCGTTCATCGCCAGAATATCAGCATTGATGATCCCCAGCAGTGGCGTATTCCCGTGCTCGCGGGCAAGTGCCAGCATGGAGGAGATTAACGGTGTCCCCTTCTCGTTGGCATCCACGTTCGGGAGGTGTAGCACGCCCAAATCACGGGCGGCTTCGGCTTCTCCTTCTTCGTCACCGAGCAGGATGACTTTTACATCATCCAATTTTGTCCACGATTCAATCGCGTTCCGCTGGATGATGTTGATATGCGGATCGGTGAAGGGTTTTGGGGAGGCGAACAAAGTTAACAGGGTCATTTATGGTCCCCATTCAAGGGAGTAGATTTCGATGTTGCTGGTATCGTCCATAATTGTGATGATCGGCAAAGTTGGGTCGACAGGAACGAGCAAAAGCTGGTTATCCTCTTCGGTCAATAGCGCTTCACTATTGGGCGTCCAGGTTGAATAGGTATGCGTGAAAATTTCTTCACGCAGGTTGACACGATCGGTTACTCCATCAACTGCCGAGTGGACAAGGTTGAATTCAACAGAAACGGCGGGAGGCAGCATTGCCGTATCTGTGATTTCTGCATAAAAGTAGATCAGGTTTCCTGCTGCATCCTGACGCGGAGCATCCACCATCAAAAAAGGGGGCAGTGTTTCAGAGAAGATCAGCGTTTCAACAGATCCATCTAACGCGTTCATGCGGAACAAACCTGGCATGGCGCCTCCGGCAACGTTATGCCCGTAGCAGAATAGTGTATCTGGCGATGCCCAACGCACGGCATCGTTGTAGCAACGCTTGCCTTGTGGAAATTCAATAGAAGCCTGCTGTGTGAAGTCATACACGTATACGGAGCCACCCGGTGCACTTGGCGTGGTGTATTTTCTCAAGGCGATCTTGCTGCCATCTGGAGAGAAGGACGAGAACCAACTGACTTCATTCTCTGCATCGACGAAAAGGCTTTCTTTCTCACCCGTTTCGAGATGGTAGAGGACAGCAACTTTTTCAACCTTATAGGCGACTTTCGTTCCATCGGGCGACCAAATCGGACGCGATGCATCGAGCAGGTCTGCTTCCACGATCTGTGGGTTTTCTCCGTTCGCATCCGTGATCAAGATCGTGTTGGCAGCGTAGTAGAGGATGCGCCCATCAGCGGGGGAAAGGTCGAAATTATCCACACCGCCTGCTTCGGATGTAATCTGCTTGACCGTCTGCCCATCACGCTCAAGACGGAATATCTGTTGCATGTCGTTGGCATCTGCTGCCAAGTAGTAGAGGCTCTGTGGCAGGATGTCGGGCAGCGTAGGTGTGGAGGTCGGCGCAGCGGTTGACGTTGCTTCGGGAGCAGGCGTAGTCGTCTCCGCACAGGCAGGGATGAGGAGTAATAAAGCAATAAAGAGGACGATTATTTTTTTCATCAGATACTCCATTTCTACTCCTTCAAAGTTTTATGATGCACATTGGCGTTGATCTTGACAAGCTCCGGCTCTTTTTCGAGCAGAGACAGAATATCTTTCCAACCAAAATCGTCGTTATCAAAACGGGCGAAGATTTCTCGAATAAATTCAAGGTCTTCAGGGGTATCTACCGTCCAGCGTAAATCGCCGTAGTCGGGGATGTGGTTGACGAGGGCGATCCTGAAGCCTTTTGGAGAAACGCCAGTGGCAAGGTTTAAGGTTGCAGATTGAAGGTTGGTGCCTTCGTAGAGGTAGGGCATGACGTGTTCGCGTTGGTGTTTCTCTTTTGCTTCTTTCCATGCTTTTTCGAGCGTGTCAAAGGTACAAACTTCAGCATCTAAACCAATTGGGAAGGTGCGTCCCATTGGGGGCGGGAGCCGATTTGCGACAAAATCAAATTTCTCTTCATACTGCCCACTGACCACTGAATACTGAACACTGATCGTCTGGTCTACTATTTCCGAATCTAAAACGGGGCAATCCGCCGTTAAGCGCACAATCACATCCGCATCATACTGGCGGGCTGCCTGATAATAGCGATCTAAAACATCGTTCAGGCTGCCGCGCGTAAAGTTGTAGCCGCGTTCGGCACAAAACTCGGCGACAGGGTCATCGCTGGGGTCGGTGGTGGTGGCGAGGACAACTTCGTCTACGAGTTTGGCGCGTTTAGCTCGCTCGATAACGCGGACGAGCATCGGCTCTCCGTTGATGTCGAGGAGCACCTTCCCCGGCAAACGGGTGGAGGACATGCGGGCTTGGATGATGGCGATGGTACGATGTTTCATTTTTTAAGCAACCTGCTTCTTGGAGTCTATGATAATTGTTTCAACAAAGGTTCCACTAATTAGTCCAATTATTAAACCAGCCGCAGATCCCAAGGTAAATGAATTTAATGATAAGAATAGCGGAATAAATAAAAATGTTCCCCCCCAGCTTAATGCAGAAATCAATCCCCATTTTAGAGAATTTTTCATTTCATTCCCTATTGAAAGCCATTGAAGTATCCCAATAATCAAACCAGTTACAAATAAACCAATTGGAGAAAACAAATCAAAACCATTTATCGAATATAAATCAATACTACTGTTAGGAAAGAGTATGCCAACTATCAAACTAAAGGCTAGTGAAATAGCATAAAATAAGAAAAAACCTAGAGGAAGACCTAAGGCTGTAGCAGGCATCCATAGCCATGATTTTTTTATTTGCTTTTGCAAAAATAGCCATTGTCCAATACTGGGAAACAGCCCTATAACAGCAAGTTCAACAAAAAAAAGATACAGGTAAGTATCCGTATCTAATCGTAAGAATTCGTTTACGGCTACTATGCCAATACCAAAACTGATGGATGTCAGAATTGTCCACAAAAGCCAAATTGGAATTGACCATTTCTTTTTTTGCATAATTACTTTGTATGAGCTTCTGACTTAATCGGCATTCTCTCGACAAAGCCCTTCGCTCTAAACTTCTCGACGTATTCGTAGGTCTCCCAATAATCGAGACCGGTTTGCTCAGCGATGTCGAAGATGGTGTGTTCTCCTTCGAAGCGCATCATGATTTTTTCGATGGCGCGGTTTAGGTTCCAGTTTTCGCGCCAGTCTACCCATAAGCCGTGACCGGATAGGAAGACGGGTCCCCGAAATGTTCTTTTGGGGATGTAGTTGGTGGCGAAGATGCGGATAATTTCTTCGGCAACATCGGCTGCGTTGACGAGCATCTCTTCGTCCATGATGTTCAGGTTGTCTTCGGTGGTGTGGTATTCATCGTAGGGGAAGCGATTGAGTGAGATGCAGGGCACATTCACGCCCGGGCCGTTAATCACCCGCTCGTCGTTGGCGGGGGCGGCGGCGAAATCCCGTTCGTCGACGTCTTTATCACGCAGAACGTATTGCGTAATGCGGTCGAGGAGATGGGTGTGTTGGCGGGAGTGATGCCAAGCTAATTTATTTTTGTTGCCCGTCATCTCCATGAAGATGCCGCCCTGTAAATTGGGGATCAAATCTTCGTTATTGGCGAGGTAGGCGATGGTGCCGATGGTTTCGGGTCCGAACCAGAAGCGGACACTCATCGAGCCTTCAGGGAGCGGATTTTCTGCCAATCGTTTGGCGAGTTCTATGGTCGAGACCACGCCTGCAAGATCGTCGTTTGCCTGCATGGGGTGGCAGCTATGGGCTTGGACGATGATCTCGCCAGCACCCTTGGCGGCACCGCCTTCGGGATGCAGCACCCCGTGTCCAATTTTTAGACCAAGTTCCGGGTCACGGGCGAATTCGGAGCGTATTACTGCTCGGTATCGGGCATCACGGTCGAGAGCATCGAATCTGTTTTTGCTCAGGCAGAATCCCCAATCCCGTTCGTAATATTTGAACTCCCAGGGGATGGCATCGGGGAATTTTTCGTTGTAGCGCAGATGGGGTTCGAGCTCGTCCCAAGTTAGGATTTTGTCGATGGGCGGGGAATAGGAGATGATGTGGAGGGGATTGTCGGCGAAATCGACCACCTTTTCACCTGATTCCGTTTCGAGGCGTGCGGCGTGGACGATATAACGCTCCGGAACGACCCAGGTCCAGACTTTGGTGCCGGGCGTGTAGGTTTGGAGGGCGTAATTGGCTTGGTCGGGGAGGTAGCCGCCGATGATCGCGAGGGTTTTGTCCATGTCGTCGGAGACAATGGTGCGATGGAGAGGGAGGAGTTCGGCGATGATGGATTTGAGGGAAGGGTAGGGTTTCATAGGCTTTAAGGAATGGAACGCGGATAGCGCGGATTAGGCGGATTTGCACGGATTTTAAAAGCTTTTTTTGTTTTTAAAAATCCGCGTAAATCCGCTCGACCCGCGAGAATCCGCGTTCCATCATTTCTCAATTTGGTAAAGCAAAAACGGGTCTCGTTTCATCTCACGCACGGTAAATTCGTAAACTTCGTTCGCCTTCATCAGTTTCACATCCGCTTCGCCGATTTGACGGGATTGGATGACACCCGCTTCTTCCATCAACTTGCCCATCGGGTCAACCATCGTGTGGACGCCCATGTCAATATCACGGACAAGCATCTGGTAGGTGTCTTCGGTTGTGTTTCCGTCCCAGTCAGTGATCTGTCCCGTGAAATCTTTCAAGTAGCGATAGTCGACGCCTTCCATCTCTTCGATGTGATGGAAAAAGGTCATCGAATCGTTATAGGAAAGCCCAACGACCATGATCTTGCCATCCAGTTCACGCAATTTGCCAAAAGCAGAGATTTTGGCATAGCTGCTTTTATAACGCAGATTGCCAAAATCTTCGGCGTATTTGCCGATCACGGCGAAGGAATAGATGGGATGAAAAACCCGCTTTGCGCGTGGATCGGTGCGCACAAGGTTGGTCATAAATCCCATTTGGGAGGGGGTTTCGCGCACATCCCAATCGGCGCCTTTGCAAAAGTCAAAATTGAAGGTTGGCATCAGGAGTGTGCCTTCTTCTCCGAGAACTTCGAGCAGGGCATCGATCACGGTCTGCGGACCGCCGTCCACGCCGCCGAAGGATTTATAGGAGGAGTGAACGAGCAGCGTGTCGCCAGAGTCCACGCCGAGACTACGAAAACCACCAACTAAATTTTCAAGAGAAATAGTCATTTGTTATTTGATCGCGTCATCAAGTCTTTTTTGTACATCAGCAATGACGTCTTCTTTGGCACGTTCTTCTGCTTTTGCTTTCTCTTCAAACTCGGTAACTTTGGTTTTGTGCACGTCAAGTTCTTTTTCTGTGCCTTTGAGTTTCTTCTTCTGACCAGCCAACGCCAAATTGCGCTTAATGGCACCTGGGGTCATTAGTAAAACGCCAATAACGATACCGACGCCGATAGCGATCAAAATGAACATCGCCAATGAACCTTCGGTTTGCAACCCAAAGAAATTAATCGCTACGATCCCTGGGTTTGCCAAAGCAAAAATCACGGCAACCACGGCAAATGCTAAAGCAAGAATTAAAGTAAAAATCATCATCGGAATCTCCTTTATTTCAACACGGCTGTCCGCTCATAGGCTTCCAGCAATTTATCAAAATTTTTCGACCAATCGGCACGTTTTTCCGCTACAAGCCGAGAGGCCGCACCAATTTTGTCCAGCGTATCACGCTTTTCCATCGCGTGCAAGATTTTTTCCGCAAGCATATTCGCATCGCCGTCGTGGAAAAGCCAACCGTTCATCTCCTCCAAGACCCACTCCTTATTCGAGGGGATATCCGAAACCAAACAGGGTAGCCCGCAGCCCATCGCCTCCATCAGCGAAACGGACGAGCCATCCACATGCGAGGGCGAGATATATACATCCGCTTCATTATAGTAGCGAGGCAACTCTTCCTGTGAGATATAACCTTTGAATCGGACTTGGTCAATCGCTCCATTTTTTTGCAGGATTTCCCGAATCCGATTCTCCTCCGAACCGCCTGCTAGTAGATTCAAACGTGCATTGGGCTTGGTCATTGCAACCTTAACAAATGCCTCGGCGAGAACATCTACGCCGTAACGCGGTTCCCAAGACCTATTACAAAAAAGAACAAACTCTTCCCTCTTTCTTCTTTCTTCTTTCTTCGGCGCAAAATGCTCAAGATCAACGCCCCAAGGAAAGACGATTGTTCGCTCGGGATTCATCCCATACTCAACGGCTTTATTTCGCGTGACTTGTGCGTCACTGGTGAAAAAGGTGCTCCTACGCAACACGAAATACGTAATACGATCCCACCATACGTTGCGATAGACATCCTCCATCAAGTCAAATCCCCACGACATCATCAAGAGCGGGCGGAATTTCGTAAGCACAGCGATCAAGCCAACGGTCTGAATGGGACCCGCGTGCAAAATATCGGGTTGGATTTTGTCAATGACACGCTTCAAGCTGCGTACATATTTGGGCACATCGACCCAGCGAAAATCACGTTTGCCCCCCGCCCAATCTACAAGTTCGATCTCAGCCGGAAGCCGACTATTATCCGCCTTCTCCAACTGCACAAAATAGACCTTATGCTCGGTCTTCGCCAATGCAGAAAGAAAGCGGTGGTCGTGAGGGGAATAACTTGTTGAGAAGTAAATTATTTTCATAAATTTATCCAGATGTGCATTGCATCTAACAGATGCGTTGCACATCGGGTCTTGTTAATAAGCCGAACTGCAACTCACCCGCCCCCTCTGCCCTGTCGGGCATCTCCCCCAAATTCCAAAAGCGTGGAATTTAGGCGAGAAAAGGTACAATGCAATTCTTTCTTTTTTCTTCGTGTATCTTCGTGTGACTTCGTGGACGAAATTATTCACTCAAATTAGCCCAGCGAAGTTCCTTCCCATAAACCATATCCACCAACGCCTTTTTGCCGATCACCGCATCCGTATCCCAAGCCATCAGCGCACCTGGAACAGCGGGGCGCAGTGGCTCAACCATCTCAGCAGTAAAAACTTCGCCTGCCTTAATATCACGTGCAACACGCAGGCAGCGACGTTGCAGCATATAGGTTTCTTTTTCGTTCGGCGTCACGAATTTATCCGATGAGCCGAGTGCCCGCTCCAAAGTGCGAACTTGTTGTACCATCTCAGCCCAGGTATCGGGATTCATAGCAAACTTATGGTCAGGGCCTTCACGATCATTACTATCGGTGAAATGACGTTCAATCACGCGCGCACCCATCGCAACCGCACCCACAACAGGGGCTGGGCTATGGGTATGATCTGATAATCCCAAAACCACGTTGGGGAACATCGTGACATAGGTTTTTAGGACATTCAAATTCAGGTGATTGTAATTTTCATCGCTGGCGGTGTAATTGGTATTACACTGGAAGAGAATGATCTGCTCATTCACGGCTTGCACAGCACGCACGGCACGGGTCACGTCGCCAATGTCAGATGCGCCGGTTGCGATAAGCATCGGCTTCCCTTTCTTCGCCATGTAGACCAAAAAATCGGGCCAGGAGATCAGCCCAGAGCCAGCTTTATAGGCGGGCATATAGTCGTAGAGCATGTCTGCAGCTTCGAAATCGTAGGGAGATGAAAAATACTCAATGCCGACTTCATTGCATTCTTCGGCAAGTTCCGATGTCCAATTTAGTGGCACTTCGGCATCTTTATACACATCAAAAACGGATTTCTTCCACGTAGCCTGATGCGAAACCTGTCCGCCCATCGACTTGAATCCATAATCCGAGACGATTTTCTTCGCTTTAAAATTTTGGAATTTTGCCGCATCAGCACCAGCTTCTTTCGCCAAGCGGATCAGTTCCTTCGCCCGCTCAATGTCGCCGTCGTGGTTGGCGGCGATGTCGGCGATGAAGTAGGTGGGATGATTTTTGCCGATAATTCGTTTTCCGATTTTGATGTCCATATTGACCTCCGGTCCTGTTTATTTACAAAACTTTGTTCTTTCGCACTGCTCTTCAAAGGAAGAGCGTGAAATATCGTACACAAGATATTCGTAAGCAACGGTATCGACAGGTTCAAAATTTTCTCGCAGCCAGGCATATTTTTGAGGGTCTTCTGTCACACCGACCAATGCGTTTGGAGAAATAACAATTAAACCAAAATCGACTTTACTAGGCTCATATTTCGCCTGTGGATTTTCTTCCAAATATTGCTGTAGGGCGCCCTCCCCCTGCCCCCAATCCAAATTTGAATCCGCAAGATACAAATAAGCATTTTTGCGTTCCCAGACCAATTCGTTAAAGTAGGGAATGTAATAAGGGAAATAAGAAAAAAGAGAGATAACCAGATAGATAAACGAAAAAACCAAAGCGAGCTTATGTTTGAGAGAGAATTTGTGTATCTTTGAAAAGAAACTTCCTACGAAAACAAAAAGCAGTGGAAATATGATCAAATAGTGCCGAATGCCGATTTGTACATTGTAAAAAGAATTGAAGTAAATAAAGTAAAAGACAATCGGTATTAGCAAAAAGATTTCCTGAGCGCTCTCCCGACGTTCTTTGTCCATGAAATAAGTGCCAAAGGCCAAAAGAATAAATGCTTGTGTAACTAGTGGCTCTTTCAAAAGAAAAGCCACTATGTAATAACCGAGAAAACCGTCTGGCTTTCTCGTGTTTCCCAACAGATAATGGTTTCCATGCCATACCCCTGTTTGCAAATGCCTCATCGTCCAATCAAGCCCTTGAAGGTGTGCATAAGGTATTGGAACCGGAGCGGTGTTCAATACGGGCGTCTCTTTTTGTATGCCTAAGAATAAACCACTGTTGAATGAATATTTGCCAAAGGGGATAAATGTGTCCTGAAAAGAGTATGCGATATTCAAGATAAGGATGGAAATCGCCAGGATAAGAGCACTGAGTTTAAAATATTCCCATAAATATGAGGGAATAATTCTAGCCCAATTTTTTGTCTCTTTTTTCCACAGCCTGATAAGATCATAGAAGAGTAAGGAAAGAATGGCTAAAAAGGGATATGAAATCGCTGTGTATTTTGCCGTTTGTGCCAAGCCTAAACTAACCCCTAATAATAATGCGTTTTTCCAATTTCGAGATAAAGCATAGCGCCATAAGGAAAAGATCGCCAAAAGCAGAAAACCCGTTACATATGTGTCGGTTGTAACAAGCTGTGAATGCGCCAAGATATTCGGATCAAAAATATACAGTATTAGCGATGCAAGCGCAGGCAAAAACCCATATAAAGCTCGTGAAAAATGAAATACTATAAAGGCAATCCCGCAAGAGAAAAACACCGTCATCAGGCGGGCGGCTAAAAAAGTGTCGAGAAAATATTTCAGGTTGTTATCCGGCAAATACTGTGCCATAAATCTGGGTAACGCGTTCCACATCGAGATTGGCATTGTGCCGTCAATGGAACGCTTAGAATCCCCGGATAACAGGTTTAACCCATACTCGAGGTGAACAACCTCATCAGTCGTTTTTGTGATTTTCTTGGCAGTTATGACACTGTTTGTGAGGAAAAATAAAAGAATAAACGAGATTGCAATGAAATTTTGATTCCATAAAGATGGTGAATTTGAAATAACCTTCCGCCATAGTGAGATCATAGTCAACTCTGTTGATAACTCCGCATTTTCTGTGGATAACCTTGTTGATATTGTGTATAAAACTTCGCTAAACCAGTGGAAAAGTCGGGGATTTCTCGCCCCAAAGCTGTGGATAGCTTGTTGATAGAGAGTCTTAAATTCTGCGAACGCTTTGCGGTTAAGCCTGCATCGGATACGGAAATGGGATTGATCAGCCCTGCATCGAAGCCGAATTGATGAGCGATTGCCTGCCCAAATTCATGTTTCGTGATCGCCCGTGACCCGACGACGTGGTACAGCCCCGAGAGGCTTTTTTCCAGCATCCCAACCAGTGTATCTGCCAAATCGCCGACGAACATGGGGCAGAAGTAAACATCGTCGAAACCGTTCACATTCTTCCCTGCTCTCAAGTTGTTGACGAAAAACTCAGAAAGGGAACGTGATCCGCTCAGGCTCCAGCCAAAGAAGTTGACTCGGGCAACTGCCGCATCAGGATTCGCGTCAAGAACGGCTATTTCACCATCCAACTTTGTCAGGGCATATACGCTGAGCGGATTGGGGGCATCGTCTTCGGTGTAGATGCCTTCTTTTGTGCCATCGAAGACGGCATCGGTGGAGATGTGCAGGAAGCGGACATCTCTCTCGGCGCAGGCAGATGCCAGCTGACCGGGCAGAACAGCGTTAAGGGTCGAGGCGATGTCGGGGGTCAGTTCGCAAGCATCCACATGGGCGTTTGCGGCACAGTGGATTACGGCATCCGGCTTGGATTCATCGAGCAGTTTGGGGAGGGCTGCCAAGTCCAGTAAATCCAATTTAATTAAATCAAAGG
>Ga0233431_1005081_pt1 | contig 13245 bp, 11 predicted proteins | sample SI_118_April2016_FD_179867 | JGI IMG/M metagenome (GOLD analysis project Ga0233431, IMG submission 179867) | Seawater microbial communities from Saanich Inlet, British Columbia, Canada - SI_118_April2016_200_MG | ecosystem: Environmental > Aquatic > Marine > Inlet | place: Canada: British...
CTGGTACTGCTTCATACTGGTCTTCGTGCTTCAGATACCTTTTACTTGCAACGAAAACATATAGAGGATGGACAGCTACACATCCAGATGCATAAAACTAGCGATTGGCTACATGTTCCACTTAATCTAGAGGCACTATCAGTCCTCAATAAGCGTTTGGGCTCAACCACTAAAGAAAATGATTTCATCTTCCCTGAATATCAATCGGAAAAGCAACGCCGACAATGCCGTTGGCAACTTCAGTCCATGTTTGAACGAGAGAAGGTCAGGGAGAATCGGATTGCCCTCCACACATTCAGGCACACATACGCGCACCAAATGCTTGCCAATGGAATGCCAAAAGAAGTCTTACAGACTTTTCTTGGACATCGTTCAGTCAGGACAACTGAGATTTATGCAAACTGGGTAACCCAAAATGAATTGAGAAAATGGATTTGATCCACTTATTCAGAAAGATTTTATCTAATCAGTTAAGTCTCGATAATTACGAGCTTTCTTCACGACTTCGTTAAATAATTCGTCCCTAAGGCCAAATTTTTCAGTTTGCTCTTTGTCAGTGATATCCACTAGGAATATTTTAAGGGCTAGGAGTGATCGATTATAGTGCTCTGAAAGATCATCAAAATCCGATTCCAATGAGTCTAACTGCCTGAGGGCTAATTCATTTTGCTCCTCAGCACTTTCTTTGTCCGACAAATACATTCGTATGAGGGGGCTATTTTGTGCTGCGTTATTAATCTTTACTTGTTCTTGCTCAAATTTCTCCGAGAATGCTGTCTTTAGCGCATTACTTATAAATGGTATATTACTATGCCACAATCCATCAGAGCTCCAGAAGAGCATGATAACAATTATTATCATGGCAACTCGACCTAGAACCGCATCTATTGCCCTAAATGATGGCTTTTTCGTTATCTGCTGTTCTTTTTCCAATGTTACACCCTCGTCATTCATAGTTTCTCCCATCAATTAATTGTATGGATTTGATCCACTCATTTATAAAAGTTGAAATACTCTGCTAGTGCTGACTCCCATTCAACTTCCTTAGCTTTAAATTTTGCATATTCAGTAGGTGTAGCGATCCAACAATTGGAAATTGTATATCCACTGGTTGAACCAATAAGATCTACGATGATAGGTACCGAAACTTCTGACTCACCCAGGTAATAGAGTCCTCCTAACCTGGCGGTAGACCACAATCCTGAATCAGTTACATTTTTATAATCTCCGTAACCGAACGGTATTGCCACTTGAGCCGACTGTATCAAATGCAGGACTGATGGTAGCGCTTCTGGATTTTTAATGGCAGATTTGTAAACACTACCATCTTGATTGTGCGAAAATTTGATACGATACGGAAGCACGGGATTAATAAACCATGAATAAGCACAGTAAGTGTCAAAGTACTGCTCCAAATGGTCTTCTCTTAATTGTGGAACCCTCTTAATTACATTTTCTCCTGAAGGGAAGGTATTTAATATATAGTTAAGTTTTGAATTGAGAGCAGATCGAATATCTGGAGTTAGTGCTTCCCATATTATATCTGATTTGTATAATATCTGACTATTCCTATCCAATAATTCCATTGCAACAGTATGCTTAAAATATTCTTCTGAAGTATTCGATGTTACCACAGTGCTTTTAGATGCCGTTGCGTTAGCACTGACGAGACTGGCTACAGCGATTGCCATTGTATTTGATGATGCATTTCCCATTTTTAAAAGTGAAGAGTTTGCTGATCCAGAGGTTGAAGAAACTGCTATATTAGAAGACATTCGGTTCAATGCTTCAGTTTTATACTTTACATTAAGTGTGAAGAAAAAACTATTATTTTGGTCAACCAAAAGACCCCTTTCCCGAAGCAGTAGGACAATCAGATTTTCCATTTCTGTATCAACCAATTCTGAAGATCCAATGAATGGAGATGATTCACAGACAACACCAACTTGAATTGGTCTATTCGGGTTGTATTCTGAAATATTCTCAGTAAAGGATCTGGTAAAAGGCCTTTTAGACCGCACTGATGGTGTCGTGGCGCAACTAATTAGTATTAAAGATAAAACGAAGATGGCAATTCTAGCCGTCAATTTCATTGCAAAATTCCTTAATCAATTTTTGACACATTTTTGCATCAAATGCGAGTTCAATTAATTATTATTTGGGAGAATTTCCCCGCTCCATCAGCAAAGTAGGCAGTTTTATGGTAATACGAAGAGATTATTTGGTTAAAAGCTCATCAAATACGATTTGTTGGTAGAATTGTAAGCCTTACCTTGAAGCACTTGATAATTTCTATTTGTGTACTAAAAGTCCAATCCTAAGGGGGTATATCTTTTTTACCCTAGTTAGGGAAAAAGCATTACTAAACCACAAAAAGGTCCACATGAACGCCGAAAAACAAAAACTCGAACAACAATTGTGGAATATAGCCAATACCCTCAGAGGTAAGATGGGTGCTGATGACTTCCGTGACTATATCCTGGGATTCATCTTCTACAAGTATCTCAGCAACAAGATGCACGCTTATGCCAATGAGATTCTGAAACCAGATGGCATGACCTACAAAGCCATTGATGAGAGCACCGAGAAGGGGCAACAATACCTTGATGCAGTCCGACAGATGGCGCTCGATACTCTTGGGTACTTCCTGAAACCCTCTGAGCTATTCTCTGAGATGGCAAGACGTGGCAATTCTGATGGTAAGAGTAAGTTCATATTAGATGATCTCACCAAAGTTCTGACCCATATCTCTGAATCCACCAGAGGGACAGAGAGCGAAGAGGACTTTGATAACCTCTTTGAAGACCTTGATCTCACCAGTTCCAAGCTAGGTAAAGGCGAGAATGCCAAGAATGATTTGATAGTAAAAGTGCTCTCTCACTTGGATGACATTGACTTTAAACTGGAAGATACCGAAGCAGATGTGCTGGGTGATGCTTATGAATATCTGATTGGACAGTTTGCCAGTGGTGCAGGCAAGAAAGCTGGTGAGTTCTATACGCCCCAACAAGTCAGTATGATTCTGGCAAAGATTGTTTCAACAGGCAAGACCAAGCTCAAGAGTGTCTATGATCCTACTTGTGGTTCTGGTTCTCTGCTTCTGCGAGTTGCTAAAGAAGTGGAAGACGTGGGTGGCTTCTATGGACAGGAGAGCAATCCTACAACATTTAACCTTTGTCGTATGAACATGATCATGCACAATGTCCATTACCGTAAGTTTGATATTCGCAATGAAGACACACTGGAACGACCCCAGCATGTGGATGAGCGATTTGAAGCAGTGGTGGCCAATCCACCGTTTTCTGCTAACTGGAGTGCTAACCCTTTATTCATGAGTGATGACCGTTATGGGTCCTATGGGAAGCTTGCACCCAGTTCTAAGGCTGACTTTGCCTTCGTCTTGCACATGGTGCACCAACTCAGTGATGATGGCACCATGGCCTGTGTATTGCCTCATGGTGTCCTATTTAGAGGGGGGGCAGAAGGTCATATTCGTAAGGTACTGATTGAAGACCGTAACTATCTGGATGCCGTGATTGGACTGCCAGCTAATGTCTTTTATGGCACCAGTATTCCAACTTGTATCCTGGTGTTAAAAAAGCAGCGGGAGAATAAGGGTAATATCCTGTTCATTGATGCCTCCCAGCACTTTGAGAAGGTGAAGACTCAGAATGTGTTGAATCCTGAGCATATTGAAAAGATTGTGAGAACGTATAGGGATAGAACCACTGAAGACAAGTATAGTTATGTAGCTCCACTATCTGAGGTGGAGGAGAATGACTACAACCTGAATATCCCCCGTTATGTGGACACCTTTGAGGAAGAAGAGCTTGTTGATCTTGAAGCCGTAGCCAAGAAATTGAAGCAACTCGAGGTAGATATGCAGGAAACGGATGCTGAGATAGCTGCTTATTGCAAGCAGTTAGGGATTGAGGAACCTTTTTAATGATGACCCAGAAGGCATTATTGCCAAGAATTAGGTTCAGAGAATTTGAAAATATTTGGGAATTGGACATTTTAACTTCACTTGCACAAAAAGTTTGGATTGGATTAGTTACAACTATGACAACCAACTATGTTGATGAAGGGGGCGTTCCTTTGATCCGAAATAGCGATATCACAGGGCGTGGAATATTAGAAAGCAGGCTAATTCGACTGAGTGAAGAGTTTGCAGGTAAACACTCAGGGCGAGCCTTTATGCTAAATGATATTGCTACTGTTCATACTGGGGATGTAGGTACATCGGATGTCATTCCAGAAACACTTGATGGGGCGATTGGTTTCGCTACACTCAACACAAGATGGCATGAAAATGAATTTGACCCTTATTTTATCAAATATTTCTTTAATACTCGTAAATTTAGAAACCTTGCGATTCGGTATTCCACTGGGGATGGTCGTCAAAATTTAAATCTCAAAGATTTCGTGAAGTTTCATGTTCCTAGGACATCCCTTCCCGAACAACAAAAGATCGCCGACTTCCTCTCTGCTGTAGACAAGAAGATCCACCTCCTCCAGCGCAAAAAGGAGCTCCTTGAGCAATACAAAAAAGGGGTGATGCAGAAAATCTTCTCCCAGGAGATCAGATTCAAAGATGAGAATGGGGATGACTATCCTGATTGGGAAGCGACAACCCTAGGAAGTCTTGGGAAATTCTATCGGGGTCACACTTATTCTTCAAATAATGTAGCTGATTCAGGTTTGTTGGTATTGCGATCCTCAAATATTCAAGAAGGTCAATTGGTATTAAGCAGGGATTTGAGATATGTGGATAATCAATGTTCGAATAAAATCAATTTGCAGAAGGATGACATTGTCCTATGCATGTCTAATGGGAGTAAAAGGTTGGTTGGAAAGTCAGGTCTCTACTCTGGAGACTACAATGGAGCGATAACAGTGGGTGCATTTTGTAGCATTTATAGAAGCACTTCAAAAATTGTAAAACATGTACTTAAATCCTTGCAGTATAAAAGATATTTACATGTGCTTCTCGCTGGAACCAATATCAACAACCTGAAAAACTCAGACATGGATAACCTGACGTTTCTTTTACCTACTGATGAAACTGAAACAAGGCAAATATCATATTTTCTTGATGTAATTGAGGGCAAAATACTACAATGCCGAAATAATATCGAGAGTTTTTCCAAATTTAAAAAAGGTTTGCTCCAGCAGATGTTCGTCTAAGCAATTAAAAGTTAAAAGTGAATCGGTAGAAGTTGAAGCCTGGGTGGGAGATATGGTAAATCAGACAGAAACAGAATTAGAAGAACAACTGATCCAGCAACTCGCTGGGTTGGACTATGATCGCATCAAGGTCCATGATGAGGCATCAGTTCTGGCTAACCTCAGGACTCAGCTTGGCGCATTCAATAAGACATCATTCTCAGACCGTGAATTTGACATCATCCTTAACCACCTTGCCAAGGGAAATGTCTTTGAAAAATCCAAAACCCTTCGTGACCGCTTCCAATTCACTCGAGATGATGGCACCAGTTATTACATCGCCTTTTATGACAGTGAGAACTACACCAACAACCGCTTCCAGGTCACCAACCAAGTCACCCAGGAAGCCAAGTATAAAAACCGTTATGATGTGACCCTCATGGTCAATGGCTTACCCCTGGTTCAGATCGAACTCAAACGCCGTGGGATTGAGATCAAGGAAGCTTTCAACCAGGTCAACCGCTATCAACGCCATACCTATTGGACAAATAGTGGCTTGTTTAACTATGTTCAGGTCTTTGTCATCTCCAATGGGGTCAATACCAAGTACTACGCCAACAATCGTTTTCAATCCTTCCAGCAAACATTTCCTTGGGCTGATGTAAATAATCGCAACATCAACGATCTCACTTCCTTTACAGATACCTTCCTCAAAACCAGCCACTTATGGAAGATGATCGCCCATTATGTAGTTTTGAACGAAACCTTTAAAATCCTCATGGTGCTTAGGCCTTATCAAGTCTATGCCACAGAAGCCTTGATCAATCAGGTACGAGATGACAACGGAAACGGCTACTTCTGGCACACCACAGGCTCTGGGAAGACCCTAACCTCATTCAAGGCCAGTCAGATCGTCATGGACCTGCCAGACGTTCATAAGGTTGTTTTCGTAGTAGATCGCAAGGACCTGGATTACCAGACCATGAAGGAGTTTAACAGCTTTAAACCTGAATCTGTTGATGTAACCAACAATACCAAATCACTAGTTAAGCAACTCAGTGATGATTCCAAGCTCACAGTCACCACCATTCAGAAGCTCAATAATGCCATTCAGAAGAAATACCATTCCAATGCCATAGCTCACCTTGCTGACAAGCGGATCATCTTCATTTTTGATGAATGCCATAGAAGTCAGTTTGGTGAAACTCACAAGCGAATTACAGGCTTCTTTAAGAATATCCAGCTCTTCGGCTTTACAGGTACTCCCATCTTTGCAGACAATGCCTATAAGAATGAAATGGGGAGGCGTACCACCGCCGATCTGTTCGGTAAATGCCTACATAAGTATGTGATCACAGATGCCATTCGAGATCAGAACGTACTCAAGTTCGGCATCGAATATGTGGGTCGTTATAAGCAGAAGAATAACACCTTCATCGATATTCAGGTTGAAGACATTGATACAAAAGAAGTGTTTGATGATCTAGGCAGACAGGAAAAGATCGTAGACTATATCATTCAATATCATAACCAGAAGACCCACAATCGAAAATTCGCGGCAATGTTTGCTATCAGTAGTATTGACAACCTGATCCAATACTATGATCTCTTTAAGAAAAAGAAGCTGGCAGGGGAGCATGATTTGCGGATAGCTGCCATTTTCACCTATGGCGCTAATCCTGAAGATCCTGATGCTAGTGGGATGCTTCCTGCTGACTATCCCATGGTAGCTGAAGGGGCAGAACCAGCCACCTCAACATCTATGCATCGTGAGGACTTGGATCGTTTCCTAAATGATTACAATACAATGTATGGTACCAGCTACTCCACCAGAGATGGACAGCAGTTTGAGAATTACTTCAAGGATATTAGCAAACGTATCAAGGACATGGAGAAGGATGGTTTTAATCAAAAGGATCGTCTAGACATTCTCCTGGTAGTTAACATGTTCCAGACTGGCTTTGATGCTGCCAGACTCAATACCATGTATGTGGATAAGAATCTACGTTACCATGGATTGATCCAATCTTTTTCCCGAACCAATAGGATTCTCAATGAGCAGAAGTCCCAGGGTAATATCCTGTGCTTCAGGAACCTCAAAGCTGCAACAGATGAAGCAATCGCTCTATTCTCTAACAAAGATGCCAAAGAGATCATTCTGGTACCGCCATATGAGGCCATCGTTCGCAAGTTTAGTGAAGCTTTTGTCAAATTACTGACCTTAGCCCCCACAATACAGAGTGTTGATGATCTGGTTAGTGAAGATGATCAGCTTGCCTTTGTACAGGCTTTTCGTGCCCTCATGCGCATCAAGAATGTGCTGGGGTCGTTTACAGAGTTTTCCTGGGATGATCTGCCAATGAGTTCTCAAGCCTTTGAGGATTATAAGAGCAAATACCTTGATCTTTATGAGAAGGTGAAACATGATCACCATAAAGAGAAAGTCTCTATCCTGGAGGATATTGATTTTGAATTAGAACTCATTCATCGTGATGAGGTTAATGTCGCTTACATCCTCAAGCTTCTTGCTCGATTGAAAAATACCCAAACCTCAGAAGCTCAGCAGCAAAAGCAGGCTATCATTGATATGCTTGGTGGTGAGGTAGAGCTACGCAGTAAGCGAGAGCTGATAGAGAAGTTCATTGAGGAGAATCTGCCCTTTATTCATGACGTAGATGACATTCCTGATGAGTTTGAAAAGTACTGGCATGATCAGAAGGTCTTGGCTTTAGGTCAGCTCTGTGAAGAAGAACATTTGAATCAGGATCAATTCAAGGCGCTGATTGAGACTTACATATTTAGCAACAGCGCACCAATAGCCCAGGATGTCCTTAAATGCCTGGATGACCAACCCAGTGTCTTACAGGCACACGATATTGCCACAAGGATTATTGCCAAGATGGAAACCTTTGTGGAAGTATTTATGAAGGGGATGGCGGCGTGATGGGATTCAGAAAATTATAGTCGTTCCAAGAAGGGAAAGAAATTGGTATTTGTAATTAGAAATTTGATTGTGTTGCTGCTCTTTGGGTTGTTAAACGGTTGTACTAACTCCATGGCATTCATTCCATTTGATGCCAAAATGTACACCGAAGTGAACTCGAAAGAGATAGAACTCTACAACAATCGATTAGAGATAGGATCAAAATATGAAGAAATTGGAATATTAAAAATTAAAGGACATATTGATATTCAGGCTATTAAAGAACGTGCTGGATCACATGGTGCTGATGGTATAGTAAAAGATCAGAACAATTATATTTTGATCAAAAAACAAAAAATAGAGAATAATCCTGAGGTGGGCAATGATGCGTTCAGTATTTAAAGTAACTATTCTTTTACTATGTCTTCAAGGTATTGGGACTTCACAGGAAATAACACATAGCAAATACGATGAAATGATAAATGCATTCATTTTGGGCCTTGATCAAAAAGGCATCGAAATTGGTCACGAAATAATTAGCAAGCAAGAATATGAAGAAATTAGAGAGAATAGTCTAATTTGGCTTGCTGATTTTTATTTCAATGATTTTTTAATCGATGGGGAACTGAATTTTACTGCTGCTGAGCGCTCATATACCCTCTACTCAATGGTTTTAACTGATTACCCGACAAGTCAGCTCAAAGAGTATGTACTTACACGTTTGGCTCTAATTGAATCTTTCTTTTATGACCTATCTGTTTTCGGGAATAAGTACCTGAGTGCTGACACGGAAATGCAAACAATTCGTCGAAAATTTCAAATAAGTGATCTATATTTCAAATCAGGTGATGTCGATGTATTAGCAAAATATGAAATGCTTCTTGACACTAATTCAAAGTTCTCTACCGCAATTGCCTATATTGATGCAATAATTGTCAACCATCCAGAATATGAGATCTATGGTTATTATCAAAAAATTATGCTTCTATTAAGCATTTACGATAGGTGGTCACTAAAAGAGGCTCTAATTCAGAGTGGAATTGATAAAGATCGAAAAATCGATTCTTCGGTAGATAAACTATTTGGTTTTCACAAGATAATCGCCAGTGAAGTGGTGAGTTATTTACAACATTTAGATAATAATTACCCCAGCGCACAATTGACACTTGAAGCTCATTTTATGTTTTCAGCATACATCTGGAATGATGAGAAAAATTTTGCTAGCTTAGGTGGAAAGTCAGCTAGAAAAAAAATTGTTAGACAACACCTCGAATACATCATGAAAAATGACCCTGATAAACTCGGTATACGATATATTCTTGCAAAAGAGTTCATCATAAAGAATCTGTAGTACTCAGGAAATAACCATGCATAGATGGTTGAGTGAGGAAGAAAGTAAGTAGTTCTAGAGTAGAGAAGAGAAAAGAGAAAAGAGAAAAGAGAAAAGAGAAAAGAGAAAAGAGAAAAGAGAAAAGAGAAAGAAGAAAGTGGAAGAATTGTTGTTTTGAAGAACTGAATTACCACATTTTTCAGTGACTAGCAAGAACAAAATCTAGTTTGATTAAATTTCATTTCATACCCCCCAATAAACTGAATAATACCTGGCATTGTTTGTCAGGATAAATACCACACACAGACGTGCAACACATATCTCAGTTAATGAGATAATAATGCTTGAGTGTCACTGAATTAGTGCCCTTAATACAGATACAATGGCATGAGAAAGTGCCTTTGTCAGTTACTAATTAGTACAATTAACGTATTGAACGAAGGGCACAAAGACATGGGAAATTTGACAGAGACTTATTATGGCGTATTTGATGAAAGTAGTGGTGAAGTATTCGGATCTGGGCTCCAAATAGAAAAATCCATTAATTTTTCAAAAAAAAATAGATTCCTTGGGAATAAAAGAATGGCAAAGATTAATCTTAATCAATTGACCCTCTGCCCGATGACAGCGAAGGAACTGCAATTTTTCCTAAAGCTCATCCAGTTGGCTAGCTATGAAAACATTGTACGGGGACCTGAGGGTAAACAGGTGACAACAAGCAACATTGAACTAGCATGCACATTCCAGATAAACTACAAGACCATCAGTCGGTATTTCAAAACCTATAAAACCTGTAATCTTCTAGTTGAATATGATAAGAAGTACTTCATAAATCCATTTTATGCGATCAAGTTCAGCCTAACCAAACCACCAGAGATAATTATTAATGTATACCCAAAGCAATTCACAACTGCGGAATATATCGATTTTCATAATTAGAAATCGGATAAATGATAGGTAACTGGATTCTCAGCAGATGAGATAAAACAGCAATAATTCTCAATAGATGAGATTTATAATCGCTCTATAATACATATTAACAAATAGATAGCTGTGCTATTTCTTAAATATTCCTTAATACTTTAGAAAAACAATCTCGATTGCGTGCGCCTCTTTCCAACGAACAGCGCACCCCCTGAAAAGGGGGGCATACCCTTCCCTATTCGTTCCCATATCACATCAATAGTTTTACATCCTTTGTGAAGTCATTATTAACAAGGGAGTCTTTCCTCCTGAATCCCTACACGTGAGTCAGCTCATCTACTACAGTACACCGTATTATGCATTCCTGATAGTATTTCCACTATAAGGTTCTCTGGTTTCCAGTCTCTTCTCTCCCCTATTGGATCAGCCTTTTAGGAATACTGCCAGTTGGTAGTGTCAGGTCTGATCACAATCCCAAAAAGGAGAATACTCATGGGAAATTTACTACTTCACTGTGGTGGACAGCACGTTAATCTAAACGAACTGAGCATAATTCCATTGCCAGAGGAAACACCTTCATACAAACCAGTAAGCCATTATGATCTGGCATTCAATCTTGCTGAAGTTGCCACTAGTCTATTACACGATCATACGCTGGAGAAAAGTCAATATGGAATTGCCAGAGATGGCAATCAGATGTTCGGGGTCCACTCATTCCGTAACGGTAATGACAATCTTGGTTTGTCCATCGGCTTTCGTAACAGTTATGACAAAAGTATGAGTGTTGGTATTGCCGTAGGAGCAAGTGTTTTTGTCTGTGACAACCTGGCATTAACAGGAGAAGTCACTGTTATGCGCAAGCATACCACCAATGTCTGGTCTGATCTGGAAGAGCTGGCAATCACAACGATCTACCGATCCAAATCAAACTTCCACCGTATCCTTGAGGATGCAGAAGCAATGGCTTATGTACCCATGGATGACGACACGGCCTATCGCCAGTTGGGCTTGCTCTATGGCAGGGGCATTGTCAGTCCAAGACAGATCCCCGTGGTTAAGCAAGAGTGGTTGAATCCCAGCTACTCTGATTTTGAACCCAGGAATCAGTGGTCTTTTTACAATGCCTGTACAGAAGCACTGAAGTCTACCCCACCAACCAAGATCATGGAAAAACACATCGCATTACATGACATACTAGTGAAAGGAGAATGAGAGATGGAGACTCTACAAATGAGAGGTGTTACACCTGTTTTAAGGACACCTTTTGGTTTTCTGGTATCACCGTATCAAAAAGATGAACAAGAGGTCACAGAGCATGCTGGAGATCTTAAATGCAATTGCACAGAAGCTACGCTTTCAGGGGATTCTAAGTGCCAACATACCCTGGCAATACAGCAATACCTCACCAATATCCCTGGCACTGATTCTGAGAATATGATCGATCAAGCTACCGCAGATTATTATCTGTCACGGATAGCCAGTCTTGATGAAGCAATGGCAACAAATGATGAGAGTGCCAAGTCTCAAAGGGCTATGATCGAGCTCTGGTTAGAGAAGCAGACTGAATCACTGGAACGGAGAAGAAGCTTCTACTCACAGGCACTTGAGTCTTGGATGCTAACCAACCAGCTAACAAGCAAACGCCTAGTAAATGGGTCTGTATGCCTCAGAAAGCAACAACCTGAGATAGAAATCTTAGATGAAGAGGCAGTTCTGCAGGACGAACGATTTGTCAGGGCTATACCAGAGAAACTTGCCATTAACAAAGCCGCTTTACGGCAATACGTTGTGGCCATTGGTGAAGAGATTCCAGGCATTTCTGTTCATCTGCGTGATGCCAAATTCAGTTACAAGATCAATGCAAGACCGACTGGAGCTACACATGGACTTGAATAGAGTTGACGATAATATGCTTCGAGAAGAATACTTGCGCAGGTTCTTCATACTGCCTGGAAAGTTCCTGGGTTCTGCAAAACAAGTTGCTGATCATTTGAGTGCGGTATTTTCCAAAGTACCCAGGGATCAGGAACATTTTGCAATAGTCCTGCTTAATCAGCAGCATCAGATCATTGCCAGTGAAATACTGTTTACAGGATCGCTTGCTACATCGGCAGTCTATCCCAGGGAATTGGTGAAGAGGGTCATACAAAGCGAATCAGCTGCTCTTATCATCGGACACACCCATCCATCAGGAACGGTACAGCCCAGTAACTCAGATCGGGCAATCACAACCAAGATCAAGAATGCCATGAACACCATAGATGTGGACCTGCTTGACCACGTGATTATTGGCAATGGCTCAGAGGAGTACTACTCCTTCACTGATCACCACCTACTATAACACACGAAAGGATATAAGATGAATAATACTGAATTGGTCGAATATGAAGACCAACGTCATATCGTAATGAATCCAATGGATGCAACCCCCGCTCAGTTCAGGGCGGGGTTAGATAGAAGAAAGGAGAACCGTGATACGCTGATGGAGTGGATACGCTCAGCACTATTAGAAGGAAGGGACTATGGTTCTATCATCATCAAAGGTCAGAAGTCAAAACCTTCGCTATTAAAGCCTGGTGCCGAGAAGATTGCGGGAATGTTGGGGCTCATCCCTAAGTTCCCCAACTTGAAAGAGTACGAAGAAGCTGTGCTGGCTGGCCATGTGGTTGATGCTATTATCCTGAAATGTGAATTACAAAACCAGTCAGGAGAAGTAATAGGAGAGGGAGTAGGTGCTAGATACGTGGAGAAGCAAGACCATGGAGATCTGAACAAAGCACTCAAGATGGCAAGTAAGAGCGCTATGATAGATGCTACCCTGCGGTGCGCTGGTATCTCTGAGATATTCACGCAAGATGTCGAGGATATGGCACTGAGTGATCCAGAACCTACAAAGCAAGAT
>Ga0233431_1005082_pt1 | contig 13245 bp, 19 predicted proteins | sample SI_118_April2016_FD_179867 | JGI IMG/M metagenome (GOLD analysis project Ga0233431, IMG submission 179867) | Seawater microbial communities from Saanich Inlet, British Columbia, Canada - SI_118_April2016_200_MG | ecosystem: Environmental > Aquatic > Marine > Inlet | place: Canada: British...
TAGCTTTGGCGGATCAAGACTAATTTTGTTATAATCTGGTCTTAGAAACATCTTTGCCCCGTCGTCCAATGGCAGGACAGTGGCCTTTGAAGCCATTAATCTTGGTTCGAATCCAAGCGGGGCATCACACTTGAACGATACTCAGGTTTGAGCAATATATCGAATGGCTCTGTCATCTGGAAATCAAGCTTTTTATCCTCTAAAATAAAGTTCTGACCAACTGATAAGATCATATTTCTCTTTTCTTCTACAGAACCATTTTTCAAGATGTGTTTTATGGAATATGCGATATTAAAGAATTCCTCCGCTCGTTCCAACCAACTATCTGATGAGTCGTTTATATCAGACATAAGAGATTGGATTCTTGCTTGTTCCAGCATCAAAATATTCTTTTGTTCGACAAACTCGTCTTTATTGATATCATCATCAGCCCTCATCACAATCAAATTATTTTTTCTAACGTGAACTTTATCTAAATCATTCTGTAATGATCTTAGTCTTTTTCTATGAGTAGAAAACTCTCCAGAGTATTTGGCTTTTAAAAGCTTGATTCCTAATTGCCAAATATCTTTATCTATTTCAATCTTGCTTAAGCTATTAATCAACTGTTCTTCTAGTTCCTCAGATGACATTGGTGTTTGAGCACAATTGCCTTTTCTATGTGTGCAGTGATTGTATCTAAACTCAACATTTTTGTCCTCACGCTTAACAAATTTTCTTTTAACCGTTGTAGTAATAGCACATCCACACTCACCACATTTAATGATCCCATTTAGAAATGGCTTCCAACTTCTCACTTTTGGTTTTGATCTATCATTCAAGGCATCTTGAACTCTGTCAAATATCTTCTTTGAAATAATTGGTGTGTAACTTCCCTCATAAAGCTCATCTTGATAAAGGAAGTATCCATAATATGTTGAACAGGTGAGGATTGCGTGGAGGTGACTTTTGTAAATTTTGTGACCACTTCTATTTCTAAATTTCTTTGTTTCATAGAGCCAATCCATTAAATACCCTAGTGAATAGTTTCCTGTTGAGGCTAGATTAAACAACTCTTTGATTATTGGTGCTTCTGTTGGGTGGGGAACTAAGTTTTTTCTTCCATCTTCACCAGTCGAAACAAATCCAATAGGTGCTCGTCTTGGATATTCTTTTCTTTTAACTTTATGCAGTAAGCCACGTTTTACATTCTGACTCAAGTTCCTCGAATATTGATTAGCCATTCCAAAGTGAATTTGTAAGATTAGGTGATCTGAATCTTGAGTATAAATTTCGCCAGTAGCTGTTCTTATTTCTTTTAGAGTTCCATCTTGTAATAGCTGTAGTATCTTTCCACCTTCTTCAGGATTTCTTGACAATCTATCAGGCTTCCAAGTTAAAATTGCATTTACTGCCCCCGCTTTAATTAACTCAACCATTCTTTCAAATGCTCGACGATTGTTGGGCTTAAAAGCTGATTTACTTTCTTGGAATCTAAAACTATCTGGAACGACAATCTTCTCTCTGTCTGCATATTCTTGGCACTCTGCCTCCTGGTCTTGAATAGACAAGGCTTGTCTCTCTCTAGATTCACTCGACTTTCTACAGTATTGGCAATACTTTATTTCATCTTTCATGTCTGTTCTAGTATTACTCATTTTAACCTTACTTTCAAATTGAATTATCTAACCACTTCTTATCTTCTTCAGTAAGAGTTGTATTATTACCAACCTGAGAATAAACCTTAGAGGAACCTAAAGCTTTAGAGCGGTACTTCTCGAGGTTATTTGGAGATGATTTTTCAACGTGTTGGGAGTTTTGTTCAGTAGATTGAAATTCTTGTTTCATCAGTTGCAAAATTTTGTCAGCTGGTTGGTTTTTTTCTAACCTAGAATATTGGCTAGCTTCCCCCTTCCAAAAGCCTGGCAGGGCATATCTCTGAGGGTTAATTAATCTATAGATATTTCGCTCATCTGTTTTTGAAATTAACTTGACATCTATCAACTCTTTGTGCCAATTTCTAATAGTGCTTTCGGAACAATTAAAAATTCTAGATATCTCAGCGAACCTGACGGTCAAAGAACCATGAGAGTAATGTTTGTAGTCGAAATCAGAAATATCAATATAAAACTCGTATAGAGACAGGGCTTGAAGAGACAGGAGCTTATTTGAAACCATTAACCACCTATTTCGGTGAGAACAGCGATGACCATTTAACTTTCTACGATAAAAGTTGGGAAGTGGTTTTTGTATTGGTGAAGTTATTTTCATCTTTAATTATTACTTCCATCATTGAGGAAAGGTTGGTTGCAATTGATTCCACCTCATCATTTGTGAGAGATCGTTGATAACGAGGCTCAAATACTGTTCTGATCTCACTTTTTAGCTGTTTTGATAACCAATTCATCATGCTTTTCTTTTTAATGACTCATAGCTCGCTTATTACCTTAATCAGCCTGAAATTTGGCTCTAAGATCGTCTTTACTGGTTAATATTGCTACTAATTTAGAGTTACTACGAAGCTTCTTTAAATATGAGTCTTCTGTCAATTTAAATGCTTTAACTACTTCTTTTTTAGTAAAATATCTATCTCGTTTAGCACACTCATAGACGACCTCATTGATTAATGACCAGCATCCAATAAATGACACTTTTTCTATTTTTCTAACTCGTTTATACAAAGTACGTAAGGTTGCATTTGGATTTCTCTTTAAATATCCCTTGAGAAACTTTCTAACTGGCTCTAGTGTCTGTATCTTTTTCATTTTAAACTCCTTCATGGATTCTAGTTTTTAACTGGTTTATTGCAGATATTAATTTTTTAGGGTCGACACGAAGTTCACCAGCCCAATAGCCAGCAATAATCTCATGACACTTTTCTGGGGAATCTTTAAAGACAAACTCAACAAAATTGCCAGGTTGTTTATCTAGCCTCTCAATAGTGCAATCGCAAGCAAGGCAAACAGCCGATAAATAAAAGTCTGAACTAGAATAGTTTCTCATATACATATCCATCTATTTATTAATAGACGAATTAAAACATGAAAAGCAGATTAATGAGACAATTTACAAAATAGATAACATTTATTACCCCAACTGCATGTTATCTATTTATGATGGCTATTTTTGTTTTAGCTCTTTTATACGCTCTTTGTACGGTAGTTTTATCAAGGCTATCAATAGTATAGTTGCTTTCTTTAAACAATTCTTCGCCAATACTTTGATAAGTCATGCCTTGCTTGTCTTTCATTTCAATTATTCTCAAATCTCTTTCTGAAATGAAAATACTCTTTTTGTTTGGAACTTTTGATTTTTTCATCTCTAACTCAATCTCTTTCCAATTGTCTTTAATAAACCTAATCAATTGGTTTTTTTTAACTACTTTACTTACAATGATTTTAATAGAATCTATATTGAAAAGTGTTTCGTCTTCTGCTTGAGTAAGATAGTCGTCCACTGAGCCAACAATCTGTATGTCAATATTAGACACGTATACTCCGTTAAATAATATTAAAAATTGAGTCGACGTAGCAATTGCAGGATGAATATTAAACAGATCATTAATCTTGTATGATTCTTTTCTTGCATTGTCTAACAGTTTTATTGCTCTTTTAGTTGGATTAGAAGCTTCCATAACATTTTTATTCATCACTAGCTTCATCTCTGTCTTTATAAAGTGATCATATTCTTTGAGAGTAAAACCGTTGGATGGTATATGTAGTTTCTTTCTTATCTTTTTGACTTCATTTTCAAGTTTAATATTTTTTTCTAATATTTTAATATAGGAATAGGTTATTTTATCTATAACACGAGGATCATATTTCTTAATGATATTTTTTTTATCGGCTAGATTGAAAGATGTATGTCTAGTTAAGATTATAATTTTCATATTTCATTTCTTGTATTATACCTAAGAATCATTACTAATACTTACATGCAGTGGAAGTACTTACCAGAGAAATCGGGGTTAAACTAACTCAAATATTCCTTAATGATTTCGGTAATATCAGCATATGGCAAAAGACACGGTAGAAAACACAAATAAGATAGATATCAACTGGTTAATGAGGGCGGGCAAACACAAACTGGGGGAAAGGTCGTACAACCAATGCATTACCTGGACGACTAGTGGAGCTTGGGGAGAGAGAAAAAGTAGAATATCGTATGGAATAGATTTAACTGACTATCTCAACTCAACAATAAATCTTATCTATACCACTACCAATAACTATTCTGGTGAAAAAACTGATGTTGATTATTCAGTTGATCTAACAACAACTCCATGTCATTTTGGAGGTCGTCACTACTGGTTTCTGTGTCCTGGAAATAACTGCAATAGACGAGTTGGAGCACTCTATTTTGGGAGTAAGTATTTTCTTTGCAGACATTGCCTAGACCTTTCATATGAGAAAAGGAATACAAATAAAAGCTATCGTGAGTTTGGACGGATATTTGACTTTGAAGAAAAAACAGAAAAGTTAGCTGACAAACTATGGGGTAAATACGGTAGGCGGTTTTATGGAGGGAAGCAAACAAAAACTTATCAAAAATATCTAAGATATTCTAATTATGAAAGTTTAATGCTTGGGGGATAGTTTGTCTTAATTAAGTGGTTTGGTTGTGGAAATAAGAAGTTAGTTAATAACAGACCTCATAGCTTTGGCATGTTTGTATTCTGTCTAACTTTTGATTGTCTTTTACAAACTGCAGGCTTTGGGGCAATCAACTCCTCCGCCCGGACCAGTATAACAAGGACCACCGGGACCAGTGTAGCAAGGACCACCGGGACCGTCATAGGCTGGACCTCCAGGACCAGAGTAGGCTGGACCACCGGGACCGTCATAGGCTGGACCTCCAGGACCGTCATAGGCTGGACCTCCAGGACCGTCATAGGCTGGACCTCCAGGACCGTCATAACAAGGACCACCGGGACCAGAGTAAGCTGGACCACCGGGACCGTCATAGGCTGGACCTCCAGGACCGTCATAACAAGGACCACCGGGACCTCTATAACCAATACAATTGCACACCCTATCAGCTGTACCACCACCAACTTCCAGCCCTGATTCCATCTCTTGTTTTAATAGATATTTCTTATATGAGGTATTTTGAGGAGTTGATGGTGGGGTTGGACTAAGTAACAATTCTACCCTAAAAGTTGGTTGTGGCTTAACTGTCGATTTCACAACCGGCTTTGTGGTTGGGATTAGTTTAATTGTTGGCTTCAACATTGGTCTTGGAGAGTGGGTAGGGGTGGAGCTTGGTGGGTAAATCTTATCTAACCTTTCTCCCTCTATAGCAAAGACAGCTATTGCTAATGTTGCCATTATGCCTACTGCCAACAACAAAGATTGAGAAAGTTTGATTGATAACTTGGGGGCTGGTTGCTTTACCTTTGGTTTTGATTTTGCCACTTTAGTGTATTCTACACTTTATCGAAAATATATAAAAGCATATCAACTCTTATAGTGCTTAGATGTCTACTTTAACGCTCTACTTAATTGTGATTGACCCCCCCTCATTTCCTCTGGTAGGGTGGGGGGTATTTAACCCCTGGTAAGTTCCTCTGCGATAAGGTTTAGATGTTAAGGATAAGTCTTAAACCTTACATAAAGTGTGATTTTAGAATGCCCTTGGAATTACACTAATTCTTGATTTGAAATTACATATACTTTGGAGATATACTTGGTGTGCCTAATATATATGGAATTTAAACGAAGTTTCAGTTTTGAGAGATTAGATAGATTGGCATCTATTTTGATTTGGGTTTTTACTATATTTTTTGTAATTTCTTTTCTAATTAGAACTTATAACTTAGAGTACGGATTCTATAGTCAGGAAAGAGTTGATCAACAGTTTTCCCACTGCATAGAATATTTAAGCGACCCCACAATTTGTCTTAGGGAAATTAAATACAGGAGTGAGTATCTTGAAGATCGTGACAACGCCCTAATACTTATGTTTATGCTTCCTATAGTATTTTATGGATCAAAGTATCTATATAAATACCTCTTTCCTAAATCAGGCATTAAATAAACTCAGTACAACCATATACTCAATGAAAATTATTATCCTATCAATTAAGAATGTATTTTTGTTTTGGATTTTTAGTTTGGCAATATTTTATTATGTTTTATTTTTAGTTGGCAGTGATCTTTCTGACTCTAGTACATTTTTCATGATCATATTTTTAATAAATGTTTCTATTGGGTCTTTAGCATTTATTATGTTGTCTCTTGATCTGCTAAGAGGTTTATTTATTAATTCTAGAGGAGAGAGAATAACTGCACTTAAGTACTTCTCAGCTACTGTTATATCACTTGTCCTGTTCTTTTTCTCAATAATTGGTGTTCCTGGATATGTTAAATCTCCCTTAGTGGAGTTTGGAATAATCGGTTCTGAATCAGCTTTAGATGAAGCTTCTAGTTTAGAAACAACGCCTACTCCAGTTCCAAGCGTTTTGCCAACACCTAAACCAACTAAACAAAATTTACCATCTAATACAAACATGCCGTCTACCCAATGGAAGAAGTCTAGTGATAATTGGGAAGAACAATGGAAAGTTGAAAAAATTGATGATATTACCACAGACTCAAGATTTCCTGCCGATGACAGGATGGGAACTCCAGAGGAACTATTTGTTGCCATAAACAGTTACAGGAGTGCTCATACCATTTCACAAGTTCAAAAACACGATACTCTTTGTAGGATTGCTCAAACTAGAGCTAATCAGTTATTTGAATTAGGAGAACTTGATCAGCACGCTGGCATGGATTCTTTAGCTCATTCTCAACAAGATTTTGATAATATGGGTGAGGTTATTTCTGGTGGAACTCAAAATGAACTTGCTGTGCACACCGTTGAATGGGGATGGGGACGTTCTCAAACTGGTCATAAAGAAAGTGTATTAAATCCAAAGTGGACACATGGGTGTGGCGGAGTAGCTGGACTGTTTTCGGTATTTGTTTTTGGAAAACATTGAAGAAATGGAGCGATGAATATGATAATCATAAAAATTAAACAAGGTTTGATACATTCTAAATCTTAAATATTATTAATCACCAATTTTTAAACTACACTCCTTTTCAATTGAACATTTGTAATAAATGGACATCTCGTGAATCTTGCCAATTCTAGAGGTGGAGGTAAAACCGATGACAGCCTGATTATCACCTCCATTCAACAGTCTTAACCAATCTGCTGAAGTAACTTCTATTTCATCATCATCAAAGTCTTCCTTATATTTAACATCTGTTAAATCAAAAAGGTACTCAGTCCACTCTTCTGATGTTCCAGTTTCTAAACTTTTTGACTTAAGTAAATGACCCCCATACTCCCGATAAATCCCATTTTCAAATGCCTTAAGCTTTGTATAAACATCTCCATAACCTTCAAGTGATTTGCTATCAGCTGAAGCTCTTACATATAAATAAGCCTGCTTATAATTACCCTCTACATACAATCTTTTTTCAAACATGTTTGTATACTTTTGGTTTTTAGTTGAATTTTCAAAGTCTTTTATTACGACTGTTTTATTCAACCCATCTTTATATTCATATGGCGTAAGTTGCTTTTTTATTTCACTGGTATTTTCAACAATTTGATCTAGCTTAGTTTGGTCGTTATTCGTAATAAATGGAATTTTCCCGTTTATAAGCGAGATTGCTATCGAGGCAATAACAATTGCAACAAGTCCAAAAAACAAAGTAAATAATGCCTCCCAAAATGGATTTAGTGATAAATTTTTTTTAAGCATTACTAATCTCTCATAGACCTTTCTTCTGTAAAGAAATATTTTTCTCTAGACATCCACAGTAAAAATATTAACATATTTATTGTGAATGGTTTGCTAATTTTAAAGAAGAATGACAAAGAAATCCTTGAGAAGTTCTTAAATGATGCAGTGATTGTATCGTAAATAAACAAAAATATTAAAGCATAGAGACTGAAACCAATTGTCGATAAATCTCCAAACCTAATATCTGTTGACTTGATAAGTATTTTGTTTAGTAGGACATCTTGGATTAGTGGTAATAATGTTTTAATTAAATAAAAGAATAAAATAGTGTTTATTATTCTTACAATGAAATACGGCTTAGATTCTCTATAGCTATCTCTCAAAATAATGTATTTGTTGTAAAGAAAACGTTTTGAATTTTTTACTATTGACTGGACAAAGTCATCTAAGGTTATCTCTTCATTTTTCATCTTCAACTAACTATATCATAGTTATGATAATTAATACTAAATCCAGTACTACTAGCAAAAAACACGTTCCTGATATAGTCCAACAGTGTGAGGAGGTTTGTAACGAGACTGGTTGTCATTAATACTGCAAAAACTTACATAAAGCCTAGAATTTTCATTATGATATAAATAAGGTAGTGGAAGAAAACAGTGAAAATAAAAACTTTATCTTAACGCCTAATGACCTTCATTGGATTGTGTCTGCAGTTATTTTATTTTTACTTATTTTTGGTGTCGCCCGTATTAATTTTGGCAATGAGATTTTAGGTAGTTGGTTTGAAAAACCAGAAGAGTATACGACACAATACTGGGTGTATTTAGAGCCTGATAGCTCAAGCACTAAAAACTACAGGGTTAAAGGAGATATTGAAAAAATCAAATGGGGGACTATTGAGAACACGGATGAATACTACTTAAGGACTGTTTACTGGAACAACGGCGGGGAGAGTGATTTTGTTGAGTGCCAAATCACGAATAAAGCAGGAGATAATTGTTACACAACTGAAGATAAGAATTATTTTGTTAGATTGGGAGAAAAAGTGGATTAATTTTAGTTTTCACTTTCCCCATTTATAATTATTGATTCAATCATTGCTACGAGATTTTCACAAAACTGATCTAACTGAGAATAATCTTTGTAAACAACCTTATTCACACCTCTGCCTTTTGCTTGTTCGTTATATTCTGGCACTGAAGAAATTGATATTATTTTGTCAGCACCAAAAGCTTCGATATTAAATACATGTAACGAACCACCTGCTTTACAATCTCTATCTAGCAATACTAAATCAAAATCTTCTCTATTCACATCTTCTAAATATTTTTCGACCTGCCCAAATTCAGACATCTGCACCAATGATAAATCAACACCCCTTTTCATGAGTTTTTCTTCTAGTTCATACAGCCCCTTATAAAGAAAGGAGAGCGTCTTAAGATCATCTTCGAGAATCAAGATGTTTTTTGTTGTCATGGGTTTATTGTATCAAGTTAAGGATTTAGTTAGCAAATTAGCAAAATAGTGCCAATTAAATTCGTGGAGACCCCTACAGATATGTGCTAAAATAACATAGGAATAAAAAGAGCTTATGGGTAAGGCTAATAATGATTAGTGCTAGATGCCAAAACTAACAAAAATTAAGAATATTCTTCGCAGATATTGGGTGGCAATAGTTTTAGTTTTATTTATTACAATTGTTTTTTATAATTCGTTTTTTAAAGATAGTTCCTATAGTTCTTTCATTGATGGGGCAAGACTTAACCCATTCACAGGTTCTTTGGTGATTCAAATAGATGAAAATAATTATCACTATTGTTCATTTCAACTAAGTAATTGGTACAAGTACAAAAAAGCTGAATCAAAAGGCAAGTTTTATAATTCAGTGATAAAAGGTAATTATAGTTGCTCAAAAGAAGTTGAATGGGTTTTTGACCACATAATCCCACTTGGGTTAGGAGGTGGAGACTTTGGCACAACATCATTTTCGTCACTGGTTAGTGAAGATTATGGAGTATCAGATGAGTTGGCAACTAATTGTTTCGCAAAAATGGTTCAAGAAGAGAGAGATATATTATTGGATTTTGGCTTTGAAAGACTCTCAGATGGTTCATGGGTTGATTTGGAAGATAATTACCCCAGCCACGAATTAGAAACAGAAATGGAACTTTATTTATCTAAAAGTTTTCAGGAATGTATTGAGTAAATGACGATTAATAGAGCGTATTGCTCTCTTTAGAAATAGATCTAGTTTTGAATTGAATGTATTAAGAACTATTTTTCAGAGGAACGGATCGTGATAATCGCCACCACGATTGCGATCATCAGAATCTTCCCAATTATTTTTATCACTTTGGCGATTCGTCTCAATTCTTGCCTTGTCTGCTTCTTCGCTAAAAACGTATTGTTTTGTAACCTTAAGGTAAATTGCAAAAATTAACCAAAGTATGGGAATTGCATAATAAAAAAATCCTAGAACATTGAGGTAATCTATCTTTTTTTTCATAGTAATCTCAATTCTAACATTATTGAGGTTGAATGATTATGGACAAATAACTGATAAGTCTACTGATTATTGAAGCTTTTTGGTCAAGCATTGAGATGAGTATGACAGTTCTTTATTAAGGTATTCATAGATCTATAGATGTTTTCATTTAAATATAAAGATCTGACATAGTCCACCTGTGTTATCACTCATTTCTCCTCAAGTGATTTATTACCTCGGTTTCAAACCAGAAATTCCCTCAAGAAAAAGTTCCGACCTGATATAATTTACTTATGAATAAAGAAGGAATTCCTAAAGGAAAATTATATTGGACTCGGAAAGATCATAGAGATAGCGGGAGTTCAAGCGGGATACCAGAACAATTTGAAGATGATGTACCCTATTGGAAGGTGTTACTAGGCCTATATGGTCCGGATGGATTGGTTGAATATTACGACGACCAATTAAGTGGAGTTAAAGCACTGGTGGAACTGCCTGAAAATATAAAAAATGATCTGATCGAAAGAACAGACTTAGTAAAAAAATTTCGCGATGATTTACGTTTGTTAGAAGAACAAGGCATTGATGTAAGAGAAGCAAGAGAAATAATATCTTTGCTATTGAGCTAATGTTTTTTTAAAATTTTTTTAAATAAAAACCAGTTTCTGACGGAGTCAACACTGGATAGATATTCTCAATAATTGAGTTCCTGACATAGTCCACCTGTGCCATCAACTCAAGTACCACAGTTGAACTGTTAGAACCGTTTCTTGCTATAATAACTTATATGAAAAATTCGCTCATCCTCCACGGTACTTCTTGTAACCCAAATTCTTTTTGGCAACCAAGTATAAAAAAATTCTTAGAAAGCAATGGTTATGAAGTCAAAGTGCCAGCCTTACCTGACACAGATGTTCCTGATCTAAACAAATGGTTGCCAGTAGCTCTAGATTTTGATTTTAATAAAGAAACAATAATCATTGGTCATTCTGCTGGTACACCAACTACTTTGAGTGTGCTTGAAAATATTGACACCCCTATTCATAAAGCTATCTTAGTGGCTGCTTATTCAAAAAAGAAAGGAGATAACGATAATTCGTTAATCTTACAAGAAAAGTATAACTGGGGGAAAATAAAGAAAAATGTAGAAGATCTTATTATCATCAATTCTAGTGATGATCCATGGGGTTGTAACACTGAAGAAGGATTGGAAATATTTAATCATTTGGGTGGAACTCTCATTATCCGGGATGGAGAAGGACACATGGGATCTGATAGCTTCAAACAACCCTATACACAATTCCCATTGTTGGAGAAACTTCTTGAAGTTAAATACTCGCGAAGCTCAATTGACGGCTCTGATAAGAAGTAAAATAAGTTCTAACATAGTCCACCTGTGCTATCAAATAAGAATAATTACTTTTTTTCTGGTAAACCTGGAAACATCAACTTCAAAAAATCATAAGCAATATAACGACGGGGCCCCTGATAAGGGAATTCTTGCCAGATAATCCGAGGCGAAACATTTAACTCCAAAATACGATAATTATTAGCAGTTTGCTCTTGATAAATATCCGTACTCAAAAGATCAATTCCCGTCCAAGATAATCCTGGAATAGCTTTCACTGCACACATCGCTATATTTTTAACTGAAGGGTGAACTTGGTCAGTGACATCAATTGTATCTCCACCTTGAGAAATATTAAATTCAGAATTAGGTCTTAAGAAAATTTGTTTGTCTTTATCTATTTTTTCATCTAAAGTTAATCCTTGTTCAGCTAAAAAATCAACTAGTTCTTGGTCGATTTCAATGTTAAAGAGAGGTTTATTCTCTTCATGAGTACCTCTTTTTTCATCCATATTTTTGATGTCAATTAATTCTTGAACAGTGTGTTCTCCGTCCCCCACAACATTTGCCTCAATTCTATAAATAATACTCAATACTTTTTCTCTTGTTGCCAGAATTCTAAATTCATCTCCTACAAACATCTCTTCTACCAACGCTCTACTATTATCTATACGATCATAACTAAAACTGCTTTTTAAAGCCTTCAAATAATCTGCTGTTTTAGTAATATTGAGTGAAACATGCAGCGCTTCTGAACCATCAATTGCTTTAACTACTAATGGCTTTTTAACCTTATCAAAGACTTCAAGTTGATACTTCTGGCCATCTTGCTCCTTTAGCATATAGCCACTTGGAACTGCTAGGCCAGCTCTCTCCAATAAATTCTTGGTAACCATCTTATTATCGCAACAACGGCTTGCTGTAGAAGTTGTCTGCACTGGTGTGCGGTGATACAAAAATTCGACCTTACCTCGATACTCTAATCTAAAAATTCCAGTATAGGGAATTTCTTCATACTTGATACCCAGCTCTTTTGCTGTCTTTAATAAATGCCAAGTATCAGTCATAATTTTCTCTAATTTTTTGTCTGATTTAACACCTTTGCGCTGATAATATAAATCCATAAATACCTATCTTTATAATTTGATAGCTAAACCTACTATTAAGTACATTAATAACTTCACTGATTTAATCCCAACAAGAAACACCGATCACAATCGGGTTTTATCCAAATAAATGCAGACTATTTTTGAGATACTAAGAACGCTAATAAAAACATACTCTCTAGTAAAAACAAAGATAATTATTAGTTTGAATTAAAACCAATGAAAACTATAGGTTTTATTGTAACCTATTTGTATCAATTATGCAAAAAAATGCCCTGATAACGGACATTTAATTGTAACTTAAAAGAGACAAGCGCTATACTCTATTTAACTCCAATCGATCAAGAACTTTGAGGAAAAAGATGCGAGGTAAGGGTAAAGAGAACTGCATTACCGAAGTACTTGGGATCAACAATAAGTCCCCATTGTTTAACTATACCCACCTCTCCAAATGCTTTGGTAATATACAGAAAGGATAGAAGCTTCTGATCTCAGTATCCTTTCGTAATACTTTCGCTCAATCATGTCGCGTCAATCTAAGCAAAACTATACTGAGGATTTAAGGAACTTTAATAAAAGATACTTT
>Ga0233431_1005087_pt1 | contig 13230 bp, 7 predicted proteins | sample SI_118_April2016_FD_179867 | JGI IMG/M metagenome (GOLD analysis project Ga0233431, IMG submission 179867) | Seawater microbial communities from Saanich Inlet, British Columbia, Canada - SI_118_April2016_200_MG | ecosystem: Environmental > Aquatic > Marine > Inlet | place: Canada: British...
AATATCAGATCTGGATAAACCACAAATTTTGTTAGAGAGTGCCTATGGAGACAGCCATCCCGGGAGTAAGCATCTTAATCAATTGGTAGAAGAAGCAAAAATCGGCGTGTATAAAGCCGGTGGAAAGCCAGCCTCTTATACGGTGACTGATATTTGCGATGGTGTGGCCAGTGGCCACAGTGGCATTAATTTCTCTCTGGTCTCCAGAGACATCATGGCAGCCATGATAGAAATCCATGCCAGCTCACTTCCCTATGACGGAATGATTACCTTTGCATCCTGTGATAAGTCTTTACCAGCGCATTTGATGGCTATCGCCAAACAAAATATTCCCGCTATTCATTTTTGTGGCGGTTCTATGATGCCGGGTCCTGGCTTTACAACTGCGGTCAAATGTTACGAAACCCGTGAGCAAGTAAAAGGCGGTCATATGACCACCAAAGAAGAGAACTTTTACAAGATCAATGCCTGTGGTTCACATGGTGCCTGTCAGTACATGGGAACTGCCAGCACCATGCAAATAATGGCCGAAGCCTTAGGATTAAGTTTACCAGGAAACGCCTTAATGCCAGCCTGGTCTAACTTAATCAGGCATTATGCGGACTCAGCAGGTAGTCAATTAATGAATTTATTGAAAAAAAATATTACACCCAAAGATATTCTAAGCAAAAAATCCTTTGAAAATGCCATCATGTTGCACTCTGCGGTAATGGGATCAACCAATGCACTCCTTCACCTTCCAGCCATAGCAAACCTGGCGGGGATTAAAATAACCCCGGAAGATTTTGATCGAATCCATCGCAAAATTCCGGTTCTGGTAAGTCTTCAAACCAGCGGAAAATGGCCAACACAAATTCTCTGGTTAGCCGGTGGGGTGCCCAAAATCATGGAGAAATTGAGACACCATTTACATCTTGATGTTTTAACCGTGACAGGCCGTACTCTGGGTGAGAATCTGGAACAGCTGAAAAACAGTGGTGAAATGGATCGTAATATTGACTATTTAAAAAATTATGGCCTTCATCCTGATGAAGTGATACAGTCTCTCGATAACCCTTATAATCAGGATGGTGGGCTTGCCATATTAACCGGTAATCTGGCGCCCAATGGGGCGGTTGTTAAACATGCGGCCATGGATCCCCGGATGCATCATCATATTGGTCCTGCCAGACCTTTTAATTCGGAGAAAGAAGCTATAAAAGCCATTAGTGAAGGCCGTATTAATCCAGGAGACGTTATTGTTATCCGCTATGAAGGCCCAAAAGCATCAGGGATGCCGGAAATGTTTAAAACCACTGAGATATTAATCAACCACCCAACATTAAATTCAACAGTGGCATTGGTTACTGATGGTCGTTTTTCCGGTGCTACCAGGGGACCGGCTGTTGGTCATGTTTCTCCGGAGGCTGCTATTGGAGGCCCCATTAGTATGATTGAAGATCAGGATTTAATTGAGATTGATATTGCGCAACGTGGTCTCCGTATCGTCGGTATCAATACTGAAAAAAAGACCGAAAGTGACATAGAATCCATCCTGATGGTTCGGAAAAAATCCCTAAAAAAGTTTCAAAATAAGCATTCAGGTATTATCGGCCTATTTTCAAAAATGGTCGGTGATACCTCAAAGGGCGCTTCAATGTTCTCATTTTAACAGACAGTTCCATTCCGGATACCAGAAAGTACTCAAGTCGCAAGTAGTTTCTGGATGAAGTGAGTGAACCCCTATGATCACACAGAAGAAAACATATTGAATCAAAATATAAAAAATAGTGGTAACTATTCAGCTCTTTTAAATTTTTCTTTAAAAAGACTCTGTACACTGAGCGAAGTCGAAGTGTTTTTGACCAATACCTCGTTCTTTGCTCAGAGAATCGCAAATTCAGTGCTCGGTAAACAGGAACATGGTTTAAGAGCAGTGATTCAAGAGTTAACTGAATAGTTACAAAAATAGTTAATCAAATTTTTTCAGGTGCATTTATACTTAAAAACAAAACCAATCATTTAGGAGAACCGGATGAAGAAAATAACGGGCGGGCAAGCAGTGGTTGAAGCACTGGAACTTTTAAAAATAAGTACCATCTTTGGAATGCCAGGACAACACAACCTAGCGATATATAAAGCACTTGTGGGCAGCTGCCTCAAGCATGTCTCCATCCGGCATGAACAAGGTGCAGGGTTTATGGCTGATGGTTTTGCCAGAACCAGCGGTAAGATCGCAGTCGCAATGGTGATTTCAGGACCAGGACTAACTAATATTCTTACTGCTATGGGAGAAGCTTATCATGAAGCAATTCCGATGTTAGTTATTTCCACCAATAATCCTACCCGATATTTGGAAAGCCATACGGGTATGCTTCACGAACTTTCCCAAAGCAATACCATGGTGAGGTCTGTTGCCAAAGAAAGTCGACGGGTGTCCAATATTGAAGCCATCATTCTTCAAATTATTGAGGCATATCATTTGACTCAGGAAGGACGACCTGGTCCGGTACATGTTGAAATACCATTGGACTTACTGGAAAATGAATTCGTCAGACCGAATCTTAAAAAAATAATGGAAATGATTACTGCTCAGCGCAAGCCAAAAATATCAAAAGGCCTACCAGGTTTTAAAGCAGCCGTTCAAAAATTAAAAACCGCCCGGAAGCCTTTTATAATAGTAGGTGGTGGTGCCTGGCAAGCCGGAGAGAATATTACGCGACTGGCTGAGGTTCTGGCGGCTCCTATTTTACTGACCCATGCCGCAAAAGGAACCATTAATGATGACCACCCGCTTTGCTTAAGCGCGCGTCACCATTTTCCTGCTGTGCAAAATTACCTGAATGAGGCAGACGTTGTTTTAGCCTTCGGAACTGAGCTAGGAGAAGATGTTTATTGCAATCCTATCTCCATCAAAGGTTATGTCATACAGATTGATCTGGATGAAGCGGCTTTTGAAAAAAACCAAAAAGCGGATATTTGCCTGACGGCAGATGCCAGTCAGACAGCGATGCTATTAAATGAACAAATTCAAATTCGATCAGATCAATCGAAATCGACTCATCAGAAGATTAGAGACATCAAAAAAAAAGCTGTTCAGGAATTACCTTTGATTTTTCAATATAAAGATCTGAATAAGATATTAAACTTACTGAAAGAAGTCCGACAGGCATTACCACAGGATGCAATCCTGGTTACCGATTCAACCAAGCCTGCTTATGTGGGCTTTAGCGAATTCCCTTCCTACATCCCTCGCAGCTTTCTATTTCCTTGTGGTTACGGAACTCTGGGCATGGCATTACCAGCTGCAGTGGGAGCTAAACTATCCAACCCAAAAAGAGCAGTTTGTGTCTTGGCCGGTGATGGCGGGTTTCAATTCACCATGGCCGAATTGGGAACCGCCTGTCAGGAAAAACTGAACATCCCTATTATCATTTACAACAATCATGGTCTGGGAGAAATAAAGGAATATGAACAGGAAAGTAATTTTGAGAGCTTCATTGGTGTGTTTTTTAAAAATCCAGAATTTGAATCCCTGGCAGCAGCCTATAAAATACCTTACTACCGGGTTCAAAAAAAAGGAGATCTCCAAAAAGCCTTGACTGACTCACTTAAATTATCAGGACCTTCACTCATTGAAATTAATGTTAAATAAATTCAGATCCAGTGCCCAGGGGATCTTTAAGCCGGTAATCTTATTAACCCGTAAAATCCAGGCACAGGTATCGGTATACCCGGATTTCACGAATGTTTCTTTACCCAATGCATCACTGGTAAAGGAAAATAGTAACACATGTTTTAAAAACCAGATTATTACTATTAGCCGGCATCACTGGAATTCACCCACAAGTTGATATTACCTTCCAAAGCAAATTTATCAATTTCTTTAATTTCTTCCGTGGAAAAATCCAGTTTATTAAGCGCTTCAACATTTTGTTCAATCTGTTCCACACTACTGGCACCAATTAAAACGGATGTTACTTCAGGATGATTCAAATTCCAGGCAAGTGCCATTTGCGCCAGACTTTGTCCTCTACGCTGAGCAATCTGGTTTAAACTTCTGATATTCGAGAGATTATTTTCTGTCAGCAAATTTTTACTAAGGGCCGTATCACTTTTGCCTGCTCTGGAATTTTCTGGAACCTCACCAAGATATCGATCACTAAGCATACCCTGGGCCAGAGGAGAAAAGGTAATACACCCAACACCTTCTTTATCAAGGGTACCCAAAAGCTCGTCTTCAACCCACCGATTTAACATCGAGTAAGAAGGTTGATGAATCAGCATGGGAGTTCCCATTTTTCTTAGAATCTCAACGGCCTCGGCGGTTTTTTTAGCCGAGTAAGAGGAAATTCCTGCATAAAGCGCTTTGCCTTGTTTGACTGCAGAATCAAGCGCCCCCATCGTTTCTTCCAGGGGGGTATCCGGATCAAAGCGATGGCTGTAAAAAATATCCACATACTCTAATCCCATTCGTTTGAGGCTTTGATCCAGACTGGCCAGCAAATATTTCCGTGAGCCCCAATCACCATAAGGACCAGGCCACATATCATAACCGGCTTTGCTGGATATAATCAATTCATCCCTATAAGGAACCAGGTTTTGATGAAAAATTTTCCCAAAATTTTCCTCTGCAGATCCGTACGGAGGGCCGTAATTATTGGCCAGATCGAAATGCGTGATGCCAAGGTCAAAAGACCGGAGTACCATTTGACGAGCAGTTTCGAATATATCTACTCCACCAAAATTATGCCATAATCCCAGTGAAACAGCAGGCAGTTTCAAGCCACTACGCCCACACCTGTTATAAATCATTGTATCGTAACGGTGATCATCGGGTAAATAAGTCATTTATCTCTCCAAAAATTGAGTTGAAAAACTAAAAATTACTTGATGATACATTTTAAATATAAAATTCTCAATAGAAACGCTCTAAAAGTAATGATTCGATTTCAAGCATGGTTTATTTTGTTAAAGACATTAATTCATCATAAAGCTCATCTTTTAATTCTATTTCTCCTTTTGCTTCAATTTGTTTTAAATTAGCATTTCCCCGGTCTCCCGGAATGGAGACAGAATCAAATCCTTCGGCGGGTGACTCCTGACGGATCACTTCACACATTTCACTGACCTTCGTTTTAAAAGTGGAAAGGTCTGTAAAGCTGCCAATATCAATGGCCAGAATCAGACAACCATATTCCGGTGGATTCCAACCGGAAGTTTGCTCAGTGCTTAACAGGCTACGAATCAGGGATCCGGTTAATATCTCTATCAACAGCATTATTCCGTATCCTTTAAAACCACCGCCAATGGGTAAAAGATTAGCAACACCATCATCATTAAGCGCAGCTGACGCATCCGTAGTGGGAATTCCCTTTTGGTTCACAGCAGCATTTGGTCTCAGTGGTTTATTTTTTTCTTTGGCCTGTTTGATTTCAAAAAAAGGAATTTCGGTGGTCGCCATGTCCAGTCCCATGGGATGTGTATTGGTTGGAATAGCATACGCCATGGGGTTGGTCCCCATGATACCGCGTTTCCCACCAAAAGGGACACAACAATTGGTTCCACCGTTAAACATACTAATTCCAATAAGATCTCTTTTTGCCAGACCGTCTGACCACATCCCCAGAGTTGTAATACCGGTCGAATTATAAAAACCAGTAGCAGCCAGACCATTTAATTTGGCCCGTTTTTCCAAATCATCATGAACGTGTTTAATTCGCAGTGATGGGGCTAATTGGTTAAAGTCAATGACACAAGCACCCGGTTTTTCGACGACGGTTTTAATTTGATGATCTGCATGATCGCGCCAGACTTTTAGATCAAAAACAGCCTCTTCGAGAGGATTCATTCGAGGAGCTTTCTTAAAATGACTTTCTAACCACAAAGTAGCAAAATATTCAGCTTCTGATTCGGAAACATATTTTTTGGCTGCAGTGATTAGCAATTCCTTGATTTGGCGAAGGGAAATATTCATTATTTGTCTCCTGTTATATTTTTAAAAATGATCATTTTACAAATTTCTCAATATGATTCTAACTGACAGTGGAGTAATTTATATGTAATTTAATCTAATCCAATCATCCGGAAAGTGTCTATGTGAATTGTGATTATGTAACATTTTTTTAGGTTGACAAGGGTGAGCATTGTTAGCATAACTCTGATATATCAGTTAGATTATATTTATATATTGAAAGAGTAACTATGACTAAAATTAATGATAAAGTGATCTGTTTGCCGGTAAAAATTTTAATATATTTGGAAAATTAACCAGGAATAGGGAAATGATTTTTTCTTAAGAGGAGCAGCTAATGGGAAGACTTCTCATTAGAAGTTCAGGAAAAAGGAGAATTTAACCCTTTTTCTTTGGCAGCTGCATCCAAAAGTCGTTTTAGTTCACGATCTTTTTCCGGTGGAATATATACTGGTTCATGGTTTTTGAGCATATCAACGGCTTTCTTTTGGGCACGGTGTAAAAGTTCTCTATCGTCCTGTTTTATCCAACGTTCATAGTTATCTCGGGAAGAAAGTTCAGGGAAAAAATGATCCTTTTTAAACCATTCTAAAGTATGCTTTGAAGCAAGATAATTATTTGGAAAGTGTCCGATATTTTTAATTTCATTCAACGCAAAGGCATCATCACTGACATTCACACCATCCAGGTATCGGCCGACCAGTTGACAAATTTCAGCATCAACCAGAAGCTGACCATGGGACCAGATGGTGTGGTTTTCAATCATACCAGCACCCCAAATTAAATTTATACCCGCCATGGCTGCTAATAGCCAGCCCATTCCTTTTTCGTAGCCTGCCTGTTCATCGTAGGATTTGGAATCAGTCATGGGTCCCCATATCATACTACCTGTCTCATAAAACTGAGCCATCTGTGCGGATAATCCGGTAAGCATCGCTAATTCCATACTACCCGAGGCCAAGGTCGCTTTGCGCATATCCAAAGGTAAATTAAAACAGCTATACATGACACCGGTTCCCGGCCGGAACAGTTGGGCCAGTGTTAATAATCCCAAAATCTCTGTATTCATAACAACAGCAGCTCCAATCAATGAAACCGGAGCTGTGGTACCAGGACTGGCCATGGATTGCATAGCGATCGGTAATCCTGCTTTGGTGGCTCTTCGAACCGCATCAATCTGTTCCCCATCCCAACCCAATGGTGAACTGGAGGTTACAGGAACAATAACATCCTGATCCATCACCTGGGCCATTCGAATTCCCCATTTGACGCTGTCATCCATGGCCCCTAGTGAAAACACTTTCGAAGTGTTGCGAATGGTAGCGTAGTACATACACACCAGATTGGTTTCATGGGGACAGTCTTCCATATAACCTAGACCTGCATTAGCTCCCGCCATGATATCAGTCATTTCGCATAGGCGCGCCACTTCTTCAACATCACCAAACAAACCTGGTCGCATGGTATCTGTTAACGGATCCATTACTTTCATGCCACAACAGGGACCAAACTGGACGATATTTTTTTTAAATTGAATATGATGAGCTGCATCTCTGGAACGAAGTGTAAATTCTTTAGGTGAGTCTTTTAGAGCCTGCTCAATCAATTCCGGTGGAAATTTCGCAATTTGCTTTTCCAAATCAATATCACAACCATTCTCAGCGAGAAGCTGCAAGGCTTGATCGTCCTGAAGGCAGAGCCCTGCTTCCGATAACAGTTCCAGTGAATGATCATGAATTTTCTGAAGAATTTTCTGTCCAACCAGTTGTGTTGGACGCTTACATTCAAATTTCAATGCCATGAAGATTTCCTTAGAAATTTCTATTATAAATTAATCACGATAGGTTTTAGAACTGAGGTAGCTATTGGTATTATATTCAGGCTACCACTGCGCCAGATTCACTGAAATTATTACGGAATTATTGAATTCAAGATAGTGGTATTTTGATTTTTTCCAACCAGCAACGTAACTCTGGAAAGATCTCTCCTCATTCTTCATCGAGATGACAATTGATAACGCTTTGATTTTAAAGGCACAAAATTAAATTCCGTATACAGTTTTCCAATGAACTTGTCCCACATCTTTGATAAAAGCCCCTAAAACGTTTTTCGCAACGTTTCCCGGAGAAGATTCCGTAATCAGAAAAACTGCAATTGAAACAAGAAACATGGAGTGGGTCAAAAATAAGATTCGACGGATTAGAAATATAGTCATGCGATGGTCTTTGGCTTAGATGGTTGAAAAAAAGCCCCGTTAAGGCTGTTTGAATGGACCTGATATACGATTCAGAAACTAGCTAATATATCAGTTATATTATTGAATAGAATCGTTTTTAATGGAGTATCAAGGTTTATATTCAAGTAAAAAACTTAAAAACTACTAATCTTGTAATCTATTATTTATAAACATTAGAACCGATTTTTTATTTTACCTTGACATAAATACTTCAACTCAACGTAATATATCACGGTAACCTTAATTATCTAACATGTTTTAATTGGTGGTTTTTCTATATTTTTAAAAGATTATGCATCATAGAATTTTATTTATTGCATTTCAAATGATGCATAGTTTCCAATTGATTAATAAAGTGTAAAAACTGCTTTTTAATCAGGTAGATTTACCCAAAACCTGAACAGCGTTAAGTGCTCGTTTGGCGGCACTTAGTCTCTACATTGTTTATTTTGAATGTTATATAGGAGAAGCAGTGGAAGCAATGAACGGTTTCGATATGGTGGTTAATTTTGTTCGGAACGCCAACTGGGATAATTTTCCGCCGGAAGTACAGGAAAAAGCTAAAATTTGTTTGCTGGATGGCCTTTGCGCAATCATCACCGGGGGTAAGGTACCGATCACACAAATTACAAATTCATATGCTAAAAAGCTATGGACCGGAGCGAATGAAGCAACCATTCTGAAAGACGGAAGCCGTTCCAATGCCATTGGTGCGGCCTTAGTCAATGCAGCAGCGGGTAATGCCCTGGATATTGATGACGGATGTCGTCATGTTCTTGGCCACCCGGGTGCTCAACTAATTCCGACGGCAATGGCCATTTCCGAACAACGCGCCAAAAGTGGCGTTGACTTACTGACTGCTTTGGTTATCGGATTTGAAGTCGCTATTCGAATCGGCAATTTATGGCACAAAACCCGGGATGTCTATCAATCCTGTGGGTCCTGGGGATCTGTGGCTAACGCCGCAACTGCTGCCCGACTCATGGACCTGGATAGTGATAAGATTAAACAGGCCATGGGTATTGCGGAATACCACGCCCCTAATCTGCCAATGATGAATGATATCGATCATCCGACCATGGCCAAGCACGGTATCCCCTGGGGAGCGGTTACCGGTGTTATGGCAGCTGGACTGGCTGAAGAAGGATACACCGGGGTACCTTCCATTTTAGGAGATCCTAAGCATTTAAATTGGGTTAAAACCATTGGCAAGGATTATCTATTTGTACCCAGTGTTACTTTTAAGCATTTCGCGTCCTGCTTATGGAGCCATCCACCCATTATGGCTGCCCGTGATCTGATGAAGGCTCATAATATTAAAGCCGAAGATATTGCTAAAATCAAAATCCGTGGCTTTCATCAAATGGTCCGCTTGGGCATTCGTTTTCCCAAAACAGAAGAAGAAGCTCAGTTCAGTGTTAGTTGGCCTTTGGCCTCCTTCATTCTGGAAGGAGAAGTCGGCCCTGATCAAATGTTATCTCATCGCTTCAACGATCCTGCACTGATTGCATTAGTCGAGAAAATGGAGATTGTCGAAGACGAAGCCCTGGAAGCAATTGTCGAACCCGGTAAATGGCCTGGCATTGTAGAAATTACCGTTAATAATGGTGAAACATTTATTTCTGATAAGGTAGTTGTCATTAGCGGTTATATTGGAAATGATTTAGGGCCCCATGCTGAACTATGGCGCTACGACGAAATTAAGGAAAAATTCGCTCGTTATTGCCGAAATATCTTCGATACTGGTAGAATCAGTGAAATCATTTCACGCGTAGATGAATTAGAGCAGGATGCTAATATTTCTGATCTGATGACGCTATGTAGTGTTAAATAAAAATCCGTCCTCAAAGGAGACGGTATCTCTGTTTTTTTCCGTGTATTCAGTGTGGTCCGTGGTTAAATACTCCTGCAGGACAGACCCGCGATGCACACCTGGCTTTTTATAAGGTAGCCAACTGGCAGAGCCTTTGGTCTCTGATCATCCTCAGAGAGAATGGCTTTAAGCATTAAAGTAAATTTTAATCTGCAATCAACAGCAATCCGGAAGACATTTTATTATTTAGTGTTTTGAAAAGCTGGGAGAAGTAATTATGTCTAATTTTGGTAAAATTTATGAAGTTGATCTGACTCAGGGAAAAATCACCAACCGTGATTTCACTGAAGCTATGGCTGAAGAACACTTAGGCGGATTTGGTTTCAATGTCGCCACGTTGTATAAAGAAGTAGTTGCCGGAACGGATCCACTGGGACCAGATAACGTCATTGTCTTAAGTCCCGGCCTGTTAACTGGGACTGCAGTGCCCTGTTCCTCTCGATTGCACATCTGTTCCCGTTCTCCCCAATCCGGCCTGATGGGAAGTTCCAATGTTGGGGGTTTTTTTGGTGCCAGAGTCTACGCTCTGAATATTCGTTCCATCATTATTCGTGGACAGTCCCCAAAACCTGTCACACTACATTTTTCAGAAAATGGTCCTCAATTGCTGGATGCCCAAAAGATATGGGGTAAAGATTCCAGAAAAAGTGACGAATTTCTGAGACAAGAGATCGGGGACCCCAGACTAGAAACCCTGGTCATCGGTCCGGCAGGAGAAAACCTCCTACCTTGTGCCTGTATTATGGCAGGCTGGGATCATGCCGCTGGTCGAAACGGAATGGGTGCAGTGATGGGAGCTAAAAAGTTAAAAGCCGTAACTATTGAGACCGTTAAACGCAAAGAGGTGCTAACACCAGAAAAAAAAGAACTAGTAAAAGCGTATATCAAAGAAATTAAAGAACGCATTCCTCAACGTTACCAGGATTTTTCTCAGTTAGGCAGCGCCGGCGACATATTAGAACTCAACGAAATGGGGTTAATGGGCACGCGAAATTATCGAGAAATGCAAATCGAAAATGTTGATAAAATCGATGGCCGGCATTTGAAGTCTTATGTTAAGAAGAAAACCAGCTGTCACAAATGCCCAGTGCATTGTAAGGCAGAAATAAAAATTTCTGCCGGTCGCCATTCGGGATTTTTAGGTGGACGTCCTGAGTATGAAAGTATTATTGATTTAGGACCCTTATGCGGGTTGACTGATCCGGACGAACTACTCTATCTCTCAAATCTATGCAATATTCTGGGCATGGATACCATTTCCACAGGCTCTATCATTGCTTTCGCCATGGATATTTATGATCGAGGCATCATTACCTTAAAAGATACTGATGGATTAGCTTTAAAATGGGGTGATGCCAAAGCCATGGAAGCCATTATGCATAAGATGGCCAAGAGGGAAGGATTTGGTGATATTTTGGCTCAGGGGGTCAAAAAGGCCTCTGAAATTATCGGTAAAGGTTCTGAAAAGTACGCCTACCATGTAAAAGGTGTCGAAATGTATGGTGGCGATCCCAGAGGTCTATCGGCTACGGCCTTATCATATGCAGTGTCCCTTCGTGGTGGTGACTTTACCAGTGTATATCCCATCCCGGAATTCCGATATTCACCGGAGCGAGCCGAAAAAGAGTTTGGTAGTCGAAAAGCGGTTGACTTCAAAGCAACTGAGGGTAAGGGGCCTATGGTTCGCTTTTGTATGATGGTCAGCTCCATTGTTGATTCTATAGGGATCTGCAAAGTAGCTATACTTTCAGTAGCCAACCACTTTGATCTGGAGATGGAAGCGAAAATGGTCAACGCTTTCGCCGGGTTTGACCTCACCCCGGAAGACTTTTTCAGAATTGGAGAACGCATCGTCAATATGGAAAAAATGTTTAACCTTCGGCATGGTGCCACCAAGGCCATGGATACTTTACCGGACAAATTTACCAAAGAAGTGGTTAGTGAAGGACCTTCCAAAGGGACTTTTGCCAACCTTGAGCCCATGGTTGATGATTTCTATAAAAGCATGGGGTGGGATGAATCAGGGATTCCTCTTTCTGAAACCTTAAAAAAATTCAAGCTAGATGATAAAGAGTTGGAGAAACTATAATGCAATTGAGTGACTATGAAAAACGTATATTAGATGGTAGTGAGAGTCGGTTGAAGCAGATAGCCATGGAAAACATCGTCAGATATGCCGAAGTTCTCGGTGCCAAGGAACTATGCGAAGTGACCAAAGCCACTGTATTTTGTGGTTCTCACAACTATTTAAGTGTCTGTAAGTCAGACGATATCCATGAGGTGTTTTCCAAAATGAACCTGGCAGTTGATGAAATTGTCCCCTTTGATCAAACATACGATAATTGCTATACCCAATCCTGTGTTGCCCCCTGTGATCAATATGAATTTCAACCCTTTGGGCAAACAAAAGAATTTTTTACTAAAAACAGCCAGTTTCTGGAACAGGCCAAAAAAGCGGGTGTCAACATCGCCGGTACCTGCTCTCCTTATTTAACCGGTTGGTTGCCGATCAAAGGTGAGCATTTTGTAACGACGGAATCAGGTGTTACGGTTTCTGCAAATTCAATTTGGGGAGCCATGGGAAACTCTGACGGAATTGAAGCGGCATTTTGGTCTTCAATCTGCGGCAGAACACCCAAATGGGGGAACCATATCGAAGAAAACAGAGTAGGCACCCATTTCATCGAAGTGAAAACATCCGTGGATTCTTTATTGGAATGGAATTTATTAGGAAAAGCTGTCGGTGTTAAAATGCCGGCTGGTGGTATTCCCGTCATCACAGGAAACTTTTCGAATGTCAATTTTAATAAACTTAGATCCTTCTGCACCATGCTGGCAATTTCCAGCAATTGTGAAATGTGTCATATTGTAGGGATCACTCCCGAAGCCAGAACTGTTGAGGATGCCTTTAAAGGAAAAATGGTACCGGAAGCGCTGGTCATTGATGAGCAATGCCTGGAAGTCACTTATGATTCTGTTTGTGATCAGGGAGCTGGTGATGTTGATTTCGTCAGCCTGGGATGCCCTCATTTTGATATCGATCAGATCAGACGCGTCGCAGCCTATATTAAGGGTAAAAAAGTTCATCCCAAAGTTCATTTTATGCTCTGGACTGTTTACCCAATTAAATGTATGGCGGATGAAAACGGATATACAAAAATTATTGAG
>Ga0233431_1005091_pt1 | contig 13224 bp, 12 predicted proteins | sample SI_118_April2016_FD_179867 | JGI IMG/M metagenome (GOLD analysis project Ga0233431, IMG submission 179867) | Seawater microbial communities from Saanich Inlet, British Columbia, Canada - SI_118_April2016_200_MG | ecosystem: Environmental > Aquatic > Marine > Inlet | place: Canada: British...
TATTAACTGATAATGTGATATCTGTGAGTGGGTGTCTGCTGGTGATGACCTGGATGTCATGTTTGCCCATGAGTGGGGCGTAGTTCTGGAGCTCGAACTCGTTGGCGTGGGAGGCGCGGATTAGGTGAATATTCATTTGTGAGAACGAATTGTCTTAAGAAACATTTCTTCAATGAAGAAGAGTGGCTGTATTAGGGTATTTGAGATATATCCAAAATTCTTTCTATAATATTTTTTTCTTGAGTCGTACCATGCCTGATGATGAATATTGTATTTATTTAAGCTACTGGCTCCTCCCTCATGAATTATCTTCGAGTGTGGGCAGAAGAAGACCTTCATATTCATCTTATTTGCTCTGATGCCTAAATCAACATCTTCTAAGTACATGAAATAGCTTTCATCGAAACCATCTAATTTTTGAAATGATTTTTTTTGAACTAATAGATAAGCTCCGCTGACTGCATGAACTTTTTTATCTACTACTGATTCTAGTATGCGTATATCTTCGTAATAGAAATGTTGATGTGCAAATTTTATTCCAAATAACTTACCCAAGTTTGTAAACTCAAATAACCCTGTCATTAATGTAGGTGCTCTTACAGCTGCATTATGAGGCTGGCCCTGTATATTCATTGCAAGCCCGCCAATAATGTCTGCTTTGTTGTCAATAGCATGTGCAAGAAGAGTTGAAAGTGAGTGTAGTTTAATCTTCGTATCTGGATTTAAAAACAGTATATATTCACCATTGGCTATTTTTGCACCTCGATTACAACTTTTTGCAAATCCATCATTATGTTCACTTAGAATATATTGAATTTCTTGAATTTTATTGTTTTTACTGTAGTCAATGACGTTTTTTGTAGTAAGTTGTTTATCAGGTGAATCATTTTCAATTATTATTATCTCTCTAATTATATTGCTTGAAGATTTTAATGATTTGAGAAGAGGGATGATATTGTCAGATGAATTATATGTGACAACTACAATGGATATTGTTTTCTTGTTTTTGGCCCTTGTGTTCATCATATTTACTGTGTTTAATATTAATTAATGTTTAATAGTGGGTCGGTTAAAGCTCTACTTATAGCCTCATTATTCTTCATTGTACCTATTTTTTCTGTAAATGTTTTTGCAAATTCATTGTCTGAAACATTTGATTTATCCCTAACTAACCCTAGTATGTGGGAGAATCAGCGAGGTACACTTGATTTTCTTCTTGATGATAATTTTGAATATGCTAGATTCCATACTGGAGGAGCAGCAATATCATTTCCATATTTTCGCACTTTTAATTCTGAAATATCAATTGAATATATTTCCCTAAGAATTAAATTGGATCAGATATTTCCTGGCCAGGGAGCTGGAATATTGTTTTCTGACAATCTTCCACATGAGGGTGATCCAATTATCTTTTCGGATACATTATTTTACATATGGCCAAAGCCTGATGGAACTTTTCATTTATTTGCCAGCTTGTGTCCATTCGATAATCCGACGTGTGATGTTGATGTTCAATTATCAAATGGAGTTTTTGCTTTTAGTCATCATGAGTGGCAAGAAGTTGTTGTCTCTAGAGTTGCCAATCACTATGAGGTTAGTGTTAATGATGTAGTCATTTTTTCAACGATAGATACCAGTCGTATTATTGACTCACTTGGAATTGGATCTCCTATTATCGCAAATACCATGCAAACATGGCCATCATATTATGTTGATTTTGCGGGGATAAATATATCTGCTCCAGAGTCAGCCTCATTCCCCCATTACTCCCAGCTCGACCCGATCTGGGCGAGCGATGAGTATGATCACGCAAGCACTTGGGCGAGTGAGGGCGACCGGGAGATGGAGGAGTGGGGATGTGTGACATCATCAGCGGCCATGGTTCTCAAGCATTTCGAGGTGAACCATCCAGACACGAATGAGATAACTGACCCACAGAATCTTAATGATTGGCTAACAGGGCAACCTGATGGATATGTCCGTAATGGCCTAGTTAACTGGCTCGCAGTTACGCGATATGCTCACCTGTCAGAAATGGCAGGATATTCTACACAGTCGCTAGAGTATGTAAGAGAGCCATACTCAGAAACGAGTGTGAGTGGGAGACTAGCCGAGGACCCGTCATTACCCGTGATTGTCAAAAATACCAACTCCCATTTCTTTCCTATTTATGATGAAGATGGTGATGACTGGCTGGTATCAGATCCGCTAGAGAGTGCGAGTAGCGAGATTGCCAAAACAACATCTCTGGTGACCTCAAATATCTTGATCCCCTCACATACTGACCTCTCGTACATGATGTGGATAATCGAGCCAGGAGACGTCCTAAGACTATATGATTCCGCCGGTAATCTACTATCCACAGAGAGTGTGATAGAGACGCTAGGAGGAACTGGGGGGAGTGGAGCGAGTGTGCAGCTAGTGTACTTTCAACAGCCTATGACTGGCTCGTACCACGTAGAGATTGATAATCCTGGAGGGAGCACTGATCCAATAGAGATGTATTTCTATAATCAAGAGGGAGAAATAAAACAAATCGAGGATGAGCTGCTGGCAGGTGAAAAGAAAGGGTGGGAAATAGATTTCTACAAAGATGATAGCACTATTGTAGATCTAGTTGAGATCGATATTATGGCACCTACAACTCCGACCCTAGTCTCTCCAGCGAGTGGTGCGTTAGTAATGGCGAATGATTTGATCCTAGACTGGATTGATGTCTCTGATCCTTCGACCCCTGTTACCTATAACTACAAAAGCTCATGGACGGGAGGTAGTTATGGCCCAGTGAGCACGGGAACAAACTCTGAAATCAATGCATCGGGAATAGCGGATGGCACATATAATTGGCAGGTACAGGCATGTGATAGTGCTAATAATTGTAGTGAGTGGTCGGATCCTTGGGTTGTAAGCATAGATGGGACAGCACCAGCTAAGGTGTCGGGAATAACTATCAAGGATGCTGATGGGGTAGAGCTTGGGTGCTCAGGTGCGACTAATAAAAGAAGAGTTACAATTGATTGGGATGATAGCACGGAGAGTGACTGGAATCACTATTTATTCAGTACTAAGGATAATGAGGATTTTTTGACCCTAACTGATTCTTATTTGACTAGAGATATTGTCGATCTAGATGGTGAGTATAAGTACAGAGTGAAGGCTGTGGATGAGGCAGGGAATATAGGGGAAGCGAGTGAGTGGTGTGAGGTAACGTTAGATAGACTGTCCCCTTCTCAGCCAGGGAAACCTGCGACATTACCAAATCCCACCAATGGACTCCTTCAGAACTGGTTGTGGAGTGAGTCAGTGGACACAGGATCAGGAGTGAATGGATACTACAATCGAGTTTATAATGTACTATCTGGGACGTATCTAGCTGACTGGCTTTGGCTGGGGAAAGTGCTAGGAACGTCAACTGACCTAACGGACGGCGAATGGCAGATGGTAGTGAAGGCAGAAGACCTGGCGAAAAATGAGAGTGGGATGGCTAGTTCGGAAGTTCTGTTAGTGGATACGGTCACGCCAGTACTGGCTAGCAAAACTAGCCTACCAAATACTTGGTACAACACCCCGCAGACTGTGACATTCCAGTACAGTGATCTGCACCTGCTAAATACCTACACCGACCCGTGGTGTGAGATAAATATCGAGAGCTCTAGCTCGTACTGCTACACAACCCCACTGGTGAGTGACACTGCTGGCAACTGCAATAATACCCAGGTATTCTCTGAATCTATTGGGTTGGACATGACTGAGCCGAATGTGAGTATGTCAGAGTGGGGCACGAGAATTAGCGGGACGGCGAGCGACTCACTATCTGGAGTGGAGCGTGTGGAGATCCGACTAACCAAGCCAGGCGAGAATGAGAGTACTGCAACAGCAGTCGGGACTATGAACTGGAGTTATACGATTGAGCCAGCACCTGTGGGTAACTACCAGATATATATCTCAGCATATGACAATGCAGGGAATGTGAGCTCAGAGATCTCCAAGAACTTTGATATCAATGAGAGTGACCCGCCAAAATCTCCTGATGTGCTAGGAGAGAGCACTAGCTCGTCATCTAGTCCGAGTCCATCCCCTGCCCTGCTGGCTAGTTTCGTTGGTGAAAGTGAAGAATCTCCTAGCCCATCACCTAGTGTGAGTGAGAGTCCTGTACCCAACCCTAGTAATGCTCAAATTGGAGATGTGTTAGGAGAGAGTGATGATGACGAGAAGAGTAGTTACTGGTGGTGGCTACTAATCCTCCTGTTCCCAGGAGGATGGTGGTATTACAAGAAACGTATTAGTCAATAAAAGTGAGTGCAGTGCCGATCTGGTCAGCACGACCCGTGCGACCGATCCTGTGGATGTAGTCATCGTAGGTCTCAGGGAGCTCGTAGTTGATGACGTGTGAGATGTCACTAACATCGATCCCGCGTGAGGCGACATCGGTAGCAAGTAGGACGCTTACCTCGTTACGCTTAAAGGCGTTGAGAGCTCGCTGACGCTGACCTTGTGTTTTGTTGCCGTGGATCGCGGTGGCTTTGAATCCACGGTCAACTAACTTTTGTGACAACTTCTCCATACCGAATTTGGTTCTGCCAAATACTAGTGCTTTTTGCACCTCGGGACGAATAAGAATGTCATGCAATACATCGATCTTGTTACGACCTCTCACGTTGACGATATCCTGGTTGACATGGTCAGATGCGCGAGAAGAGGCGATCTCGATCGTTATCGGGTCCTGAAGGAACTCGCTAGCAACGCCGCGAGCCTGATCAGTCATCGTGGCTGAGAAGAACAGGGAGTGCCTGCGCTGAGGAAGCTGGGCCACGAGTGAGCGGATGTCATGGATGAATCCCATGTCGAGCATGCGATCAACCTCATCAAGAACGATTGTGTTGTAGTCAGATAGAAAGAGTGCTCTGCGCTCGGCGAGATCTTTGAGCCTACCTGGAGTACCGACTACGAATGAGGGACGACGCCTAAGCTCACTGATCTGACGTCTGATGTTGACGCCGCCAATAACAAGAGTGAAGAAAGCCTTGATTCCTTGTGAGAATGATCTACCCTCATCCATGATCTGGACTGCTAGTTCGCGGGTGGGAGCGATGATGAGGATCTTCTCATTGGGATTCTTGAGCACCTTATCTAGTAGTGGGATCATGAAAGCAGCGGTCTTGCCAGTTCCGGTGGAGGCGAGCCCGATGACGTCTCGGCCAGCTAGAACATGAGGGATAGCCTTATCCTGGATAGGAGTGGGCGTAGAATAACCTTTCTGGGCAATATTCTTCTTGAGTATGTCACTGACCTCAAAGTCTGCGAAACTGTGCTGCGGGATGTACTCGTTGGACTCCTGGGGCTCAGCCTTTTTGACTAGCATACGAGGATCGACCCTCATGTATCTCATTCTATGGGCGGGGCGTCTGCCGGATGATCTGTTTGATCCTCGGGAGCCACCGAAACGTCTGTTACTCATTATATAAACTTTCTACAAAACTATAAGGGAAGATCTCGGGAACATTTCTTTTACGTTCTAAAAACCTATGGCCTATTAGCAGTGTCTTTTTACTAACTGCAAAGAGTATAGCACATATACATTCTAAGGACAACTTATAGGGCTATTTTAGGATATGGGTGAGGGTCATCTTGGTCATGCGGTCGAGCCTGACCTCGCTGATAAGCCGGGCAAAGTATACTCTGGAACGCTTGATATCACCGTAGGAGAAGAGATCCTTGATATTCTTGAGCGTGTCGAGAGTTTTCTGCCTGGTGACATCCTTACGATCCTGACTGGAGAGTGAGAATACCTCTTGAAAATGGGAGGAGTCATAGTACTTATTGATGAGAGTAAAAATCTCAGTGATAAACCTACCATCACGCTGGGCAGCAGATGTACTACTCCCCTCGTGGAGACGAAATGAGCAGAGTGACTTATGAATATAGACTAAGTCCCCGTGCTCTAGGAGCCTGATCCAGTACTCAAAATCAGCAAACTGGGAGAAAGTGGGGTCATACTCCCCTGCCAGCTTAACTAGCCGGCGTGGATAGAGAGTGGCTGTGGGCTCACCGATCAAGTTGGCCCGCAGATTAGTGAGGATCCAGTGAGCGTGATCTCGCCCATCTACTACCTGATCTTTTTCCCCGAATCCCACGATGCGGACTAGCTCTCCTGACTCATCAATAAACTGACGCTGTGAGGTGATAAGGGCGGCGTTGGGATGTTTAAGCGCTGCGGCGACTAACTCACTGACACAAGTGGGCTCGAGCAAGTCATCTGAGGCGAGAAACTTGATGTAGTCCCCTTTTGCCTCTCCGACAATATAGTTCCACCCTGGGAGCATGCCGTGATTATCTTCGGTGCGGATAATGCGGAGCCTGGGATCGGAGTAGCCAGCGAGCAACTCTGGGGTAGAGTCGGTGCTTGCGTCATCGTGGACGATGATCTCGAGATTATCATAATCCTGAGCGAGAGCGGAGTCCAGTGCTTCACCCAGAAACTCAGCGCGGTTGTAGGTGGGGATTAGGAGTGAGACGAGAGATTGTGTCATAAATCTATTAATATAATGATTCGAATCATTGAATTAACTATGGGACTGGACGAATTGGTCGGCCTGGGCGTATGCCTCTGGTTGCCCGATATCGAGATATGAGCTGCCAGAAAGCTCGACTGCGAATGCAGGATGAGACTGGGCGTAGTCGTGAGCTGCGACTCCGAATAGTGGAGTGCCCTCCTGCTTGCCAACGAGTTTCGTAAGGAGAGGGATTTCGCTGACTGTGAGCTTGCCGATGCCCCAGGTCCATTTGCTTTTGGGATTAGCTACTTTTACCTCGACTGATTGGATCTGATTATTATCACACGTAACTACGGAGTCGAATGAGTCAGGAGTGCCGGTGTCAAAAAGGCCCAGGACTACCTTACCTGGCTGATCCATGACCTGAGAGAAGCCGTCCGTGGGGAACCAGATAGTGTCAGGGAGGCCAAAGAAGAGCTCATCGTCATCACGCAAGAACTGAGCAGGCTGAATGATGCCGTCGAGAAGGCCTTTGCGCTCGCGCACGAGGTAGATGAGGTGATCACGATACTCACTCTTAGTACTGAGGAAGCGGATGAGGTCGGTCTTGTCCTCTGCGGTGTTAATGAAGATCTTCTCGATGCCGGAGGCGACCATACGCTCTATCAAGTACTCGATGACTGCACGGCCGGCAACTGGAGCGAGTTCTTTGCTAAAACCGATGGGTTGAAGTCTGGTACCTAGACCACCTGCTGGGATAGAGCCGTATTGCATATGATTATTTTACCTTACTTCTGAGCGTACGATCTGTGACGATGAGAAGTGCTGGAGTCGTGAGCACCACTGAGACGAGTGCGGCGATGGGCGGGGCAAGTAGTCCCCTACTGGGCAGAAGAATAAGCGCGAGGGTTATTTCCAGTGCGATCGTGAGAGTGGTAAAGAGCGAGGTGAGGCCCGGCCGATTATGTGAGTCCAGAATCGTGGAGGCAAGTGGGGTAAGCATAAGAACAGCAAGATATGGAATGAGAATTATAAGAACACTATGAACATTACTAACTAGTGTGAGATCAGTGAGCCACCAGGTGAGAAATCTCAAGCCAAAGGAGAAATAGAGAGCGAGGCCTGTGACACTGAGCGCGAGAATCACTAACTGGAGACGATGATAGGTTTGCTGAAGTTTTTTGGATTGGGCGTGGGCTGAGCTAGCTGGGTAGAGGGCAGTTGAGAGCTGGGTCAAGCCACCAGCGAGCTTGAGCACTACGCCCTGGGCAATGGAGTAGGCAGTGACTGCGATTGCGCTGACTGGAGCGAGGAGGAATTTGGCGTACTGGGCCCCTACTTGACCCATGAGTTTGCCAGCCTGATTCTTGAGTCCGAACCCTAATAATCTACGTGAGTGTATGCGAGAAGGGCGCACAGGAGGGAGGTGGAAATGGTGATGGGAGTAATGTGTGAGAATGCTGATTGTGATCACACTTGCAATAAGCTGAGTGATCAGGAGGACGTCGATCCCGTAACCAGAGCTTGCTAGAAATGCGGCTATGAGAGTGTTGGCAGTGCCGACGATAAAGGTCCTGAGATTATAGAGATCAAATCTGCCATGAGCCTGGGGGAGAGTGAGGTAGTGGGCGAGAATGTGACTGGTGAGAGTATGGAAAAAGATGATTGGAAAGAGTGAAGGAGAGAGACCGATCCTACTAACAGCAAAAGTCGCCATGGAGGCGGCAACCACTCCAGTCACGAAAAAAAGTGTAAGAGAGGTAGACCAGATAGAGTGATGATCAGTGTGGTCGTTACGCGCGAGGAGACGGATCACGGCCGCGGAGAGCCCCAGATCGATCGAGGAGGCGACTGCGAGAGTTGCGAGGGCGAGTGCGTAGTGACTAAAAGCCGTGACACCGAGCGAGCTCACTAGGATCGGAACAGAAAAGAAGCTGGCTAGAATCAGGTAGGTGTAGCCTGCGAGATTCCATGAGGTGGCTTTTGTAAGGGAGTAGGTCATCAAGAAATATTATATACTGCAATCATGAGTAAGTTAGTGAGAGACCACATTCCAGAAATTATTGAGAAGGCAACTGGCAAGACTGCTAAGACGAAGATATTGGAGCAAACTGAGTACGTGGCTAGATTGAGAGAGAAATTGCAGGAAGAAGTGGATGAGTACCTGGAAGAACCATGCCAGGATGAACTGGTAGACATTACGGAAGTGGTGGAGGCACTGGCGGAAGTTGAGGGAGGTCTGGAGGAAATGAAAAAAATCAAGGATAAGAAACAGAGAGAGCGAGGGGCGTACAAAAAGAAAATCCTGCTGGTGATGTAGTAAAATAGTGAGGATAGGCTCGCGTAGAAGCACATCAGGTACGAAGTACCTGAGAAATGACTCCAGATACGCAAGTAATCTGGGAGTCGCAGATGGTTAGAGCGTGTGATCCATATGTGTCACGAGTTAAGCATTGCCTCCTAATATAGTAGAATAGTAAGAAATATGCTCGCGTAGCTCAGATGGTTAGAGCGTTCGATTCACATTCGAGAGGTCCCTGGTTCGATCCCAGGCGCGAGCACTGATAGTTGCGGGAACTAGGGATAAGGTCTAGACTGTTTATATGTGGTTTTTACGTCAATTGTGGGCATTTTTTCTCGACTTCCTAGAGACGATTGTGGTGTCGCTGGCGATATTCGCGGTAGTGTACCTATTCCTGTTCCAGCCCCATCAGGTAGAGGGACGCAGCATGGTGCCCAACTTCCAGAACGGCGAGTATATCCTGACTGACAAGATCAGTTACCGCTTTCATGAGCCAGAACGAGGAGATGTAGTGGTGTTCCATTCTCCGCAAGACGCGAGGATTGATTTTATTAAACGAGTAATTGGCGTGCCAGGAGATAGTGTGGAGGTCAGACAGGGCTATGTCTATCTCAATAACCAGAAACTAGAAGAGGCTTTTATTAACGAACCCGGGAGAGTCTCGCAAGGGCGATTCCTAAGAGAAGGGGTGGTTGCTGAGATCCCTGATGGACAGTACGCTGTGATGGGAGATAACAGATTGCATAGCTCTGACTCGAGAGAATGGGGATTGGTGTCAGGAGAGATGATCGTGGGGAGAGCTTTTTTCCGATACTGGCCAATGCCTGCGTTTGGAGTGTTAGCAACTACTGAGGGCGAGCTGTCGATGGAGTCAGTACTCGGAGTCGTGAGCGACTGACAGTAAGAGAGATTATTTTGCGAGGTCGAGAATCTGCTGGAGGGTATTGTCGGTGGTTTTGACGTCGCCCTTGAGTTTGATGAGAACCTTGGTTTCGCGTTTGCTCCTAGTGATCTTGACTGCAGAGTTGTCACCCAGGGAGTCCTGGAGCTTGTTTTGCATTTTGAGGATTTTGTCGGAGAGAATGAAGGATTTGTCCCGTTTTTCGCGTGGCTTCTCGCCAAACTCTTTTTTGAGCCTACGAGCTATCTCCTCGGCACGTCTGACGCTGGCGTCTTCCTTGAGAACGATCTTGTATGCCTCGATCATGAGGCGAGTATCGGTAATTGAGGCGAGTGCCCTGGCGTGGCCCTCCATGATCAGGCCACCAATCAAACCGTCTTTGAGGGCATCGGGAAGAGTGAGGAGCTTGAGAGTGTTACTAACGTAGGCGGGGGACTTACTAACTCGCTTGGCAATCTCGGCGTTACTGAGAGAAAACTCGCTCATCAAGCGATTAAAAGCCTTGGCTCTCTCGACAGGGTTGAGATCTTTGCGCTGGACGTTCTCTACGATGGCCATCTCGAGCATACCCTTGGGGGTGGTCTCTTTGATGATGACGGGGACTTTTTTGAGTTTGAGGGCGCGGCTAGCTCGCCACCTGCGCTCACCGGCGATGATCTGGTAGCCTGCTGGAGTGTGTGCGACCACGAGTGGCTCGAGGATGCCGTGCTCCTTGATACTATCCATGAGGTCGGCTACTGAGTTGGGGAGGATGGTGCCACGAGGTTGGAGCGGGTTGGGCTCGATCATCTCGATGTCCATCTGCATAAGCTTATCTGAGTGGGTCATATAGACAGATTAGCACGATTGGAGGCGTGTGAAAAGAGTGTGAAAAGGATCAAAATACTACAATAGGGACTCACCTCCCAGCTTCGCTGTCCCAACTTGGCTGTTAGCCAGGTCTCCTGTTGAGGAGAGTCCCTTAAGCCTTGGCGATGCGGACGAACTGTTTGCTCTGTTTTTTGAAAAACTCGACAACTCCGTCTGTGAGTGCGAATAGTGTGTAGTCGCGGCCTCTGCCGACCCCTACCCCGTTTTTGACGACTGCACCTTGCTGTCTGATGATAATCTGACCAATCTTGATCTTTTCGCCACCATATTTCTTGACACCCAAGCGCTTGCCTGGCCTAGTGGAGTGTTGGCGTACTGCGCCACCTGATTTGACTTTGGACATACTAGTTTTTCTTTTCTAGGATTGTAATATTACGGACTACTATTGCGCCAGGTTTGCTGTATGCAACAGAATCCACGTAATTGTAGCCAAGAGAGTCGATTGTGTCAATCTTGAGAGTGGGGATGACAGTGCCATAGGCGTGAAACTCTGGGATCACGATCACTACTCTACCACCCTCTTTGAGCATCTTGGACCAGGAGCGGAGAGCTCCTCTGTAGAGTTTGTCCAGGCCGCGAGCTGTGTTAAAAAGCTTTTGGTGGGTGGGAATGAGCTTATGTGAGATAAGTGGGCCAAGATAGGGTTCGGTAGCGATAAAGTCGATATTAGAAATATGTTGATCGATATGAGTAGCATCGACAGTATGCAGATTGCAGTTTTCAGTTGGCAGGGAATACTCTGATTGGAGCCAGGAGATATTGCGCTTAGTCCCGGCAATGGCGGAGGAGTCGTTGTCAGATCCCACAACTTGATTACCCAGAAGCATGGCTTCCATGAGAATCGTGCCGGTGCCACAGAATGGATCAAGGAGGACCCCGTTCTCTCCACCAGTGGCGAGGTTGACCATAAGGCGAGCGATCTTGGGGGGGAGCATGCCACGCTTGATATCCTGATATGGGCGTGAGCGGTCACGCTGAGTCCAGTCATCGGCATCCTGGATCCAGACAGTTTTCCCGATTACGAGAGTAGAGTTATGCTCGATAACGGAGAACTCGGCAACGTGCTGCTTGCGGATGGCAATAAGGGAGTGGTCTGAGGTCTCAAAACTGAGGAATCTAACTGGGCGAGTCTCTTTGACCGTGCTTCTGAGGCTGTACAGGTGATGTTCTGAGATGGGATGTTCTGAGTAGTTGGTGATGGCGTGATTTTTGAGTCCAGAGTCTCTGACGAGGGATGTAAGGTCTGAGATGAGTGAGTCGGGTGAGGTAACCTGGACCTCCTTGATCAACCGAGTAATACCTGCTAGTTCCGGGGCAATCGTGAGAATATCGGAATTGTCAGTTGAGACTAGTTGATCAGAGATAATACTTACTTCTAGCTTGCGCGCAGAGAGCTCGAGTAGGGACATTTTGGGAGAGTGGCCGAGCGTGATGTAGTACATAAAATCAGTATACGGTATGGAAGATAGGAGCGAAGACTAGCTCTTTTTGACTGGAGCTTTTTTGACGGCTGGTTTCTTAGGAGCAGCAGTTTTCTTGGGAGCTGTGTACTTATGTTCTGCGATCTCTGTTACCCTAAGGTCGGTGTAGGTCTGCCTGTGACCTTTGGTCTTGCGATAGCGAGCCTTGGCTTTGAAGCGGAAAACGCGGATCTTTTTGCCTTTGATGGCTTCTTCGATGACGTCTGCTTTGACAGTTGCGCCCTCTACGAGTGGTTGGCCTACCCTGACTCCATCCTCGTCTTTTACCAGAAGAACTTGATCAAAAGTAACTGTCTTACCAGGGGCGTCGAGCTTCTCGATACGTATGAGGTCGCCGAGCTGTACCTGCTCCTGTTTACCGCCTGTTTCGATGATTGCGTAGATATTCATACGGGGATTATACCATCCGATCCCAGATAACTCTATATCTGTCTGCCTATTTTATCTCTATGAGAGCGCCAGTGCGCCGCTTGGAATTACTGATTGAGCCGGCGATTCCGAGTGAGATAGCAATAGCCAGAACCGAGCTACCACCGTATGAAACTAGGGGGAGCGTGACTCCGGTAACTGGAGTGATCCCTAGATTCATCCCTATATTAACGAGTGACTGGAAAAAAACATACCCAAAGATGCCAGCCAGGATGAGCCTACTCTGCCCAGACTCTGTGCTAAGCATAATAGTGGTAAGGCGATAGAGGAGGATCCCAAGCATGATGATAATTGCGGCACCACCCAGAAGACCCAGTTCCTCAACTAGTGAAGCAAAGATAAAGTCGGTGTGTCTTTCTGGCAAGAAACGAAGGTGAGACTGGGTACCCTGCCCTAGGCCTTTGCCGAGAATCCCGCCTGAGCCAATTGCGATGATTGATTGGATGACGTTATAGCCTGATCCGAGGGGATCAAGTTCTGGATTAAGAAATGACTGGATGCGCGCTAACTGGTAATCTTTGAGGAAATACTGTGAGAATCTGATCATAAGGGCAAGAACAGAAGCCCCAAGACCAAAGATCCAGAACGGAGCACGGGCGACAAACAGCTGCGTAATAATAATGGCAATCAAGACTAGCGTGGTACCAAGGTCAGGTTGCTTGAGAATAAGAAGGAGGGGAGGTAGTACCCAGAGAGAGATGATTGCTAGATCCTTGATTCTTGTGAGATTCTTTTGAGAAATGATGC
>Ga0233431_1005092_pt1 | contig 13217 bp, 10 predicted proteins | sample SI_118_April2016_FD_179867 | JGI IMG/M metagenome (GOLD analysis project Ga0233431, IMG submission 179867) | Seawater microbial communities from Saanich Inlet, British Columbia, Canada - SI_118_April2016_200_MG | ecosystem: Environmental > Aquatic > Marine > Inlet | place: Canada: British...
CTCTGTCTTGCCGGGGTGGGTCTTTTTTCGGGGATTTATCATCCTGCGGGGTTGGGATTGATCTCCAAAGGGATTGAGCGCATGAGCATGGCGCTCGGGTATAACGGCATGGCCGGCAATGCGGGTCTGGCGGCTGCCCCCATCCTGGCGGGGCTCATCAATTATTATTACGGTATTGAGACGGCTTTTTACTTCCTTGGGGGCTGCAACCTCTGTGGCGCTTTTCTCATGTTGACCCTGCCCTTTGGGGAACCTGAAAAGAAAAAGAGGGCGGTGGGTGAAACATCGGGAGGCCTGATCATGGCGTTTGCCGTTTTGTGCGTGGCCATGATGCTGGGGGGTGTGGCGTATCGTTGTGCCACTGTGGTGCTGCCGTCTTACTTTGAGCTTCGAAACCCGGCGCTTATTGCCTATCTGGGGAATCTGGACTGGTTTCCCGCGTCCCGCAATGTGGCGGCCACGGCCCTGTCTTCTCTGGTGTTTGCCATTGGGATGCTGGGACAATATATGGGGGGATGGGTGGCCGAGCGCTTTGAGCCCCGCCGGGGATACTTGGTATTTCACCTGGTGGCAATGCCTCTGGCGCTGTTGATGGCTTACACCATGGATATACCGCTTTTGCTGTTGACCATCTGCTACATGTTTTTTCTGCTGGGCGCGCAGCCCATTGAAAACAGCCTGGTGGCGTATCTGACCCCTGATCGCGTCCGGCACAGCGCTTATGGCACTAAATTTGTTCTTACCTTCGGGATGGGGGCGGTGGCAGTGTACCTGGCGGGATGGATCGAAACCCAGTGGTCGCTGTCGGCGGTTTTTGTGGCCATGTCGGTGGTTTCGGTCCTGATTGTTCTGGATATTCTGCTGCTCATTTCCAGGACCAAGGAAATCGGTTGATGGTTGCCGGTTATCGGTTTCAGGTTGTCTGTTGAAAATACTGGAAACTCTGTCTCTAAAAAATTGGAACATTCTTTTATACCGATGTTATTGGACATTCGAGACAAACTTCGCTTAAACCATTCAGATATTCTTCAGCTGAACTTTGTTCGAAGCCCGGGCTCGTTTGTTTTCCGAAGGTATTACCGTTCGGGTTTGCGGTCCCATGTGATGGTGGTGTTGCGCCCTGAGGATGTGGATAGGGAAAAAGAGGGAATTCAAGAAAATGGTGTGAGGTGGTTTCCAAAAGCAACGCCTGTGAAGATGCTTCGGATTTTCCGTACACGGTTTGCGCGATTGGATGATGCCACCCAAGAATTGGAACGTGTGAAGGTGGTTGAAAAATATCTGGCACCTGAGTTTATGGCCAGATCCAGTGAATTCCTGGTGGATTATCGGGTCAACGGGAAATATGAGACGTTGCTCTGCGGTCTTCAGGAATATGTTGAAGGAGAGATCCTGGATCCCTGGGGAGCTTTGGACCCGCCTGCATTGTGGGCGCTTTTTTGTCGCATGGCGGACCACGAAACCCATGGATCCGATTCGGAAAAAGACCAGATTGAAAAATGGGCTGAAACTGTTCGAAAAAAGGCTGAGAAAGCCCTGACTCAGATCAGAAAAATGATCCGGGAGGCCCGTTTAGTTCCCGATCTGGCGGGGATTGGGAATCTGGTGTTGACACCCTCGGGTGGGATAAAACTGGTGGATATCAATAATATTTCCAAAGTTTCGTATGAGGCAGACATTTCCTGCGACGACAAAGGATACCCGGTCTGTGACAAATCGGTGGAGGCTCTTTCGCTCATGGAACAGAAACTTCTGGGTCGTCCACTGGATAAAGAAGATCCCGTTTATGGACCATTTCTGGATGCTGAGAGAATGAAAGAGGTTCAAGTACTTGAGACGTTGTTTCATCGGTCCAGGGGGGTTGCGGGGTCTTCCTATCCGGTTTAAGAGAAAAGGTCTCACGCAAAGGCGCAAAGACGCAAAGCGTTTTTGATAAAGTATCGATTGTTTGAAGGAGAAAAGAATGATTGCGCAATTGTCGGTTCATCCCATCGGGGAGGGAACCAGTCTGGGGCGGTTTGTGAGGAAGGGCGTGGCGGTTATCAAGGAATCCGGCTATAAATATGAAGTGGGCGGCATGAGTACGTCCATTGAAGTGCCGGATCTGGATGTGTTGTTTGAACTGGTGAAGGCGGTTCATGCGGCCCATGTGGGGGAAGGAGCCCAACGGGTGGTGGTGGATTTGAAGATCGATGATCGCCGGGATAAAGAAGCGAGCATTGAGAGTAAGAAAGCATCGGCTGTAAAAAAATAGACGGAGATTGTCGAGATTTCTAAAAGCGAATGACGAATACCGAACAACGAGTCCCGAATGACGAAGGGAAACTCAGAATTCGGAAAAATGGATATACCGGTTCCCACGCAGGAGCGTGGGAACCAGGTGGATAGCGCTACATGCCTTCTGAGTAAATGGCTGCAGCCGCGTCAAGGGCTTTACCGCTGGTGATACTGGCGCCTTGGGCTTTCAGGATGGTTTCAAGGGCTGAGAGGAACAGGATCACGTTCCTGCGCCGGGACGCGTGACCCATGAGACCCACTCGCCATACTTTCCCGGCCAGATCGCCCAGACCCCCGCCGATTTCCATGCCGAAATCGTTTAAGAGCGCCTTTCGCACTTTCAGGTCGTCGGCGCCATCCGGAATGCAGACGGCATTCAGCATGGGGAGCCGTTCCCCTTCCGCCACCAGCATGGAGAGGCCCATGGCCTCTACGCCGGCCACCAGTGCCCGGTGATTCAACAGGTGCCGGGCAAAACGGGCTTCAAGCCCTTCTTCGGCAATGAGTCGCAAAGCCTCCCGCAGGGCATAGTTCATGTTGATGGGGGCCGTGTGATGATATTTCCGTTCGTTCCCCCAGTAACTGCTCACCATGCTCATGTCCAGATACCAGCTGGCCACGGGGGTTTTTCGGTTTTTCAGTACGTCCATGGCGGCGGGGCTGAATGAGACGGGGGAGAGCCCCGGGGGGCACGAGATGCATTTCTGGGTCCCGCTGTAGGCGGCATCAATACCCATTTTGTCCAGGGCCACCTCTATGCCGCCCAGGGAGGTCACCATATCCACGAGAAATAGTGCGCCCGCGTCACTGGCGATGGCTTTGATTTCATCCAGGGGCTGGCAGACGCCGGTGGAGGTTTCGGCGTGAACAATGGCCAGGACCTTGGGGGTTTTCCCTTTCACCGCATCACGGACCGCATTTGGATCAATGGTTTTCCCCCAAGGGGCATCCACGCGGATGAGGTTTCCCCCCAGACGACCCACGATGTCGCACATGCGGGTTCCAAAAACGCCGTTCACGCATACCACCACATCATCGCCGGGTTCCACGAGATTTACGAAACAGGTTTCCATGCCGGCGCTGCCGGTGCCTGAAACGGCGATGGTTAATTCGTTTTCTGTCTGAAAGAGATGGCGCAACAGGGTTTGGGTTTCGTTCATGATTGACAGAAATACGGGGTCCAGATGCCCGATACAGGGTGCGGACAGGGCCTGAAGTACCCTGGGCGGTACATCGCTGGGCCCGGGGCCCATGAGAACCCGCTGACCCGGATCGATGTCTCGGAATTGTTGGATATCAAAGCTCATTTTAGTCTCCCTTTTGTAGGGGCGAAAGATTTTTCGCCCGTACTTGTTTTTTCAAAAGTATAGGTAAGAGGATAGGGTGTGTCAAGCGGTTACGGAAAACCGAATATCGAATGTCGGACAAGGGATGTCGAATGTTGAAGGACGGTATTGCATGAAACTGTTTTAATCCTGAAAAAGTCAGAGAGCAGCGATTCCATCCTTCGATATTCTGCGGTTCGCTTTATTAACCCATGGCCTCCACCACCAGTTCCGTCAGGTCCTTCACCTGCACGTCTACCTTCCCCCTTTTGGCTCGGGTGGTCATGGTCCGCACGCATTGCTGGCACGCGGTGACAACCGTGTCGGCACCCACCGCCTGAACCAAATCCAGTTTGCTCTGGGCCACCCGGGCCGAGAGATCCGGATCGGTCATTTCCACGTTCCCGCCTCCGCCACAGCATACGGAAAATTTCCGGTTCATGGCCATTTCTTTGTACGTCAATCCGGGAATGGCCTGGATCACCTGTCGGGGTTCCTCGTACACCCCGGTGTTGCGGCCCAGGTCGCAGGGGTCATGGTAAGTGGCCGTGATGTTGTTCTCCCGGGTCAGTTCGATTTTCCCCTCCCGGATCAATTCCGCCATCAACTGGGTGGCGTGCATGAGTTTCAGGTCGGTTTTGTAGAAATGTTGCCAGGTGTGAAAGCATGAGGGGCAGGTGAACACGATGGTTTTGGCGCCCACGTCGGCCATCTTCTGAAGGTTGTGAGCCTTCATCTCTTCCAGTTTTTCCGGCATCCCCGCTCCCACCAGGGGAAAGCCGCAACACCATTCTTCGCCGCCCAGGATGGTGAAATCCATGCCGGCCTTCTGCATAATTCTGGCCATATTGGCGGGGATGTTCTGTACCATCGGAAAAAAAGAGGCCACGCATCCCACAAAGAACACCACTTCCGCCTGATCTTGTTCAAGGGCCCCTTCGGGCAGTTCCTTGATCAACTCCTGCCATTCATTGCGGTCTTCCGGATCGTCGTCTGAGATATTACGGTTTTTTTCCAGGGTTTTGACCAGTCGATCCGCGATTTTGGGATAAAATCCCACGTCCACCTGGCACTCCCGATTTTGAAAGATGAGATCCTTGGTTTGAACGCTGGAGAGGCAGACTGTCGTGCAGGCGCCGCACCCCAGGCAGGTGAAAATGGACCTTTCCGTATCGTCGCTGAGCGGAAGCTTTTCCTCGATGGCAAACCGGGTGATGGCATTCCGCCCCCTGGGAGAGTAGGGTTCCTGTCCCACAGCGTTGTAGGTGGGGCAGCTGGGCAGGCAGAATCCGCATTTGTTGCACTTGGCCACTTCGTCGTAGGATAGTTTTTTGAGTTGAACGATGTTCATGGTGTTTTACCCCGTTTTGTGTCTTTTATTCTGACTCCAGACTTCTGGCTCCTGTAATTTCTCGTTCCCACGCTGGAGCATGGGAACCAGGGAAATCCGAATTTTCCTTCGTCATTCGATATTCTTTGTTCGATATTCATCATTTTATTTTCCTAGAGTCCCCCCACAAATCTCCCCGGATTCATAATCCCCAACGGATCAATTTTTTCTTTAAGCCGCTTCATCACAGGGAATGCCGAACCGGGGGTTCCCCACACATTGAGCTGTGCTTTCCATTGAGAGGGCACCGTCTGCACCACCAGGGAACCGTCCTTTTCACTGTAGAGATTTGACAAACGGTTTACGGTGTCAACGGCCTTTTCCATGGTATCATTGTCTTCCCCATCCAGCAGAAGCCTTGCCAGACAGACCCCGTTGCCCGCGTGGGCTTGCAGCGCATAGGGCAGATCGGCTTTCGAAAGGGTGGCTTCGAGGGTGTTCATTGTTTTCGCCCATTGTGAAACCGGGGTATTGACTTTGAGGGTTATGAGCCCAGGATGTTCGCTTTCGAAGGTCCGGCCCAGGTTGCTCATGGCCAGCCAGAAGGCCTGATGCCGGTTCCCCTCAAGACGGGTGTCTGCAATTGTTCCGAGGGATTTGGCCATGGTTGTCAATTCATCCGACATGCGCGCCACGGCCGGAACAAACCCTTCCAGAGCCACGGCAACCCCGTAAGGGCTTTCGGAAAAATCCGGGATGCCCTCCATGGGCAGGCGACTGCAGGCTCCCCCGGTCAATACTTCCACCGCGGCGGGGAGAAGGGATGTTTCAAATATCTGATCCGCAAAAGCCGATGCCGCGTCAAAGGATTTGAAAGAAAAGAGTAGGGTTTCCATTTTTTCGGGCAGGGGAAGGAGTTTGAAAGTGATTTCGCAAATGACGCCGAGGCTCCCCAGGGAACCCACGGCCAGTTTGGAGACATCATAACCCGATACATTCTTGACGGTCTTTCCACCCGAACCCACCATGTCCCCCGTGGGGGCCACCATGCGTACTCCCAGGATCAAGTCCCTTGGCAGGCGGTAGAGGAGCCGGCGGGGACCTGCGGCATTGGTGGCGATAATGCCGCCGATGGTCGCTTTGTCCGCCTCAGGCGGATCCATGGGCAGAAAGCTGCCGCTGTGGGACCGGTCAGAACAGATGACCTCGTCCGCTTCCGTGGCCAGGTCTTCCAGGGGCAGGTAGCACCGGTCCTCCTGGGTGGCCAGGCGCGCCTGAATATCCCTGAACTTGACGCCGGCCTCCACTGTGATGGTCAGGTTGGCCGTATCCACATCGATGATGTGGTTCATGCGCGAGGTGGAGAGCACCAGGTCGAGACGCTTCGGTGGGTTGCCCATGATCATTTTGGTGCCGCTGCCCCAGGGGACGACCCCCAGGTTGTGGGCATGGGCCAGCCTTATTACATCTGAAACCTGCCGGGTGTTCTTTGGAAAAACCACTGCCTGCGGGGTCAGGTGATCCACCCTGAAGTGGGAAAGTCGATCCGGTTCAACGGCGACCGATTTCTGTCCCAGCATTTCTCTGAGTTCATTGATGAGTTCGTCAAAATTCTTCACGTTGAATGCTCCTTATTGAGAAGTGATTGTCAACAAACGGCTTCGGGAATCATTTTGCCGGGGTTGATGATGTTGGTCGGGTCAAAAGCCTGTTTCAGGGTTCTTTCAAACGCCAGGTCCGTCTCGCAGAAGATGAATGATGTCTCTTTTAGTTTTTCAAGCCCCACCCCGTGTTCACCGCTGATGGTCCCGCCCGCATCCGCGCATGCTTTCAGGATTTCCGTGGCCGCTTTCTGAACCCGCGCCTTTTCCTCCGGGTCCCTTTCATCAAACATGATGAGGGGATGCAGGTTGCCATCGCCCGCGTGAAATACGTTGCCGATGGGCAGGTCGTATTTTTCTCCGATGCGGATGACCTTGTTGAGGACCTCGGGCAGTTTGGTTCGAGGCACCGTGCCGTCGCAGCACTGGTAGCTGGGTCTGACTTGGCCCACGGCCCCGAAAGCGCCTTTCCTGCCGGCCCACAGGGTTGCCCGTTCCGCTTCATCTTTGGCCAGTTTGACTTCCCGGACATTGTTTTCCTTGCAGATGTCCATGATCTTCAGCGCACACTCCTCCATGCCCTGGGGCATGCCGTCCAGCTCAATGATTAACACGGCGGCCGCATCCAGGGGATAGCCCGCATGAATGGTCTCTTCCACCGCCCGCATGACCCGGTTGTCCATCATCTCCAGGGTGGCCGGGATAATCCCTTCCGCAATGATGGCGGAAACCGTATTGGCGCCGTCTTCAATGGTTTCATAGACGGCCAGCATGGTTTTGACCGCTTCGGGGGCACGCTCAAGCTTCAAGATGGCTTTGGTCACCATTGCAAGGGTCCCTTCGCACCCCACAAAAAGGCCGGTGATGTCGAATCCGGGTTTGTCCCAGGATTTGCCGCCCGTTTCCACAACGGTGCCGTCATCCAGCACCAGTTCCAGCCCCTGAATGTGATTGGACGTGACCCCGTATTTCAGGCAGTGGGGTCCTCCGGAGTTTTCGGCAATGTTGCCGCCGATGGTGGAGACCTTCTGGCTGGCGGGGTCGGGCTGATACACGAACCCTTTTTTGAGCACTTCCGTCTGGAGATCCAGGGTAATGATGCCGGGCTCGACGGTTACGGTCCGGTTGGGGATGTCCAGGTCCAGGATCCGGTTCATCCGCGAAAAATGTACCACAATGCCGCCTTGTACGGGGATGGTGCCGCCGGTCAGGTTGGTCCCGGATCCCCTTCCCAGAACCGGGATTTTTTCTGTGTGGGCCAGCACCATGATTTTGGACACCTCTTCCGTGGAATCCGGCAGTACCACCACGTCCGGTATCCCCTTTTCAGGGGAAGCGTCATAGCTGTACAGCATGAGATCCATCTGGGACGAGAGGACATTTTGGGGTCCCACGATTTCTCCCAATCGGTCAACGAGTGTTTGTGCATCCATCATTTATTTCCTCCAAGGGGATGTGTGTGGGGGGATGTGTGCGGGGCACCACATAAGGTCCTTCCGGGACCACGGCCACGCGTTTGTCTTTGTGTTTTCGAACACTTTCCAAAACAGCCTCTGCCACGGAAGAAACCGGATTGACACATGTATCTTCCAAGTCACCGGATGAAAGACCGGTGGTATACAGGTGCACGGTTCCCCGCTTCAGGGCTTTCACCAGCATTTCCGTCTGCCATTCGTCGATCAACGCTTCTTTACGGGTTCTAAGCTCCGCCATGAATGCATCGGGCCCCAGGCGGTTCAAAAGGCGCTGGGCCGTCACAAACTCCCGGCTCCCCATACCTTCAGAACATTCGCCCGCGATGATGATATCGCCTTCCGGTGCCACCATATCGAGCACGCCCACCATCCCTTTTACCGTCTGGTAGTAGGTTTTGTCCAGGGGATAACCGGCACTGGTGGTGACCACTGTTTTAAAAGTTTGTGGAACGGTCACTTCCGCGTGCTGGCGCATGAAATCCACGGCCTCAAGATGACTCTCTTCGATGGCGCCGAAATTGACAAACCCCATGCGCCGTTCTTCATCAATGCCCACATTGAGTGCCCAGACAGGTCCCACGGCACGCACAATTTCCAGTTGGGCTTCATGGAGGGGGTTCCCCTCAAGGATGCAGTTGACGGCCTTTGGGTGTTCCAGGATGTGGGCCGTATGGAACTTCAAAATCGTGTCTTCCGAAACGATGCCCGGGGCCACCACTTTCCGGCCGCCGGAGTAGCCCGCCATGAAGTGGGGTTCCACCAGGCCGGTGACGATTTTAATATCCGCTTCCGCAAAACGGCGGTCAATGCCCATGGGGATGCCGTTGGATGTGGTCCCGAGATCCACATGGGCGGTTCGGTCCCGGGCGAAATGGTTTTTGATGGGGATGGTATCGAATATTTCGTCCGACCCGATGATTTCGCGCAGCTCTTTTCCTTCATTGGGTCGGTGAAGCCCGGTGGCCACCAGGATGAGGATATTTTGGTGATTCATTCCCGCCCGGGTGAGGGTATCGATGAGCGGGGGCAGCAGGGTGCCGTTGGGAACCGGCCGGGTGATGTCGCAGATGAGGATGCAGGCGGATTTTTGGCCACGCGCCAGTTCTAGAAGGGGAGGGCAGCCCACGGGATTTTCCAGTGACCGGTAAACGGCTCCGACCGGGTCTTCCAAGGGCGTCATGGGATGCTTTCGGATGACCGTTACGTCCAGGCTCTCCGGCAAGCACAGTTCCAAACCATTTTTTCCGTATAGTAGGTCTATCTTCACTCGATAACCTTTGCAGGAAATATGAAGCTATTTCCCCACATATTCCCCCTCCTTGAATTCCCCTTCATATTTGGTTCCATCAGAATCGGTGTAAGTTCCTTGCCCGTTGAATTCACCGTCCTTCCATTCCCCCTCATATCTGGTTCCACTGGAATAGGTGTAAGTTCCTTGCCCGTTGAATTTACCGTCTTTGAATTCCCCTTCATATTTTGCGCCATCAAGAAAAGTCAAAACCCCTTGTCCGTGTTTATCACCGTCTTTCCATTCCCCCTCATATTTGGTTCCATCAAGAAAAGTATAAGTCCCTTGTCCGTGTCTTATTCGTCGTAATCTTGACCATTTATATTCGCCTTCATATCTTTGACCATCTGGATATTTCTTTTTCATGCATTCAATCCATTCGTTCTGTTGATATGGTTGTGAAAATAGCGGGAAAACCAAGTATTTTCATTAATTGGGAAAATTATCCAAAACAATTGGGTCTGGAATATAAGTGTCGGAACTTGTGGGAAAAAGGTACAGTATTGGGGAAAGTGTGTCAAGAGCGTGTAATCAATAATTTGCATCAAATGAAAAAGGGCCCCAAGCTATAAACGCTTGAAACCCTTTTCAATTTTGGTGCCTGGGGCGGGAATCGAACCCGCACAGCCGCTCGGACCGAGGGATTTTAAGTCCCTTGCGTCTACCAATTCCGCCACCCAGGCGAGTGTGGCATTTTTATCTTTCACCTAACGTGCTGTCAAGCTCTTATTGAAAGCCAAATAACACCTTGTTCTGGTTTGGCGCTTGGGCTATTGTATGCCGCGCAGGCTCAGGGAGAATATTTCTCACGCAAAGGCGCGAAGTCGCCAGGTTTATGAACGGAAACAATACAGCGGTAAGAGAATATGCGCTATCAGAAGATTGTTTTTTTTGGATGTCCCATGGACAGTGATGAAAGGGACGAATCCGTCCAGGAAAAGCTTGCGGCCATGTCCGGTGGACCCAAAGAGGATGACCCCTATGCTTCCGTCATGACGTTTATCCGAAACGAAGTGGACCAAGGGCTGTGGGAGGAAATCGGATCTTTGGAAGTGCCGGGCTGGCTCCGCCCCGTCCCCCCTCCGGGGGAAAAGGAAAATATCAATGTGGACAGCTTTGTCTCGTTCATCGATAACGACGGGTGCCGGACTTTCGCTGAGATGATCGGGGAACATGTGGTTGAAAAGATATACCCTCAGGTTCCCTGCATGGTGGCGGTCGACCACTCCCTCACCGGCGGGGTGTTTAAGAAACTCATAACCCTTGCTTCCCCCGAAAAGGTGAGTCTCATGGTCCTGGACAGCCATACCGATGCGCTCCCCGCGCCCGTATCGTCTGATGCCATCGCCTATGATATGGAAACCAATCCCCATTCCAGTTATGAAGCAAACGATCCCTATTTGGTGAACCGTCCGGATTCTTACAACGCCGCCTCTTTTCTGCACCATCTTTTGTCGGAAGGGGTTGTGCAGCCGGAAAATCTCTACATCATCGGCATCGGGGACTATCCTCCCAAGCACTCGTTCAGGATCAAAGACCCGCGCCTCAAAAGATATTCCGGTCACTACCGTGGGCTGAAGCAAAAAGGCGTCACCCTCATCACCAAAAAGGAATTAATGAACAGTCCTTCCAAGGTTCGCAATATCCTCAAAGGGATTGACACGCCCCACATGTATGTATCCGTAGACATGGATGTGGGTGCCGGAAACGCACTTAATGGGGTGCGATTTACAAATCGCCGGGGCTTGAACGAAAAGCAGATCAATCGCATATCCGAACTGCTTCACGAACGCCTGTCCGGCGGTGTGAACCTTATCGGCATGGACCTCAACGAATTCAATCCCAGAGCCATTGATCCATCGTCCGTTTCTTCCCATGATAGAACCTACCGGATTGCGGCAAACCTGATTCGAAAACTCTGCTTTGGGTTGAAAGAGATGTAAGGGCCTCGGCAAAAAATAAATACACAATCCAACTTGTCCCTTGGTCCGTCTACTGCGTTGCATCCACCGGCACATATCCACAAATATGCACTGGTGGATGCGCCTTGCCTGATCTTATAAAAACGGGCGAACCAAAATACGGCGCAATCTTGCGCATTTATTTTTTGTCGAGGCCCTAATCACGATAGTTTCGGTATTGAGCGGAGAGGCTTTTCGTGCTATACTTGAGGCACGGATGATCGTTAAATTTAACGGATGCCATTTTTACCGCAGCTGAGAACGGATAGCTGTCTTAACATTGAATGAACCAAGGAGGGACCCATGTGGGAATACACCGATAAGGTCAAGGAACATTTTTTGAATCCAAGGAATGTGGGCGAAGTAGAAGATGCGGAGGGTGTTGCTGAGGTCGGTTCCATGTCCTGCGGCGATGCGCTTAAACTCACCTTCAACACGGATGAGGAAGGCAAAATAGCCGATGCAAGGTTTAAAACATTTGGCTGCGCCAGCGCCATTGCCTCATCTTCGGCCCTCACCGAAATGATCAAGGGCAAAACCATTGAAGAAGCCGAAAAAATTACCAATGATGAGATCTCCAATTACCTCGGCGGGCTACCCAAGGAAAAAATGCACTGTTCTGTTCTGGGCCAGCAGGCCCTGACCCAGGCCATTGCCCATTACAAAGGGGAAGCCATTGAGGAAAAAGAAGGGGAAGTGGTTTGTGAATGTTTCGGTATCACGGATATGGAAATCGAAGCGGCGGTCAGGGAAAACAATCTCCTGACCATTGAGGACGTCACCAACTATACCAAAGCCGGGGGTGGATGTGAGAACTGCCACGACGCCATCAAAGACATCATTTTGAAGGTCAGTGGGGAGGAAAAGACCCCTGTTCGTCCGCCATTGTCCAACATTCAGAAAATCAAGAAGATTGAAGAGACCATTGCCAAAGAAATCAGCCCTTCCCTGAAACAGGACGGCGGCAACATTGAACTGGTGGACGTCATCGGGAACCGGGTGCTGGTTAAAATGCAGGGGAGCTGCGCGGTGTGCAAGGCCTCACAGTTGACCCTTAAGAATTTCGTGGAAGTAAAACTGAAAGAGTTGGTGTGGCCGGACCTGGTGGTTGAGGAGGTGTCCGCATGAAAACCATTTATCTCGACAACAATGCCACCACACAGGTGGCTCCCGAAGTGCTGGAAATGATGGTGCCATACCTCCATGAATTATACGGCAACCCGTCCAGTGCCCATACATTTGGCGGGCAGATTGCCAAAAAGATCCGTGAAGCCCGCGAGAGCGCGGCCCAACTTCTGGGGGTTGATCCGGAAGAAATCCTGTTCACCAGTTGCGGCTCCGAGAGTGACAATGCCGCCATACGGTCCGCTCTCGAATTGAACCCTGAAAAGCGCCATATTGTGACCAGTCGCGTGGAACATCCCGCCATTAAATCGTACTGCGAACATCTGGCCAATAACGGGTTCCGGGTCACGGAAATTCCGGTGGATAACGATGGAAACCTGGATATGGCGGCCTATGAAGAAAGCCTCACGCCGGATACCGCCATTGCCACCATCATGTGGGGGAACAACGAAACCGGTGTCATTTTCCCGGTGGAAGAGGCTGCCGCCCTTGCGGGGGAGCGCGGTATTCTGTTTCATTCAGACGGGGTCCAGGTGGCGGGGAAAATTCCCATCAAGCTGAAAGACAGCAACATCGACATGTTATCCCTCTCCGGTCATAAGCTCCATGCGCCCAAGGGTGTGGGGATTCTCTATATTAAAAAAGGGGTTCGGTTTTCCCCCTTCATTGTGGGCGGTCATCAGGAGATGGGGCGGCGGGGTGGTACGGAAAACACGGCCGGCGTTATCGGCCTGGGAAAAGCCTGCCAGCTGGCGTTGGCGAATATGGAAGATGAAAATACGCGGGTGAAGGGCCTCCGCGACAAGTTGGAGCGGGAAATCCTCAGCAGGGTTCC
>Ga0233431_1005095_pt1 | contig 13208 bp, 9 predicted proteins | sample SI_118_April2016_FD_179867 | JGI IMG/M metagenome (GOLD analysis project Ga0233431, IMG submission 179867) | Seawater microbial communities from Saanich Inlet, British Columbia, Canada - SI_118_April2016_200_MG | ecosystem: Environmental > Aquatic > Marine > Inlet | place: Canada: British...
TTTCCTCATCATAAACATCTTCCTCAGGACATTGAAGAAAGCGGAGAGCCAAACTTGTTTGATGTGTTATTGGAAATTGCGCAACGAGAAAGAACGCATAAATCAGGTGAATTGCCCAAATATTGATCCTGAAATTCCGCTGCTGGTTATGTAGCAAAGACCCATCCCGTAAATCACTAATCAAAAATATGAAACGAGGAGGTTCCCGGGTGCCCTGGCGGAAGTATCACACAATCTGGTTTGTCATGGCCTTTGGGTGGGCGGCTCTCTATATGGTGCGCATGGGGATTTCCCCCGTGCTGGGCATGATCATGGAAGAATTCCATATTTCCTATGCTACCGCCGGATCTCTTTTCAGCGCCATTTTTCTCTCTTACACCCTCATGCAGGTGCCGTCGGGGTACCTGGGGGATCGTTTCGGCAGACGAAAAATTCTCATTATAAGTACCCTGCTGTGGTTTTTTTTCTCTCTCGGCACCGCCCTGGTCCAGAGTTTCGCCATGCTGGTGGCGGTCCGCTTTCTGACCGGTTTTGCCCACGGCGCCTATTTCGGAAATGAGAAACCGACCATCGTTGCCTTTACCCCAACGGAAAAAATGGGCCAGGGCCAGGCCGTATCCTTTATGGGCCTCGCATTCGGGTTTTTCCTGGCGGTGTTTTCCTCAGGGATGATTGCCGATTACACCCACAACTGGCGGTGGGTTTTTGTGATCTTTGCGTTTCCCTCCATCATCACCAGTTTCCTGGTTTTTAAATATGTGCAGGATCCCAAACCCGTTCCGAAAGAGGATGCAGCCCAGGTCCGCGCCGCTTACCGAAAGGCATTCATGGGCCGTGATCTGTGGCTTATGTATACCTTAGGGTTTACGATGCTCTACGCCTACTGGCTCTTGGCCACCTGGATGCCCTCTATATACATGGAAATGGGCATTTCGACGATCACGGCAAGTTCGGTTCTCTCCGGGATACTGGGTTTGGTGGGTCTTCCGGGTCTGTTTATCATCGGGACGTTGAGCGATGCGTTTTCCCGAAGGGGGGTGGGACGGAAGTGGTTTGTGGCCGCCAGTGCACTGATTTGGGCGCTTTTGATGTTCGCCATGGCCTATGCGGTGGAGATCAGAGCATCCAGCGCCTTGATCACCATTCTTTATTTGACTTCCGGGTTTTTTGCATTCGGGGTATGGCCGCCATACTATGCGCTTCTGGGCGAACTGGCGCCAAAAGAAATCGTGGGGACCACATTTGGTTTGGCCAATCTGATCGGGTTTTTGAGTTCCTGGGTTGCCCCTTTTTTTACGGGATGGATAAAGGATACCACGGGCTCTTTTTCAGGTGGTTTATATGTGGCGGCTTTCGTATTGGCGGCGGGGATTGTTCTTATCCTGGCAGTTAAAACGCCCAAAGAGCAAAATCCATGAGAGGTCTGGTTGTAATGACAAGAATGATGAAATCAAAGGGGCCTTTTGTGTCAGAATAGTGGAGACCCGACTCAACAGAAGATTTGACTTCAGCTTAAAGGTTTAGAATCGTTCCCTTTATAGTTGCAATCACATCTGAATCGTGGTACAGACGTTTTTTTCTAAGCAGCAGCCAAACAGGAAACGATCACATTATGGCTACGTCATCGCAATATTTCGTCTTTGGTCTTGAAGATCAGCGGTATGCCCTGGCGCTTGCTGCCGTTCTGAGGGTCATTCGTGCGGTTGAGCTTACTTATCTTCCCAATGCCCCCGACAATCTGGTCGGATTGCTGAATATGGGTGGGGAAATCCTTCCCGTTTTGAACATCCGCAAGCGATTTTCTCTGGTACATCACGATGTGGGCATTGATGATCGTATTGTCATTTGCGAAGCGGGTGCGAGGACAGTCGCTTTCATCGCGGACATGGTTGTGGGGGTGGTTGAATTGGCCTCGGAAGAGGTGGACGAGGCAGTACGGATCCTGCCTGAGATGGCGTCTTTTGTTGAGGGGGTCGGGAAGCTCGACAATAATACGGTTCTTATTTACGACCTTGACCGGCTGTTTTCCATACAAGAGATTGAAGGGTTGGGGATTGATGATAATGACCCATGAAACCATATCCGATGATCTTGTCTCCCGGCTGAGCGAGTTCATCAATTTTCGGATGGGTCTCCATTTTCCGCGGGAGAAATGGCGGGACCTCAAGCGGAATATAAGTGCCGTTTCTGAAGAATTGGGTTTTGACCGTGTGGATGATTGCATCAAATGGCTTTTGTCGGCCCAGCTGACGAAGGCGAAAAAGGATGTACTGATCAGCCACATGACCATTGGGGAGACCTTTTTTTTCAGGGATAAGTTTGTTTTTCAAGCCCTGAAAGAGCGAATTCTTCCTGGTTGGCTCAAATCCCACGATGGGGAAAAAAAAGAAATCACGTTTTGGAGCGCGGCATGTTGCACAGGTGAAGAACCGTACTCCATAGCCATGCTGCTGGATCAGATGCCGGCTTTTTTGGGATGGAAGATCAGAATAGTCGCCACGGACATAAATTCCCGATTTCTTCAAAAGGCCAGGAAAGGGGTTTACACGAGCTGGTCTTTTCGTGACACGCCTGATGAGATTTTAAAGCGGTACTTCAAAAAGACGGGAAAAGAAAGATTTGAGATTTCCCCTCGTATCCGGAATATGGTCAGTTATTCCCGGTATAATCTGGTGGAAGATGGTTTTCTCCCGGATTTTGATGAACAGGGAAAGGTGGATGTCCTTTTCTGCCGCAATGTGCTCATGTACCTGTCTCCTGATATGCAGGCGAAGGCGATCCGGCGTATGGCAAACTACCTCGACAATGAGGGGTGGTTTATTGTGAGTCCCAGTGAAAGCTCCCTGGTGCAGGCACCGGGCTTCAATTCCGTGCGGTTCCCGGGCGCTATTCTTCACCGAAAAGGTCCACCCAGGAGAGCGGATACAAAAACGGCGGCGGCTTTTATTCCGCCCGCGCCTGTTCCTCCCGCTGCCCGACCGACCAAGCCCGTACTTCGGAAAAAGACCTCCCGCCTCAAGCCCGCTCCTGTTTTTCCAAAAATTGAAAAGCGCAAGGCGCCGAAAAGGGATCTTTACCAGGAGGCCCTCGCCCTCTATGAAAAGGGTCGCTATGAAGAAACGGCTGAAACACTGAACCAGTGCCTTTCCAATGGAAAAACCGCGGGTAATTCCCTTCTTATCCCGGAACAGGCGGTACTTCTGGCAAAGGCCAATGCCAATATGGGAAAGTTGGATGAGGCGAGAAAATGGTGTGAGGAGGCGGTAAGCAGGGGCAAACTCCATCCTGAATATCGCTATCTCCTGGCCACTATTTACCAGGAACAGGGTTTGGTGGAAGAGTCCATAAAGTCTCTGAAACAAACCATTTACCTCGATCCCGACCTGGTGATGGCCTATTATTTATTAGGACATCTTACAAGGGAACAGGGTAGGCCGGGTGAATCCGGAAAGTATTTTACAAACGCCCTGGGCCTGTTATCATCCATGGAACCCGACGAGGTTGTGCCCCATTCCGATGGGCTCACGACCGAGAGGCTCCGGGAAACCATTGGATTGATGGTTGTTGATTGATGATCCAGCCGTCGTAGCAGCAGCTACTTTGGCGGAGTCGGCTTGATGATTGATGGTCTCGGAAAAAAGTCTCAGAGGACGTCACTCCTGCGTTCGCGGGAATGATGAAAAGGGGTGATCTCTGACTTTTTACGAGTTTGTCAAAATTAGTGAGGATATACTTTGAATAGCAGCGAGGAAAAGACCGGGATTTTAAGGGAGCGCGCAAAAGCCCTGGCAAAGCAGTCTAAGGGGATAGAAGGGGAAGGGGCGTATCTGGAAGTAGTGGAGTTCATGCTGGCCCATGAACGGTATGCCCTTGAGCTGATACATATTCGCGAGGTCTATCCCCTGAAGGGGTTGACGCCGCTCCCCGGCACTCCCGGTTTTGTCCTTGGGATTATCAATGTGGGGGGGCAGATCCTATCCATCATCGATATCAAGAGATTCTTCGAGCTTCCTGAAAAGGGGCTTACCAACCTGAATAAGGTGATCATTCTTCAATCAGACGAAATGGAGTTCGGGATTTTGGCGGACGAGATCCTTGGTACGATGCAAATTTCTGAAAGCGCCATCCAGACATCACTCCCCACGCTTACGGGTGTCCGGGCCGACTACCTAAAAGGGGTGACCGGGGATCGGGTTGTTATTCTGGATGGGGGGAAACTGCTGTCCGATGAGAAAATCGTGGTGCGGTGATATGAAATTCATGACCCTCACCGAGCTGTAAATTATAAATCCAAGCGGAGGCGTAAGATGTTTCGATTTTTTTTCAAAACCCTTATGGGGCGGTTGCTCATGTTGTCTTTCCTGACGGCGATCATTCCGGTTGTGATCGTTTCGGCCATTTCCTTTTACTATTCCGAGGGTGCTTTGAAAGAGGCGTCATTCAACCAGCTTTCTTCCATTAACCAAATGAAGAAGGATCAGCTTGTCGCTTACTTCAAAGAAAAAGCGAGCGATATCAAAATTCTTTCGAAGGCGACCGATGTTTACAGCGCTCATGCGCTTCTGGCGGCATATTATGACGCCGGGGGAGGGGACGACAATGGCCCCTATGATGTGAACAAAAGCGAGTACGAGTACATTTATAAAAAGATCGATCTTTTTTTCAGGCATTATCTGGAAGCTTACGGATACTACGATCTTTTTCTGATTAGCAAGGCCCATGGCCATGTGATGTACAGTGTGGCAAGAGAAAATGATCTTGGAACGAACCTGAAGGCCGGTCCCTACAGGGATTCGGCGCTGGCAAAGCTCTGGGCAAAGGTATCGAAAGAGAAGCGGATCGTTATGGTGGACATGAGCCTTTATGCGCCGAGCAACGAGATTACGGTTTTTATGGGAGGACCCATACTGGATAATAACGGCGGCATCCTCGCCGTGGTGGCGTTGCAGCTCAGTATTCAGGATATTAACGGGATTCTTCAGGAAAAGACGGGGATGGGGGAAACCGGGGAGACCTATCTTGTGGGCGAAGATTTCAATATGCGAAGCGACTCCCGGTTCCAGAAGGAATCGACCATTCTGAAACGGAAGGTGGATACCGCCGCCGTCCATAAGGGGCTGGCCCAGGCCAGCGGGATCGATGTTATCAAGGACTATCGTGGAGAAGAGGTCCTCAGCAACTATTCCCCCCTTGGCCTCAAAAAGGGCCTGAAGACCGGTTTTGAGTGGGTTATCGTGTCTGAAATCGATACGGCCGAGGCCTTTGCCCCGGTCAAGGCCCTGGGATGGCGCATGCTGTGGGTCGGCCTTATCATTATGGCCGGCGCCTGTATCTTCGGCTATTTCCTGGCCCGATCCATCGCCAGGCCCTTGACGGACGGCACCAATACCATTTCATCCTCCATCAGTGAGCTTTCGGCCACTGCCGGCCAGCTTGCTGCAACTTCCGCGGAAACCTCAAGCTCCGTGAGCGAGGTGACGGCCACCGTGGAAGAGGTGAAGCAGACCTCGGAGCTTTCCAATGAAAAGGCGGGTTTTGTGGCGGAAAAAGCGGAGCAAACCCTGGTGGTCTCTGAATCGGGGAAGGATGCCAGCATAAAGACCGGTGAGGGGATCAGCGCCATTAAAGAGGAGATGGCGTATATTGCCGAAAGCATTATGAAGCTGAGCGAACAGACCCAGAGCATCGGGGAGATTATCAACAGCGTAAACGACATAGCGGATCAATCAAACCTCCTTTCAGTCAATGCCTCCATCGAGGCGGCCAAGGCGGGGGAATACGGCAAGGGTTTTGCCGTCGTAGCCCAGGAGGTGAAATCGCTGGCAGACCAGTCAAAGGAGTCCACGGACCAGGTCAGGACCATTCTTAACGACATCCAGAAGGCGACCGGCAATGCCGTAATGGCCACGGAGCGGGGAACCAAAGCGGTTGAAATAGGAGTGGCTCTGGTTGCCCAGTCGGGTGATAGTATTCAGTCCCTGGCGGACGGCATTGAGGAATCGGCCCAGTCAGCCACGCAAATCGCCGCTTCAAGCCAGCAGCAGTTGGTTGGCATGGACCAGTTGGCACAGGCCATGGTGAGCATCAAAGAGGCCACCATGCAGAATGTGGATGGGGCCAAACAGTTGGAGGATGCCATCAAGGGGTTAGAAGAACTGGGACGGAGCTTAAAGGCGATAGTGGGGCAATCTAAAGGGAGTTGAGAGGCAAATGAACGAAGAAGAATTGCTCAGGAGACTCAGGGAGGCATTCAGCACCGAGGCCGGGGAGCGGCTTGCGAGCCTCTCTTCAAGCCTCATGGATCTCGAGAAGGGGGCTGGTGAAGCGGAAAAAAGCCAGGCCCTGGAAGTGGCCTTCCGGGAGGCGCACAGTCTTAAGGGCGCGGCCCGTTCGGTCAACCTGATGGAGATCGAGACCCTTTTCCAGGCCGTAGAAGGCGTGTTTGCAGCCATGAAGCGGGATGAGGTTCTGCTCTCCGGGGATCTTTTCGACCTTCTTCATCATTGTGTGAAAAGGGTAGAGGATTCCCTGACGGCCCAGGAAGGGGAAGACGTCGCTCAGACGGCGGATCTTGTGAGCCGGCTTGAGGAGGCCAAAGCAGGCGGGAAGGTGAAACCTTCCCAGGAACGGAGCGGAAATCAACCGGGACCGAAAGGAGAAAGAGAGACTTCTCCCGAGAAGACAGCGCCGGAACCGGCAAAAGAAAAACCCGCAGGAAAAGAACCGGCCCCGAAACCGCGGTCGTCTCAACGGGCCGGGGACTCACAGACAAAGGACTCCCAAATAAGAGCGGTCGCATCGGAGAGCGTAAGAATTCCAACCGCCAAACTGGATGCCCTCTTTTTGAAGGCCGAGGAATTGGTTTCGCTGAAATTGGCTTCAGGGCAGCATATGGTCGATTTGAAGCGCGCGTTCCATGCCATTGAGGGCTGGGACAAGAAATGGGGTGAAATTGAGTCGGAGTTGAGGGAACTGAAGCGGATGGTTCGGGAAGGGGATCAGTGGGAAAACCTCAGCAGGTTCCTTGATTGGAACCACGATTTCATCGGGTCCCTGGCAAAAGAGACATGGGGTCTCACAAGGGGAGCGGAGCAGGACAACCGCGCCCTCGGTGCAATGGTGGACGATCTCCTGGATGACATGAAAAGGGTGACCATGCTTCCCTTTTCCACCCTTCTTGATATTTTTCCCAGGATGATCCGCGAAATCTCACGGAGCCAGGGGAAAGAGGTGGATCTGGTGGTGAAGGGGGGAGAGGTGGAAATTGACCGGAGGATACTTGAGGAGATGAGAGACCCCCTTACCCACATTCTCCGCAACTCCGTTGACCACGGCCTTGAAACCCCGGAAAAAAGAGAGGCACAGGGGAAACCCCGCGGGGGGACCCTCCAATTGACCGTTTCCCAGACCGAAGGTGGCAAGGTCGAGGTTTTTGTCTCGGACGATGGGGTCGGCATTGATCTGGAACGGGTCAAAACTAAGGTGGCAGGTCTGGGGATCATGACGGAACAAGACCTGGATCGGCTTGACGACCGGGATGCTTTATCGCTTGTATTGCAGTCAGGGGTTTCCACAAGCCCCATTATCACGGAAATCTCGGGAAGGGGCCTCGGGCTTGCCATTGTGCAGGAAAAGGTGGAGAAGCTGGGGGGGGTGTTATCCCTGGAGACCGTGCCGGGAAAAGGGACTTCTTTCAGGATGGAGCTTCCTGTAACCATTGCCACCTTCAGGGGAATCCTGGTCCGGGTGGCCGACAGGTTTTTTATTGCACCCAGCTCTAACATGGATCGGACCATGAGGATCCACGTGGATGAAATCAAAACCGTTGAGAACAGGAGCACCATCCCCCTGAACGGAAAAGCGCTTTCCCTGGTGGATCTTGCCCGCGTTTTCGGGCTCAATCCGAACCGGGACGGATCGCAGGGAAAGGAATTTTTGACCGTTGTGGTCCTGGGGATCGGAGAGAGACGGATCGGGTTCAGGGTGGATGAAGTCCTGGGTGAGCAGGAGGTGCTTGTCAAGGGCCTGGGAAAACAGCTCAGGCATGTTCCCAGTATTTCAGGCGCAACGATTCTGGGATCCGGGAAGGTGGTCCCCATTTTGAACGTCAATGAGCTCTTGATATCCCCCCTGGATGCCGCCGTACAGGCCCCCGGCGCTGAGGCGGAGGAGGGGGAGAGAGAAGAAAGGTCGGTCCTGGTTGTAGATGATTCCATTACCTCCAGGATGCTCATCAAGAGCATTCTGGAAGGGGCGGGATATCTTGTCAAGACAGCGGTGGATGGTTCAGAAGCATTTACCACCCTCAAAACGGGGGAATTCGATCTGGTGGTCTCGGACGTTGAGATGCCGAAACTGGATGGTTTCGGGCTTACGGAAAAGATCCGTTCGGACAAAAAATATGCTGAGATTCCGGTAGTCCTGGTGACCGGACTTGAAACCCCGGAAGACCGGGAGAAGGGGATCGATGCAGGCGCCAACGCCTATATTGTCAAGAGCAGCTTTGATCAGAGCAATCTGCTGGAAGTTATTGGAAGGATGATTTAGGGAAGTGATGAAAAAACAATCAACAATCAAAAGGGTTTTAATCGTTGAGGACTCACTCACGGTTCGACAGTACCTGGAATATGTCATCGGCTCCGATCCACAGCTTGAGGTGGTGGGAATGGCCCGGGACGGCGAAGAGGGGGTCAAGCTGGCGAAGCGAAAACGGCCGGATATCATTACCATGGATATCCATATGCCCAAGATGGATGGGTATGAGGCAACCCGAAGGATTATGGCGGAGTGTCCCGTCCCGATTGTTGTGGTGACGTCAAGCTGGAATCCCGAGTACGTCAGGAATTCCTTCCGCGCACTCGAGGCGGGTGCCCTTATGGCTCTGGAAAAGCCTCCCGGACCGGGGCATCCAAAATCGGAAAAACTGGTGGCAAAACTGCTTCAGGCCATTAAGACCATGTCCGAGGTCAGGGTGGTAACACGCTTGTCGCACCTGGAAAAACGGGAAAGCGGTTCCGGAGTGTTGCCAACGGCCAAAACGGCGGTTTTGCGGGAAAAAGTGGATGTTGTGGCCATTGGCGCTTCAACGGGAGGACCTCCCGTACTCAAGGATATCCTTTCAGGGCTGGAACGGGATTTCCCCGCGCCCATACTGATTGTCCAGCATATGGCGCCGGGGTTCATTGAGGGTATGGTGGAATGGCTGGACAAAGAATGCGGGCTTGCCATCAGGATCGCCTCGGATGGACAGCAGATCAGGAAGGGAGTCGTCTACTTTGCCCCGGATGGCTGTCATATGGGGATGACCATGGCGGGAAGGATCGCTCTGGGGGATGGTCCGGTTGAAAACGGTGTTCGACCCTCTGTATCGTACCTCTTTCGTTTTCTTGCCGATGCCTATGGACCCGGGGCGGTCGGTGTGCTTCTTACGGGGATGGGAAAGGATGGGGCGGTGGAATTGACCCGGATGAAAGAGAAAGGGGCGATCACCATTGCCCAGGATAAAGAGAGTTGCGTGGTGTACGGCATGCCGGCCGAGGCGGTAAAACTGAATGGGGCAAGCCATGTTCTTTCACCGGAAGGCATCACGGGTTTTTTGAATTCAATGGACAAGCCGAGTTCGCCAAAGTAGCACATGCTACGACGGCCGGATCACCAATCAACAATCCAGGGGGGAACCCATGACACATGCAAAAGAAAGAGATGAATCAGCCGAGATCCTGATTGTTGAAGACAGCCCAACCCAGGCGATCCGGTTGCAGCATCTTTTGGAGGAAACCGGTCACAAGGTATCGGTCGCAACCAGTGGCGCAGATGCTCTTGCCTTTTTGACGGAAGGGCTGTGTCATCTGGTGGTGAGCGATATTGTGATGCCGGGGATGGATGGTTACGAGCTGTGCTGGAAGATCAAAAACAACAAAGACCTGAGACATATTCCGGTTCTCCTCCTGACCCAGTTGAGCGAGCCGGAAGACATTGTCAAGGGCCTCGAGTGCGGGGCGGACAACTTTGTTACAAAGCCCTACGATCCCGAGTTGCTCTTCTCCCAGGTGGAGTATATTCTCGTAAACAGGACGTTGAGGTCAAGGGTTCGCAGCGAGATGGGGATTGAGGTCATTTTTGGCGGGGAAAAGCATTTCATAAATTCAGACCGCATGCAGATCTTGGACCTTCTTTTTTCCACCTACGAGAACAGTCTCCGGCAAAAACGGGAACTGGAACGTGTGAACAAGGAATTGAAGGAAGCCGCCGATACCATCGATACCCTTCAGGGGATTATTCCCATATGCGCCAACTGCAAAAACATACGCGACGACAAAGGCGCATGGAGCCAGGTTGAGGCCTATGTGGCCGACCACTCGGAAGCCCGGTTCAGCCACAGCATCTGTCCCGATTGCGCGAAGGAATTGTATCCGGATTTTGTTAAGGCTTGATGACCATCGATGAAGGGAAATATATGGATAATGAGACCGAAATTCTGGTTGTGGAGGACAGCCTGACCCAGGCTTTGAAACTTCAGTTCATCTTGGAACAGCACGATTACCGTGCTGCGGTGGTCAACAACGGCCGGGAAGCACTCCATTATCTCAAGGAACATGTGCCGACCCTTGTGATCAGCGATATTGTCATGCCTGAAATGGACGGCTACGACATGTGCCGCCATATTAAAGATGATGGGTCACTCAAAGACATCCCGGTAATCCTTCTGACCTCCCTTTCCGATCCGGTAGACGTGATCCGGGGGCTGCAATGCGGGGCGGACAATTTCATCACAAAACCTTACCAGTCGGAATTTCTCATCTCCAGGATCAAGAGCGTGCTCATCAACCGGGAGCTCCGCAAGACCGCCTTCGGGGAATGGGGATTTGAAATCTATTTCGGTGGAGAACAATACACCATTACCTCGGACCGGATGCAGATGGTGGACCTCCTTTTCTCCTCTTTCGAAAATGCGGTCCAGAAAAACCAGGAATTGGAAAGTGCCATTCGCGAACTGAAGACCACCCAGGAAGAGTTGGCCAGGGCCAAAACGGCGGCGGAAAAAGCCAACCAGGCCAAAAGTCTCTTTCTTGCCAATATGAGCCACGATATCAGGACCCCCATGAACGGGATCATAGGCATGACGGAACTCTGTCTCGATACGGTACTGACCGGCGAACAGAAGGAATATCTCGGTATGGTCAAGTCTTCCGCCGATTCGCTCTTGTCATTGTTGAATGACATCCTGGATTTTTCCAAGATTGAAGGGGACATGATCGAGCTTGAGCGGATCGATTTCAATCTCCGCAATGCCGTGGAAGACACGGTTAAGAGCCTGGCCTATCTGGCCCATAACAAGGGCCTGGAACTGGCCTGCCGGATTCATGGGGATGTCCCCGTTGCCCTGGTGGGGGACCCCGGGCGGTTGCGCCAGGTCATTGTGAACCTGGCGGGGAACGCGCTCAAATTCACCGAAAAGGGGGAGGTGGTAGTGGAAGTGGCCATTGAAGACGAAAGCGAGGATGAGGTCTTTCTGCACTTCAAGGTCAAGGATACCGGCATCGGCATCCCCCTTGAGAAGCAGGAGAAGATTTTCAAGGCCTTTTCCCAGGCCGATGAGAGTACCACCCGGCAGTATGGCGGCACCGGACTGGGATTGAGTATTTCCTCCCGATTATCCGCCATGCTAGGGGGAAAAATATGGGTCGAAAGCGACCCGGGAGAAGGGGCTACCTTTCATTTCACCGCCGTATTCAGTTTGCAGAAGGACCCTGCGCCTCGAAGGAGGAGGGCGTTTAAGGATTTAAAAGAGATATCCGTTCTGGTGATTGATGATAACGCCACCAACCGGGAAATTATCGAGGAAACCCTTTTGGATTGGGGGATGGCGCCTACGGTTGTGAAAGGTGAAGATGCGCTTCAGGCCCTGGAAGATTCGAGATCTTCAGAGAACCCTTTTTCCCTGGTGTTGCTGGATGCCATTTCGTCGAAAGAGGGGGGATTTGTCATGGGTGCTGAAATATCGGCGAACCCGAAATGGGCTGTCCCCATCATCATGATGACCTCTTCCGTGGGAATGAGGGGAGATGGGGAATTGTGCAGAAAACTCGGTATTTCGGCCTACCTGACCAAGCCCATCAAGCAATCCGAGCTGTTCGACGCGGTCCTGACGGTGCTGAATATGGGTGGGGACCATCAAGGGGAACAATCGCTCGTCACAAAGCATTCCATTCGGGAAATCAATGCCCGGCTGCACGTTCTGGTGGTCGAAGACAATTTGGTGAACCAGAAACTGGCTCTGAAACTCCTCAAGAAAATGGGGTACGAGGTGGCGTTGGCCGGTAACGGAAGGGAGGCCGTGGACGTTTTCAGCCCCGGGAAATTTGATGTGATTCTGATGGACGTTCAGATGCCCGAAATGGATGGGTTTGAGGCCACCGCCGCCATAAGGGAAACGGAAAAAACCAACGGTGGACGCGTTCCCATTATCGCCATGACGGCCCATGCCATGAAAGGCGACCGGGAGCAGTGTCTGGATGCAGGGATGGACGGGTATGTGTCAAAACCGATTCAGGTTCAAAAAATGGCAGAGGCCATCGAAAGTCTCACCGGGAATCATGGAGAATGATAAGGTATCCATATGAAGAAAAAAGTCCAGGGACTTTGATGAGCTGGGCTCAACGTTCGTAGAATTGATCCATGGGCGTGATCGTCAGAGAATTGAAAATTTACTTTTAAAATAAACGGTAACATCTCGAAAGATTCGGGTAAAATGGCCAACCCATCTAAAATTCTTCTTGAAAATAGACAATTGTAATGGTAGATGCTATTTTTGGTACAAAATTTGCCAGTCCGTGCCCAGTCCTCTTTCTGTGGAGTATCCCCGATGAGCGCAGGTGACGACGAAACGCTGAAAGCCTACATCGACGAATCCCTGGAACATCTTGCCGGCATTGAAACGGATCTGTTGGAAATAGAAAAGGCCGGGGCCCATATGGATGTTGAAAGGGTCAACAAGGTATTCCGAGCGGCCCACTCCATCAAGGGGGGCGCGGGTTTCATTGGTCTCGAAAACATCAAAACCCTCTCCCACCATATGGAAAGCGTTCTGGGTCTGATTCGGAATAAAAAGCTCGTCCCCAACGCTGAAAATATCAACTTTCTGCTGCTGTCATCCGATGCGCTCAAAGACCTTCTGGTCCATGTGGAAAAAAGTGATGAGATGGATA
>Ga0233431_1005099_pt1 | contig 13193 bp, 7 predicted proteins | sample SI_118_April2016_FD_179867 | JGI IMG/M metagenome (GOLD analysis project Ga0233431, IMG submission 179867) | Seawater microbial communities from Saanich Inlet, British Columbia, Canada - SI_118_April2016_200_MG | ecosystem: Environmental > Aquatic > Marine > Inlet | place: Canada: British...
AACTCCGTATCGGCATCAACATAAAAACCACCGAAGCGGTATAAAATTTCATAACGTATGATATCGGCCATGCCTGCTTCGGGGTGGTGGGGCTGGTTTTGACGCATGGCATCGATATGGTGTTGATTGATAAAGTCGTGCGGCAGGTTTTCTTCGGTCCACAACCGGTATTTCCAACCTGGGTTCATTTCACGACAGGTCGTCATAAGTTCTTCGGGCCGGGGCTGGTCCCCAATCCAGATTTGATGGATGATTTTAGGAATCCTTGCTTTTAGCATGGGGTTTTTCCTTTTTATTGAGGCGCCGCCGCCTGTACAGGTTGGGTGCCGGGTTGGTTGCATTGTTGGAAAAATATATCGAAATCGGTCCTTTGGGCGATGTTTTTTAAAATGGTTCTGTTTTCGTAGTCGCCGGCGGTTTCAAGCCCGGCGCCAATTTCAGCGATGAATTTGGCCAGGGCCGCAGTGCTTGAAATTTCGATGTCGTTGCCAAGATTGACAAGACCGGCCAGTTTTTCGAGCGCCAAACCCAAATGAATGACGTCGGCCAGGACAATACTGACCGAAACGATACCCACCAGCCCATCCACATCGTTGTTAAAGTCATCGACCATCGCAAGATAGAGATTAAGGGCCTGTTTGGGGCGGTTTAAAAAAACATCCAGGCGGGCTGATGCCAGCCATGTTCGCCGATCGATACCGTGGGATACGGCGCGGGCCTCTGCCAGATAGGTGTCGGCCTCATTGATTTCACCCATTTTGAGGCGCAAGAGGGCATAGGCCCGTAACATATCAGGGTCGCCTTTGACTGTTTTGAGCGCTTTTTGGAAAAGGGCGCAGGCTTCATCCAAACGCCCCAGTCCGGCCAGACAGCGGGCCTGAAAATAGCACCTGCGGCCATCGATATCGGTCGGTACCGGCGAACTGCCCACTTCAATGGTTAACTTCCGGCTTTGTTCAAGGTAAAAAAGCGCGTTTGCAAAAGCACCGTCCAAGGTCAGGGCCGCGCCCAGCAGATGGTAGAGCTGGCCGCTTTGGGGAAATTCGGCCACACCTTGTCTTAAGATTGAAATGGCCATATCGCGTTGATCGGTCTGCCTATAGCAGTCAGCCAGCATGGCATACGACTCCTTATAAAATGGGCGCTCAGGCCCGGCTGTGCGCGCCTTGATAAGATGTTCAAGACAATTCTGGTAATCTCTTAGCCCCACATAACACTGGGCCAGACGAAAGTTATGGTCAGCCATATTTTGGCCGTCCAGAGGCCCGGCCTGCAAGATTTTCAGGTTACGCCTGACTTTTTCGGACGCCGCATCATAATCATCGTAACCGGTGTGTACGATTTCAATATCAGCCTGCTTAATGTCAAGACCGGCCTGGGCAATGGATTGGGCCGGGGATTCATGGACTGTGCCGGCAAAACGCATGCCCGCATTATTGGGAAAAAGCCGTACCTGATAAAAAACGGCCCGCTCGCCAAACATGCCCTGGCAGACAACCTTGAGGGCATATGCTTTGGGGGTGGTCTGGGCTAGGTCCATTTTAAATTGCTTAAATTTTGCAATGGCGGCCGGTTCGATGCGGTCGTCAGCGTCCAGCCACAAGATGTACTGACCGCGCGCATGGCCAAGGGATGCGTTGCGAGCCGCCGCAAAATCATCGATCCATTCAAAATTATAAACCTTAGCCCCGGAAGCTGTGGCAATGGCTTTGGTGTTATCGGTCGAGCCGGTATCCACTACAATTATTTCATCGGCCACCTGGCTTGCGTCATCAAGGCATAAACCCAGGTTTTCTTCTTCGTTTTTGACGATCATGCACAGCGAAACAAGGGGCCTGTTGTCAGAGGCCGGACGGCTTGGGTGGTTTACAGATATCATTGGCGTTTTTTTTGTCATTTTTAAGGCTCAGCTACCGGTTTGCGAAACACCATAAAAGACTGATAGCCGGTGTCCATCAGAATGTGTTGGTATTGTCCACGCATAATGAGTTCATCAGCGACCTGTTTAATGGGCGAGTTATTTTGACCTTTTTCATCGTACCAGCCAAAATAGTCGTGCAGGATGAAATAACCGCCAGGGCGCAAAATATCGGGAATAAAGCGATCTACGTCCTTTTTGCAGCCTTCGTAGCTGTGATCGCCATCGATAAAAATCAAATCGGCCTGGGTTTTAAAAACCACCTGCCCCGAATACTTATCGATAAACTCAACGTAAGGATTCAAATTGGCATTTTGAATACGCTTGACAGCCTCTTTCGTGGGGTGCGGGTCGATGGAAAAAAGCCGACGGGCTTTTTTTTCTTCAAATTGGTTATAATCGATGTCCGGTCGATGTTTGTGCTGCCCGGGTTCCTGCCAGCCCAGATCAATAAATTTTAAAGCCCCGGCTAAAGCCAAAGTGGAAAAACCTTTGAAACGACCGATTTCGATAATGGTGGCGGCGCGAATACTGACCGCCAATGAAAACAAACTTAGCCCCAGCCCAAATTCTGACCCGCCCACGCTGACGGCTTGTCTGAGATCATCAAAAAAGGTACCAAAATAGGCATCGACCGGCTGCAGGTTTTCAGGCAGATCTTCGGGGGCCATCATCTGTTCCGGGCTTTTGGCTGCATTTGGCTCTGGCCGGCCGTTGGCCTTTGTTTCAAGCAGTGTTTCAAAGGTCTGGCTCCACTGCCTGGCGATTGTCTCCCAGCGGTTGTGATGGCGGATATGATCGCTTGCGGCCCGGCCCAGCTTTTCGCGTTTGGCGGGATCGTTTAAAAGGGCGCAGACCTGATCCACAAAAAGATCCTGATAGGCCCTGCTGTGGGCGTCGCCGTCAATCAATATACCACCGGCTGCGACTGTTTCCGGTAGAGCGCCCAGTTGCGTGGTTACCACCGGCATTCCGGCGGCCATGGCTTCCATGGCGGCGATACAGGATGTCTCGGCAAAATGGTTGGGATAGACCATGATGGCGGCTTGTTTAAGGGCCTGGGACAGTTCGTCCTGGAGTACGCTGCCTTTTAAGGTCACACCCGGTTGGGCGGCCTGGCCGTATAGATCCCCGTATTGGGTCTGATCTGTTTTTTTATCGACCTGGTAAACGGCCATGGAGCTGTATACGTCCAACGTCGCCTCGGGCACACGCGCTTTGATGCGCGGAAAAAGCGCTAAAAGTACATCCAGGCCGCGAAAAGGGGTGCTGGTGTAAACCAAACGCTTGGGGTCGCGATTAGTATTATTGCCGTTTTGGCGGAAGCGATCCCACAAAACGCCATTTTGGGTTATGTAAAATTTATCTTCAGCCAGATTAAAGGTTTTTTTAAGGCTTTCGGTTTGCCAGCGGCTGACGGTAAATATTTTATCCATCTGTGCAATCAAGGCCGAATTTTTGAGATGTTCCACAAAGGGCTGGTCGTGGGCGTCTTCTGTCCAGAAAATTTTTAAACCGGCGGCTACGGGAATCGAAAAGGGATGCATGCTACGCGCTGCAATGAGTACATCCGCCGGCATCTTTTTTAAAGCGTCCACATAGCCGGCTATTTCTTCATAGCGGACACCCTCGTATTGGTCGGCACCATCTTGAAGATAAACTAAAACCTCGTGCCCCAGGTCGGCCAGGCTGCGGGCCATATGAATCAGGGCCGTCTCGGTGCCGCCTAAAGGCTGTTTTGCCAGGCTGTCGCCGCGAAAAGGTTTGCCACCCCAAACAAAGACGATACGCAGGGCTTTGAAACCAGGGTCGCTTTGGGACGTCTGGTTTTGAATATTTGCTTGGGCTTGCAGTCGCCGGCAACCTGCTCTGGCTTCCGGATTCTTAGGTGCCGTAGCCAGCACTTTTTTGAAGTGGGAAAGTGCCTGCTCGGGTTGCTTATGCGATTCAAAGGCTTCAGCCAGTTTAAGATGCGCGCCGGTATGGTTGTCATCGACGCTGAGGATCTCCCGGTAAAGGGCAACGGCATCTTCAAAAAGCTCTTGGCGGCCGGCTTCCAGGGCCAGGCGCCAGAGCGTCTTGACATGCTTGGGCGCTATGGCCAAGGCCTCCTGGTATTGTTGGATGGCAGCCTCTTTTTGGGACAGTTTTTCCAGGACGTAGCCGCAGCGATAACGGATTTCAGCATCATTGGGCCGGATTTCCATGGCCGACACATAGGCTTCAAGGGCCTCGGCCCAGCGGTTTATTTGCTGGTGTTTGATGCCGGCTGTCAAAAATCGGTCAACCGTCGATTTCGAATCGTTTTTGTCGGTCATTGCTGACGCCTCGGGCGTATCGGTTGAAATATGCGCCAACCGGATTTTAGCCTGCTCAAAGGCAGGGTCGATTTCAACGGCTTTTTGGAAATGTTTGCGGGCCAGATTTGTCTGGCCGATTTTTTCAAAAACCAGGCCGCAGTTATAATGCAACACATGCTGCCTGGGATTGTATTCAAGCGCCTTTTGATACAGGGTCAACGCTTCTTTGTCTTGTCCGTTATCTTGCAAAATTTGCGCCAGGTTGTTGGCGGCACCTATGTGATTTTGGTCCTGTTTCAGGATCTTACGATAAATTTGAGCGGCGGTCTCTTTTTTGCCCTGATTGGCCAGGGCCACGCCCAGGTTGAAGGCGGCCTTTAGGTTGTCGGGCGCCACCTCACAGGCTTTTTGTAAAACCCTTTCGGCCTCGGCCGGTTGATTCATTTCCAGGTATAAAACCCCCAGTTCACACAAACCACGGTCGTTGTTCGGGTCCTGCTTGATTTTGGCTTCACCGATATCCCGATAGAGCCTCTGCTTGTTAAAAAGGCGATCCGGTCCCAACAATTTTTCGTAGTGGTGGATGGGAATGTCGGTATCGACGATCACCTTTTGGCCGGAAAGAAGGTCCTGTTCCACCACTTCGTGCAGGCGGCCCTTGAAACGCACTTTGGGTTGGTTACGAAAAAGCCGTACAATGGGGTTTTTTAAAAAGCCGGGACAGCCGCGAGAAAATTTGGTTTGCTTATCTATGGCCTGCAACCCGGCCAGGGTGCTACGGCCCTGATAGGTGTACTGCACCAGGCGGTAGGCATCCACATCCTTTTTTTGAATAAGGTCACGGATGCGGCCATGCTGAGCGGGATCGATTATTTCATCGGCATCCAGCACCAAAATCCAGTCGCATGTGGCATGTTCAAGGCAAAAATTGCGGGCTTTGGCAAAATCATCCTGCCAGGCAAAAAAATGGACTTTGGCACTCATTTTTTTGGCGATTGCGACGGTATCATCGCTTGAGCCGGTATCCACCACGATCATTTCATCAACCAAGGTTTTTACACTATCAAGGCAATCCGCCAGATGGGGCGCTTCGTCTTTGACGATCATGCATAGTGATAAGGTTACGTTGCCCATGGTTAGATGTCTTTCTCATGGCCCGACACAGCTGTTAGGACCTGCCGGCTGTGTAAGATGATCCCGTCAACAATCTCTTTGAGCCGGTCTAAAAAGATATAAGAACTTTGGGTTTGCAGCTTTTGCTTCTCGCCTGGATCGTTTTCCCGCTCCAGTTGAAAGCGGCTTTTGTACTGGTCGATCATCACCGCTCCCATGAAGTCCTTAATCACCGCTAAAAACTGTTTGCGGCCGTCGATCCTATCGGCCACGCGATTAATGTCAGCCAAAATGGCCGCGATTTCGTCCCGGTTTTGCGGATCTTTTGGAGATACCCCGGCCAGGCGTTTGTGCAACGACAAGGCCGAAACAGAGTCTGACTGCATGGCCATAGCTTCTTTTAAAAGCCATTTAAGGCCGCCGGTGAAACGGCTATAATCGGTTCGGTCGCTCGTAATTTCAGCTGCTGTAGCGTTGTCGTTAAAAGGTTTGGCAAAACGTGAAATGACTTCTTTGAGGGTCATTACTTTTGTACCCCGAATCAAGGCCCCCCCTTCCGTGGCATCAATACAAGTGGCGGCGGTGGTTGCGATTTCCCGTTCAAAGAGCGTGATCATATGTATAAATCCGCCGCAGGTGGGCACAAGTTGGCCGTTGAGGCCCGGGACTCTGGGTAGATCGGCGGCATTGGGGTCAATTTCCCATTTGATGGCCGAATTTTGGGCGTGATCGCCGTCCGGCGCAAATGCCAGGTCCAGGCCGGCATATACGATGGGGTCCGCCCCCATCTGCCGTGCCAGGTAAAAGGCATGCTGGGCAACCGTAAAGGCATAAGGCAGCTCAGCCGCCGGTGGACGCAGCGACAGGGCCCATTGGCCGAAACAGTGCGGTTCGCCAAAAACAAAGCGGTTTTTAAAAAGAGGTGGGATGTCGGGAAACAGCAGCGGTGAAAAGACGATGGGGATCTGTTTAAAAACGTGAGGCTTAATACCATCGAATTTTGTGTAATTGATTTGGTTGGGGTCCACCGCCACAACCAGATCCGGATAAATACCGGCAGCCAAAAGCGGTTTTAAGGCCGTGTCCACCGCAAGCACCCAAAAATTTTGACCCACCTTTTTGATTAGGGCGATGTTTTTATCCAGCGATGGCCCGGCCGCTACCACCAGCGCAGGGCGGCCCGCTGCTTTTTTGAAAAGGGCATCGATGGGCGCGGCCTGAGCCACGGCTAAAAGATTGCCCAATATATTTTTTAAAAGCAGGGCCCGATGATTTTCCAGGGCATTGAAATTGTCCTGATGGGCCCGGATAAATGCTTCAATTTCAGTTTCAACTTGTGTGTAGGAGCTTTGGAAAAGTTCAAATGAAGGCGGATGGATCAATTTGGCCACCGAACCACCTAAAATTTTAAAGACTTCTTTTTCCACCACCCGCCATATAGACGAGAGCTGGTCGGGCAGAAAAATATCAATCCGGGGGTTGTTAAAAAGCGCCGTCAGATCGACCGAGCGGCAGGCGGCCGCCAGAATTTCAAGACTCGCTTCCACCACCACCAGGCGGTGCTCGGGATGCATCTTTTTGGAAATTTCCAGAGGCAGATAGCCTAATCCAAAACCCAACAGCACGGTCATGTCTTCACCATTAAAGTCCAGACCAGAAATCATCTTTTTTGCTTCTGAAAGCGGATCCTGGGGGCTGTGCAAATAGGCCGCCTTTTTTTGGGGCTCAAGATAAAACAGGGTGGGCTGACCGTTTTTTGCTGGTAGCATCTGGCAAAAATCAGAAGATGCGTTTTTGAGGCGTCCAGCCAGCTCAGGTGCGCGAGTCTCAAGCACCTTTAAATTGGATGCCCAAAAAATAGAATCGGTTACGTTTATGTTTTGGTTTGGCATCATAGTTAGGGCGCGCCCCTCAGGATTTTCATCGCCAAGGCCTTTTTAAATGCCGAGATAATGGTCTCAACGGCAATGGAATCAAGACAAGGGCTGAAAAATTTTTGCAAGTGTTTGGCTTCTGGGCAACGCGGGCTAACATCGGTGCGCCCTTCGTAAAATTCGGAAAACATGCTTTTGCCGCAGGGCGCGCTACAGGTCTGGCCCTGATAAGCAGCTTCGATGGCAATGACTTCAGGGTAATAACTGGTGCGTATATCCGAGCCGATGGACCCGAAAAAGACCACCGTCGGTTTTTGCCAGGCGGCGGCAATATGGTAGGCCGAGGTGTCGGTGGTAATCAGAACATCGCAGGCCTCAAGGGCCGTGACATAGCCGGCCAGATCGTCTTTGGTGTCTAAGTAATAAATATTTTCTGTGTCCGGAATTTCCAGGCCATCTTTGGTATAACGGTCGGCATACCCCTTGGGGATAACAAAAAGATGCTCTTTAAAATGAAGCGGTAAAACCGACATCATTTGGGGCGAAATGTCCCTGAGGCGGTCGCTGGCCAAGCCGTTTAAATAGATTGTTTTTTCAAAGCCCTGGGAGACCTTTTCAAGTTTTGCAGCCACATCCGGGGCAAACAAGGCGCCTGGGGTTAGAACCGGTGTTTTAGCGGTAACTGCCGCCGGATCAAAACCGGCGCATTTGAGGTAAAAATCGATCATATGGGTTCGGGCCATGGTCCCGTCTTTATCTTCAAATATCAGGAAAAAATCAGCCTCAAGCATTTGACCCAGGGTCAGGGGCTGGCTGCAGACTTCATTGAGGTCCGGGTTTTTTTCAAAAAGGGTCTCGTGCCATTTGAAACAGGCGATACTGATATGGGCATCGGCACCTAATTGTTGGCGCAACTGCCGGATGGCCGGGGTACTCATGAGCACATCCCCAATGCCGCCGGCTCTAATGATAAGGATGCGGCTTTTGGGCGGCACCTGGTTTGGGGGCGGCAGCGGTTTCGGAAAACCGGGGATCAGGCTGGCATCAAAACTTATCGATTTAATTTTGTTATTTTCATGCTTGAGAATTCGTCGGCCAAGTTCACCTTCCATGACCAGGATATGGGCCGGGTTGACCTCAGCCTGGTTGATGGGTTCCAGGCTCAAGGTTGCCCCGTAAACATTCAGGGTGCAGGGTTTTGTGGCTGCCAAAAATAACATTGCTAAACGTCTTTCCGGTTTGTTGCGGCAACTTGATTCAAACCCAGTTTTTGGACCAAATCGATTGCCATATCTTGCCAGGTGAATGTATGCAGGTCTTTTGCGGCCTGTTGCCCCAGGGCTTTGAGCTCTTTTTGGTTCTGATAGGCGTATTCCAGTTTTTCAATGGTCTCTTCCAGGTCGGGCTCCTGCCAGGCGGCCATCGGGGTTTTATTTTCATCGCAAAGAGCCAAGGGGCTCATCCGGGTTAACATCAGACTGTTTTGAGCAGTTAGTATGTCGGTATGCCCGCTGTTAAAAGAGGCCACCACCGGTTTGGCGCAGCCCATATATTCCATCATTACCAGATTGGTGCCGCCTTCGCAGCGGTTTGGAAAAAGCCCGATATCGGTGCAGGCGTATAATTTGCGCAGTTGATTCTGGGGAATACGAGGCAAAATCTCGGTACGGTTTAGATCAATGCCGTTTTCAACCAAAAGCTTTTCAAGATAGGCACTGTCCCATTTGGGCTGGGGCATAAAATCGATCAGCCGTGAAGCGGCCATGGTGTTGGCGCTAAAGGCCCAGGCATTGTGCCAGCAGTTGACAAATAAAATGTCCTTGTGGCGTTGCTGCATTACGGCAACGGCTTTGATAACGATATCCTGGCCCTTGCGCAGCTCGAATTTGCCCCCTGAATAGATCACGAAAAATTCATTGGCCCCCGGCTTTTCATCACTTGTGGGATAAAACAGGGTAGGGTCGATACCCTGGATTAAAACATCGGACCAGGTGATGCCCACCTCCACCAGCCGGTCCCGGCACCAGCTTGATCCGGCAAAGACGGTGTCAAAATTTTCGGCATTTTTTCTGGCCCCAGCCGGCAGCAGGTTTTCGAAAAAGGTGTATCCGTAATTTTTTTTACCCGTGACATCAATGACCTTTGTCAGGTTATGGTCGCCGATGGTGTGAAACACCGCCCCGTCAATTTGCGCCGGGGTATTTTCAGGTGAAATGACTTTTGTGTCGGTGAGCTTGGCAAGTTCTGCAATCAGGTATTTGCTGCAAACGCCCCAGCCCACATATTCACCGGCAATTAATGCTAAATAGAGCATAGGTGCTTTCTTAACTCCCTGCAGACAGCATTTTGGCCGCTGTTTCGGCCTGTTTTGCCAACCCGGCCGCAAAGGCGCGCATATCCCGGTAGACAGCGATGGTTTTGGTGGACAAATCAAGGGGGGCGGCCTTTTCGATATTTTCCTGCAGCGCTACGGTCAATTCGCGGATGAAATTGAGCGATGACTGGCCGCCGATTTCTTCTAAAGCGGCTTCTTTTTGGCTTAGTTTTTCGCCTAATTGTTGAATGGCCGCCACATCGATATTGTCGGCCAAAAGTCCTCTTTGAATGGCCAGGGCGGTTTTTTGGCCATCTTTTAAGACTCCATCGAGTGCGTTCAGTTTTTCAAGATAATGGCCGAGTTGATGCGCCAGCCGGCTCGCATCTATGACGGTGTCATAACGGGCAAAAGTCTGGGCAATATAATTGGTGACCGAATCGTCAAGGTCATCGATAATGTCGGCATAGTATAGCCATACCACTTTTAAGAATAAGCGCTGGAGCGTATCAAAGGATATGGGCCGTTTTTCAACCGGCAGCCATTGGAGGTTGCCCCAGGGATCGAAATCTGAGAAATGGGCTTTGACCAGGCCGATATCCGGACCGAGGAAATTCTGACGGCCGCTATCGATTAATTCTTTTCCGTTTACAACAAGCTGTTCCACGGTTTCCGGGGTGATATAATCAAGACAATATTTATCCTCGCAGGCGGCGGTGTTCTGGCAGGGGAAACAATCCATGGCCGGATGCAGCACTAAATGGCCGGCGCCATAAGGACCGGTTTCCACAAAATGAGTCGAGAAAAAAAGTCCAATCGTGGGGGTTGCCACGGCTGCGGCAAGGTGCATGGGGCCGGTATCATTTGTTACAAGTACATCACACAAGCTGAGATAGGTTTTTAGGTCCTCCAAACTGGTTTCACCGGCCAAATTAATGGCACCGGCGCCCACGAGTTGTTTGACCTGATTGCCGATGGTGCGTTCCGTATCGTCACCGAAAATAAGGATATTTTTTGCATGTCTTTCAACCAGGACGCGTCCCAGCCGGCCGAATTTTTCTGCCGGCCAGCGTTTGTGAGGACCACTTGCGCCAGGGACAAGGCCCACCAGCGATTTGGTATTGATCTTGTTTTTTTTAAGATAACGGACCGCTTTTTGACGCAGGTCATCGGAAACAGTCACCACCGGTGGGTGCGGCAGGCCGCGCAGCCCCAGAATGTGGCGGTTGATATCGACCCAGTTGTAGACGCTGTAGCGCCGATTGACAAAAGAGGCCATTGAATAGGCAAACCATTTTTCTTTGGAAATATACTGGCGGTGCTTGTTAGCGGTAAAACCGGAGCGGTGTTTGGCATCTATCAGAAAGCTTAACTGGGCTGTGGCAAAAGAGTAACTGAAATTAATTACCCAGTCCCAAGGTTTGATAAAAACAGGTGTAAGATTTTTGGCCAGCCGGTCTACCGCCGACAAAGTATCTTGTTTGGTGCCGGTTTCCATCAAGGCGGCGATTTCGGTTTTTTCCAGAACAAAGATGTCATCCACTTCGGGCTGGGGGCTTAAAATGCCCGCGCCCAGCCGGGAGGTCAAGAGGCTGAGCCGGGATTCGGGGAAAAGTTCCTTGATGCCCTGCATCAGTGGTACTAGCTGCAAAGCGTCGCCCATGCGCAATATCTGTATGATTAAAATTTCCATAAATTATGTCAGTTCGTAAGGTCCATCATCAAGCGGATGAGCGCTTCTTCCTTGGTCATGGTCTTAGTGGTTGCCATTTGAGCCAGAACCGTTTCAAAACAATTCCCGCTTTGGCCGTTGTTACAATTGGCGCGCAACAGATTCTTAATTTTTTCATAATCAGGGCCATTGGCCGGTGATAGGTTCGCAGGCGCAATGGGGGGGCGGTTGGCACCCGGATCGGCGGTTTCTGCGGTGGTGGTCCGCTTGTTTTGGGCCCGGGCAAATATCTTTTCATAGCAATCAAAAATGGCATCGCCATTTCGTCGGATATCGAAAGCATCCATGGCTCGTTGCCGCCGCAAACGCCGGCGGTGGTTTCTTTGGCGTTGATCCTGGAGACTGTTCCAGCATCGTAAAATTTGGTCTGCATAACCCGAAATGTCCCGGCAGTCGTGTTTGAAATCGGTCCAGGGGTCAAAGGCAAAACCCGAGACAATGGGCATGCCGGCTAAAAGCCCTTCCCGGATGACGCGGGATTCGGTGGGGATTTCGCCCACCTGGGTCAAAATGATGTCGTTTTGATCAAATATGGCCTGGGGCTTGTCGCGGCCCATGTATTTAAAACAGGGTTCAAACTCGTCGCGGATAATGGCGCGCCAGACCGGCTGGACCTGGTCGGCACCCTGGCCGTAAATACTCAAGGTCACCTTGGCGGATAGTTTGCCTTTGGCATGCAGGGCCATTAAACGTTGGACCGCATTGAAGATGTAGTAGGGTTCTTTTCCGCCGCGCCAGGTATCCATCACCACCAGACGCATGTGGTTGGGATCGAAGTTGTCTTTTTTTAATTGGATACAATCGCAGTCGATGATGGGTTTTGTCACCACCAGTTTGCTACGAAAAATGTTTTCCCAAAAAGGCTCGTGGGTAGGCCAGAGACTGAAGAAAAAATGGCAATGGGGCAGGTTTTTTTCGGCGGTTTTTAAGAAAGACAGCACCGGGTCGCCGCCATAAAGTTCGTTGTAGAATACAAATGACGGCATGCCGTGTAAAAACATCACCAGATTTTTGGTCTGATCGTTTCTGAATTTTTCCGGCAGAAAACTGTGCCAGCAGATCAGGTCGGCCGTGTCCGAAAGGCGATCGTCTTCGATGCCGATGACCCGCCCCATTTTGAAAAGGTCATCATGCAGGGCGGGATCAAGCCGGTTTTTGTTTTGGACCACATGGTCGAGAATGTAGGCGTCATAGCCGCGTCGCAGTTCCTCAAGAACCAGATCACGTGTTTCCGGATAGATGCCCGAATCGATGGGGCTATAATTACAGAAATGAACGATTTTTTTTCCGGTACTGATCTTCATGAATTTAATAATACCTTGATCAATTTTTGTGACAAAATCCCAATATCGGTGGCCATTGACCAGCCCAGTCCATACCAATGGGAAAACAATACGCAAAAAGTGTACCATTTAAGGTAAAACAGGTCCGAACCCCTTTTGAGGGGAAAATCGACCCCCGGATAGTTAAAATCCAGGAGTGTGGTCTCTGTCTTGGGGTTGAACTGTCAGCAATTTGACACTTTGCCAAGTCAGGGCCCATAGAAAGCAGGGTAACCACATTTGGCATTAAACCATGCAGGCCCTTTAGCGTTCCTACCATCAAAAGGCGTAGTAGGGCCGCTACACCAGCCGATAATTTTCTTTCCAGGCGGCAAAAACTTGTCCCTAAGATTTCGTAATCCCGATCCACGCCATAACGTTAAGATACGTTAGTTCAAGGGCCACTTCCTGCATCTTTTTGGCTGCTTGGGATAACGGCTCGGGATAGCGATATCTAAGGTCCTTCAAACAGTTTGCCACCTTCCAAGAAAAATATCGTTCGAACCTGGCTCTGGTTCAGCGTTGAGAGGGAGTCGCGAAAGCACAGGCCCTCCCGGGTAAGGAGTAGTCAACCGCCCGGTAGCGTATTTTTTCGGTTATTTAGAGAGGGATGCGCGAGT
>Ga0233431_1005101_pt1 | contig 13192 bp, 18 predicted proteins | sample SI_118_April2016_FD_179867 | JGI IMG/M metagenome (GOLD analysis project Ga0233431, IMG submission 179867) | Seawater microbial communities from Saanich Inlet, British Columbia, Canada - SI_118_April2016_200_MG | ecosystem: Environmental > Aquatic > Marine > Inlet | place: Canada: British...
AGAACGCAATTATTACTATTGTTCTAGGTGTTATTGGAGCTGGTATTTTGCAGAGTGTTTTGGGAAGGGTATTGATAGGGAAGTTTTATAGATTGATGTATCTTTAGGAGCTTTTTGCTTCCAATTCATGGGTTTATATGATATCTTTTTGTCCTTTTTTATGGTATAATACTTTGATATAACTGAGTCTAATGGATGATAATGCAAAAAATAAGGATGAGGTGATTTCTTTTCAAGATGATGAAAAGGAAAAATCTCAGGTAAAAAAGAGGAGAAGGCCTAGGAAAAGGTCTAAAAAGTCTGATCCTTTAGTTAAGAAAAATGAGGTTTTTAGTGATAAAAAGCCTGTGGAAAAGCCCGCAGATCCGTTTTCGGCTCCTGTTGGTGCGTTTGATCAGCCTCTTGCAGCAGATCCATCTGGAGCGCCAGATTTGTCGGCGGCACCTCCTCCGACGGTTAGTCAGCCTGACACACCTGTTCTGCCTGTGACACCTGCTCCAATGGCTAGTCAACCTGATACAAGTTTTCCTGCCTTAGATCCTGTGACTCAAAATGTTGCTGATAAAGAAGATGAGTTTAGATATTCTGAGACTGGTTATCGTAATGATGAGGGAGGGCAAAAGTCTGAAAAGGCCGAAGAAGTTGAAAAAGTTGAAGAAAAACCTTCTCCTTTTATGACAGAAGAGCTAGTTCAGCCTTTTTCAGCACCGGTAAATCCTCAGGCTCCTGGAACATTGGATGAAAAAGTTTTGGATGAGAAACCTATTGATCAAGTTGGGCGAACATCTTCAATGCCGGAAGAATCGATAGAGGATAAAGATAAAGAAAAAGAAAGAATGATTGAAGATAAAGAAAAGGATGAAAGTATTAAGGCAACTAAGGCAACTCCTTTTGAGGAAGGGGCTGTTAAAGAATATGAGCAAAACGATCCGTTAACTACTGGACCATCTGAGGTTCAAGGAGGTGGTGTCTCTGATGTTGTTGTGGCGGATGTGACTGATGGTGCTGATGGAGTGGGGGATTCTTCAGAAGATGATAAACCTAGTTTCTGGGATATGTTGGAGGAAGCTGGGATCGAAAAGAGACATATTATAATGTTGGTTTCTGTTATTGGGGTGATTATTGCTGTGGTTTTGTTTTTTGTTTTTGGTGGTTATAAGTTGTTCACGGGTTCAGATGATGATTTTGTACAGAAACCGAGTGTAGAGCAGGACGATGAGCCTTCGGTCAAGAAAACTTCAACTGGCGATTCTTCGGTTGATCCTGACTTTGATCAACATTTTGCTCTTTCTGGGTTGGTTAACTCTTATATTTTTGGACTTGAGTTCTCGAGTTATAGAGTGTTGCCTGGATTGAATTTGAATCCTGTAAGTTACGGTGGATCGACTTCTGCTGTTGATGCTTCCTTGATTGCTGGACAGAATCTGGGAGTTTCGAAAGAATCGATTTCTTATTATATAGATTTGGTTAGAAGAATTGATAATGCTATTCATGTTGATGTTTATAATTATTTAAATCAATACGTTGATAGACGAGCTGTTCTTCAGAAACATTTGGCTTCGTTAAATTCATTGCTTCTTGAAGCAGAATCTTCAAAAAATGTTGTTATTCAAGAGTTGAATTCTTTGGATGCTGAATATGAGGCGACTTCATTGAAGAAAGATGAATATGAAACGAGATTTTTTGATTCGATGGGTGGTTATAATGGGGATGTAGCTTATGATTATTTGGAGTTATTTGTTGAGGCAAGTCAGATTCGTGTTAAACAAAAAGCCTATTTTAATGCCTTGAATAGTGTGAATGGCTCTCTAGATGCGGCGATCTCAAGTTTGATTCCTAGAATCCAAGATATCTCTGTTAACGCTGAAGCTCTGATAAAGGGAGTTCGAGTGTTTGAGGTTACTGGTTCCAATATTGATGCAATTATTTTGCAGCAATAATCGAAAAAGTGTTATAATCCGATCCCAGTACTTAATAGGCTGATATGGATAAGTGGTTTGACGCTATGATTGATGAAATTAAGGTTTATCTTCCTCAAGTTGATAGGGATAGACTTCTTTCTGCTTACACTTTATCTGAAACAATTTATAAGGATAGGATCAAGAATGAAAAGTATAATAATTTTATTTTTCGTCCTAGGGATGTTGTGAAAAACTTGATTTCTTTGAAGCCTGACGAGGATACAGTTGTTGCAGCTTTTTTGTACGACCTATTGGATTCCGGTAGGCTTTATCTTAGAGAAATTGAAGAAGAATATGGTGAGGGTGTTGTTAGTTTGCTTGAGGGATTGCAGATTTTGAAAAGTATAATGGTTGTGAGGTATCAATCTACTGATAAACTCGATCTTCTTCGTAAGCTTTTCTTGGTTATGGCGAAAGATATTAGGGTTTTGGTTATTTTTCTTTCTGTGAAGGTTGTTCAAATGGATTTACTTGAAGATATACCTTCTGATTGTGGGGAGGCTTTTGCGACTGAAGTGCTTGAGATTTTTGTTCCCATTGCAGCTAGGCTTGGAATTTACAGATACAAAATGATTTTGGAGGATAAAAGTTTCAAGATTTTGCATTCTGATGACTATAAAAAAATTCATACCCAGGTTGGTGAATTAGTTAAGAAGAAAAATGATTACGTAGATAGTGTTTCAAAGATTTTGGCTGATTTTTATAGTGATCATGGGTTTGGTGATGTTAAGGTTTCAGGAAGGCTGAAGGGGTATTACAGTATTCATAACAAAATGAAAAAGAAGGGACTTCCTACTATTGATGGGATTTATGATGTTTTTGCTTTTAGAGTTGTATTGCCTGCGTCTTATAAGGATGGTATAGAGGAAGATGTTGCAAGATTATATGAGTCTTTGGGTATGCTTCATAGTGCCTGGAGACCTATCCCGAGTAGATTCAAGGATTTTGTGGCTGTCCCAAAGCCGAATGGTTATAGAAGTTTGCATACAACTATTGTTGGGCTGTCGGATGGTACGATTACTTATCCTGTTGAGGTGCAAATCAGGTCAGACAATATGCATGAAGAGGCTGAATATGGTGTAGCTTCACACTGGCTTTATAAGGATACTCGTGGCAAGGGATTGGCTATGCTTAGAAGTCATGCTGAGTGGTTGAAGAATCTTGCGTTTTTGCATTCTGATATGATGAAAGATGAAAAAGTTTTGGACAGTGTTAAGTTGGATTTGTTTGGTGATAGGATTTATGTTTTGACGCCCAAGGGTGAGGTGAAAGAGTTGCCTTCGGGAGCTACTCCTCTCGATTTTGCATATCTGGTTCATACTGATATTGGGCATAGTTGTGTTTTGGCCAAAGTGAACGGTAAGCCTACTCCTCTTGGTACTCAATTGAAGAATGGTGATACGGTTGAAATAGTCACTAACAAAAATACTAATCCGAAGCTTGAATGGCTTTCTATAGTGAATACCAGTCAGGCCAAGGTTAAGATAAGAAACTGGTTTGCTTCACAGGATAAGCAGCGGCATGTTAAGACTGGCCGTGAGTATATTAATGCGCAGTTAAGTAAATTTGGAAAACCTTTGTTGACGCCTTCTCTTCTTGGATTGAAGAAATTTGAAGGTAGTAATTTGACTGTGGCTGATAGAGAGAAAGTTTTGGAGGAAGTTGGGAAAGGGGCGAAGACGGCTTCTTCTGTTGTGCGTAAAATATTTAGTGATGAGGATTTACTTGCTTCTGATAAGAAAGAGATTCTTGAGAAGAAAGACAAGAAGAGGATGCAGCCTACTTCTGAAAGATTGGAGGACAAGATTTTGCTTGGTGGGGTGGATGGTTTGAATGTGAATATTGCGAAATGTTGTTTGCCGAACTTTGGTGATAAGATTCTTGGTTATGTTTCTCCGGTGAAGGATAGTGCTACGATTCACAAAAAGAATTGTTCTTTGGTTGGTAGAATGAAGAAGGATCGAGTTGTCGATGCTAGTTTCAAAAGTGATGGGGATGTGCCGAGACAAAAGATTTATAGGGTGAGTATAAAGATTGAGGCTGAGAGTAGAGTTGGTTTGCTTGGAGATATTGGTTCAACTGTGGCTTCAAATGCAGTCAATATAGTTAATCATTTTTCAAATGTTGATAGTGATGGACTTGCTATAGTTAAAATGCTCTTGGATGTTGCTGGTCTCGATCAATTGGAGAGAGTTTTGGATGCTTTGGAGAAAATAGAAGGAGTGCGTTTTGTTAAAACGGAATCTTGAGTGCCTTTTCAGTTTCAGTTTCTATGATGTCTTTTATCAATCTTTTAAGTTCGATTGTTTCTTCGTCGGATAGTTTTATTTTCAGGATTTCTTTTAGTGGGCGCTCTTGGATGTAGTAGAAAAGTTTTTTGTATTTGTGTGTTATTGGAGTGTGGAATCCTTTGAATTCTTTTAGATCTGGGAGGAGTCCTAGGTTGTCGAGTAATTTTATGAGGAATGTTGTTGTTATGAGGAGGGCTCTGTCTTCTGTTTTTGCTAATGTTGTGATTGTTTCTTCAACAAGGTCGAATACCTCTGGAGTGGTTTCTTCTTCGAGGAGCAATTCATCTGTGATTTTTGCTACGATCATCGCGTTTGTGATTCTTTCTAGGTTGTCTCGAAGGTTTCTGTGAGAATCATTTTGTTCGATGTCTGTCAGGATTGTGCTGTTTGGACCTCTGTACAGGTTGAAAGTGCAGGTGTTGAGTGTTTCGACTTTACCTGCAAATCTAGAGTTTGGTTTGTGTGAGCCTTTTGCTATTACTTTGATTTTTCCGTGATCTCTGGTCAGGATGAAAAGGAGTTTGTCAGTTTCTCCTAGAGTTTTTGAGCCTAGGATAATGCCTTTTGTTTGGATGTTTTCTCTTTTCTTCATTATTCCTCGGTTTTGATTGGTTTTCTAAGGTAGTTGTGGACCGAGAGGATGCTTGCACAGGTTGCCAAGGTCATTGTGATTATTAATTCGAAGATTATTAATGCAGAGAGATTTAGATTTTCGCTGAATTCAAATAGTGATGTTCCGTCGATGTTGATTTTGTTTGATAGAAGTGCGAGTAAAATCAGATTTACTCCTATTGCTAGGATTGCGTAGAGGATTGATTCTATGATGAATGGAAGGTGTATGAATCCGAGGCGGCTTCCGACAAGTCTCATGACGTTTATTTCCTTTCTTCTATTGAAGATTGTGATTTGTATTGTGTTGAAAATTATGAGAAGTCCTCCGAGGATGAATGTGATTATGACGTAGAATATTATTTGGTGACTAATGTCTGTGACTTTTTTTAAGTTTTTTGCTACAGATGAGATTATTGATTTTTCTTGGCTGTTTCCTGATGGAGATTCTTGGACGTTTGATATGTATATTGATAGATTGCTTCCTTTGATGTGGTTTTCGATTTCTACGTGAAACTCTGGATTTGTTGTTGTGACTGAGATGCTGGCTGGAAGGGGATTGCCGAGATCATATTTCTCGAATGAATCGTATATGTTTGGGTATGTTGTTTTGACTTTTGAGAGAGCTTCTTCTTTTGAGGTGTATGTTGTTTTTTTCACTCCATCTAGGATGTTTATTTCGTCCATGATTTTTTGTGCTTGGACTTGAGAGGTCGACTCTTTCAGGTACAAAGTGAGGTCTACTTTTTCGCTCAGACTTTGTAGTGATGTTTCTGCGATGAAATTAACAGCCAGGATTATGTTGAAGATGAAAAGAATGATTCCAATTACCAGGATTGTAGCTATTGAAAGAAATTTATTTCGAAACAGATTCGAAATGCTTAGTAGGAAGGCTTTTTTTGTTAGAACTAGAGGATTTGAGGCTAGCATGTTTTTCTCTTATTAAAGACGATTTGTATATTCCTGGTTGATACGGCTTCAGTCTAACAATTTTTGTGTCTAAGTTTAAGTCGATTATTAGTTTTTCTAAGTTTTGTGTGAATGCAAACTGATCGTAGCCGAGTGCAATGATAGAGGGTCGGAAATTTTTGATGGCTTTGGCTTTGTCTTTTTTTTCTCCGAGGGTTACTACGTCAGACCAGGTTGTTTCTTCTAGGTTTTTTTGTCTTGTTTTCTCGTTGTAGTCTGCTTTTCGGCCTTTTATTTGTTTGACTGTCTTGTCTCTTGCGATCACGGTGACGATTATTGGATTTGCAAAACGTTTTGCTAAAGCTTTTGCTTGGAGAAACAGGTTTTCGTGCCCTGCGTGCAGATGATCGAAGGTGCCGAATAACATTATTGTTTGATTTTCTTGGTCGTTCATTGAGTTTTTAATATAGATCTGGGACGAAGAGGTTGATCGCTATCAGGACGAAGAAGATTAGGATCACGATACCAGCTAAGGTAGCGTCCAGTATTTTATGCGTTTTTTCTCTTTGTGCAAGGGAAATTCGCAAACTGCTTAATCCGTAGATCATTCCTGTGATGATAAAAGGTATGTCTAGAGTTTTGTTTACTATCAAGGCTTCTTTCAAATACATTCCGTTTGATATGAATAAGGTTGATCCTATATGAAGGCTTCCGATCACTATGAAAAATAGGATTGAGACTTTCTTGATGTTTTGAATTGTGTCCATCGCGGGGATTATACAGTAGGGTGGGGGATTTGAGGAAGGGGAAGTGGGTGGAGGATTTATCTCGGGAGGCTTCTTGACGGAAGGGCGGCTTTTGGTGTAGAATCGCCTCCAAAATTTGTTTTTAACTTTTTTATTATGAGTGAAAGATTAGGAAATGATCCTGCCAACCCTGTAAGAATTGAAGATTTCCATTTCCAAGGAGGTCCAAGAACTGGTAAGCCCTGGGATTTGAAGGGGATGATTCCGGTTAGTGGAAGTGATTATCAAATTGGTATGATGGAGGCGGAGCCTTCTTATGCAGGAGGGAATATGGTTTTAGAGACGGAATCAACTTATGGATTGATAGTGTCTGGGCCTGGGGGTGACGAAGTTTTACCTGCTAATAAGAATGTTTCTCTAGGGTTTTCGGGGCCCCCAGAGGTCGCTATTGATATGATTAGTCATTGTGATTGTCAGGAAATGATTCAAAGGATTGTGGGTTTGTTGAAATCGACTATTCCAAACATTTCATTTATACAGAAACTTCCTACTATAACTCCTTATCCACCTAGAAAGACTGGTGAAACAACTTTTGTAGCTGATGGAGATGGTAACCCAGAAATTGTTGCTGCCTCTGTTGAAATTAGGCCTGTTTTGGAAGAAGTTTTGGATGATATCCGTGATAGATTGATGGAAGTTGTTACTACTCCTGGTGCTATAAAGACTAATAGCTAGTTGATTTGGGAGTCTAAGTTGTTGTAGACTTGGCCTTGATGAAAATTTCAAAAGAAACAGTTGAGCATGTTGCGAAGTTAGCTCGTCTTGGAATCTCGCCAAAGGAGGCTGAGAAATTCAGCGGGCAACTTTCAGATGTTTTTGATTATATGGAGATTCTTGAAGAAGTTGATACTTCGAAGGTGAAGGAGACTTCTCAGGTTACTGGTTTGGAGAACGTGAAAGAGAAGGATGAAATTGTTCCTTGGACTGCATCTGGTGATCCTGTTGAGAGAGATGAGCTTCTTGGCGCTTCGGAGTTACCTGTCGAGTCGAACCAGATTTTGGTGAAGGCTGCTGTAAAAAAATCATAACTTTTTTCGCAATTGCGGACTTTAAACTATGGCGAATCTAAATGAACTAACAATTAGAGCGGTAGCAGCTGGTTTGAGAGCTGGTGATTTTTCGAGTGAGGAAGTGGCTCAGGATTGTTTTAAGAGGATTCGAGAACGGAATGATGATGTGAATGCTTTTGTGCATCTGACTGAGGAGAGTGCGCTTGAGAGAGCAAGAGAGATTGATAAAAAAGGTTTCTCGGCGAAAGATTCTTTGTTGAAGGGTGTTCCAGTTGGATTGAAAGATATTTTTAGTACTAAGGGTGTTCGAACGACTTGTTGTTCACCTGGGTTGAAGGACTATGTGCCGCCGTATGATGCAAGTGTTGTTGAGCGGCTTCGAGATGCAGGGATGGTGATGATTGGGAAGACGAATATGGATGAGTTTGCTTGTGGGGCTTCTACTGAGCATAGTTGCTTCGGGGTGACGAAGAATCCTGTGGATTTGGACAAGGTTGCAGGTGGATCAAGTGGGGGATCGGCAGCTGCTGTGGCAGATGATATGTGTATTTATTCACTTGGTACTGATACTGGTGGGTCGATTCGTCAGCCTGCGAGTTTGTGTGGGACTTATGGTCTCAAAGTGACTTATGGGCGAGTTTCGAGGAGTGGGGTGACGGCGATGGCTTCTTCGTGGGATACGATTGGTCCATTTGGAAAATCTGTTGATGATTTGGCGATTGTTCTCGGGGAGATTGCTGGGAAGGATAGGCGTGATATGACTATGCCTGATGAAAAAGTTCCAGATTACACGGCTTCTTTAGGAAAAGGAGTTAAAGGCTTGAAAATTGGTTTGCCAAAAGAATATTTTGGAGAGGGAATCGAGAAAGAGACGAAAGATGTTGTGATGGCTTCTGTTAAGCGGCTTGAAAAAGAGGGGGCTGAAATTGTAAAAGTTTCATTGCCGATGACTAAGTATGCGATTGCAGTTTATTATATTTCGATGCCGGCTGAAGTTTCGGCGAATATGGAAAGATATGATGGTATTAGGTTTGGAAAGAAGGCTTCTGGCGATGTGAAAGATTTGGTTGATCAGTATTTTGTGACTCGTGGAGAGGGATTTGGTGATGAGATGAAGAGGCGAATAATGATTGGGACTTATGTGCTTTCGGCAGGTTATATGGATGCTTATTACAAGAAAGCGATGAAGGTGAGGACGAAGATTATTGAGGATTTTGCCGCTGCTTTCAAGAAAGTGGATGTATTGATTGGGCCGGTTTCTCCTTATCCTGCTTTTGGGATTGGAGAGAAATTGGATGATCCTCTTGCGATGTATATGGCGGATGCACTTACAATTCCTGCGAGTGCTGCTGGATTGCCATCGTTGGCTTGTCCGGCTGGTTCTTCGAAAGATGGTTTGCCAATTGGTTTGCAAATTATTGCACCTCAGTTTCAGGAAGGGCTTTGTTTGAGAGTTGGGGAGATGGTTTAGAATAAGGCTTTTTGTGGGCTGAGTTCTGTTCCTCCAGCGAAATCCCAGCATATTTGAAAGATGGCTCTTTGGCTGTTTGCGATTTGGGGCGATTTGATTATCATTCCGAGAGGTGTTTCTGATGCGAATGAAATGATTGCCACTTTGTCGTCGTAGATGTTGATTTCGTTTGTGAATTGGTATTTGTCTTTTGGGAGTAAGCGCATTTCACGGTTGTACTTTGGGTCTTCGGCGTGGACTTTTTTGCCGGCTTCATCTGCTGTGATTATTCCTTTGAGGTGGATCTTGCGTTTGGTTCTTTTAGTGACGTATTCTTTGTCATACTCTGGCCAGATGTTGCGGATTGCTTCTGAGTTTGAGAAGTTCAGAATTCCTTTTTTTGTGGTGAGAGTATCTTCGTATATGGCTTTGATTCCTTCGAGTCCTTCGAAGTATTGGATCAGTGGATGAACTGTTTCGCCTTTGAGGCGTTTTAGTTTTGGGATGGCGTCTTTGAGTGCTTTTGTTCGTTGTTCAAAAGTTGATGCAACGATTTCGGGGTCCGTAGGTGAGAAGTATTTTATTCGGTTTTTTGTTACGGTCGAGATGAGTCCTTTTTCTTTTAATTTTTTTAAGATGTCGTATGCGGTGACACGATTGATTCGGGCTTTGGTGGCTATGTTCGAAACTACGCTTTGGCCGAGCTCGATCATTGATAAATATACGCGGGCTTCTTTGTCTGTGAGTCCGATTGCAGTGAGAATTGGGAGAAGTTCTTTTGGCATATTGTTGTGCGTTAGAGGGGTTGTTTGGTCAAGTCGATTTTTGTTGTAGAAAGTTTCGACAGGTCTTGGGGTTTTTGGTTGGGGAATTGTGGTCTTGTATATTTTGGAGCACTTGTTTTCGGCTTGTGGGAGCGGTTTTTATTGTCTTTGTCTTGGTCTTTCTACAGGTGGGAAAGTGCTCTTATTTTACTATTGAAAATTGGAAAAGCAAGGGGTAGGTTTTGTGGTGAAAATTCGCCAAATGGCGAGATAAAATTTAACCAAAACTATTATGGGAGAGACTGCTTTATCAAGATTGGATGATGAGTTGCGTGGAGAGATTGAAGAATTAGAATTGGGAGAGGCTGAGAAAGAACAGGTGGCTGCAATTGCTGGGTGTGATCTTGTTACTCTTCATACGAGTGATGTTGATGGGAAGTCACTTGGATTGCCTATGCCTGGTAGACAATTTCCGTCTAGTGTGAAAAATGGTGCTGGAATTGATGGGTCTTCTGTAAAGGGGTTTGGTCGTGGTGTTGAAGAGAGTGATATGTGGATGGCTCCTGATTTGGGAACTGGAATAGTTTTGCCTTGGAAGAATTCTATGGATAGGTCTATGGCCAGAGTTGTGACTGATTTGAGAAATGCTGATGGGACTAGCTTTGAAGGTGATGCTAGGTCTATTTTAAGAAGGCAGCTTAAAAGAGCTGCAGACATGGGTTTTGACTTTACTGTTTCCCCTGAATTGGAATTCTTTGTGTTTCCGACTGATGATGAGGGTAAGCCTATTGCTGTTTCCAGGGGAAATACTTCATATTATAGGCATCTTCCTGGTCACCTAGCTGACGTGAGGACTGAGATGATGATAAGGCTGGGGGAATGTGGTTTGAATATTGAGGCTGCTCATCCGGAAGTAGCTGATAATCAGCATGAAATTAATTTCAAGTGTGGTAGTGCTCTTGAACAAGCTGATAAGGTTGTTTTGTTTAGAGATGTTGTTAAGGATCTTGCCAAAATGTTTGGTCATCACGCTACTTTCATGGACAAGCCAATAGCTGGTGTGAATGGTTCAGGAATGCATACCAATATGAGTTTGACTTCTTTGGATGGAGGTGAAAATCTTTTTTATGATGAAGAGGCTGAAGATAAGTTGTCTCTTCGTGCTAAACAGTTTATTGCTGGAATAATGGCTCATATAGATGGGATTACTGCTATTGCTAATCCAACTGTGAATTCTTATCGTAGGTTAGTTCCTGGATTCGAAGCTCCTGTTTATAAATCTTGGGGGTATTCAAATAGATCTTCTTTGATTAGAGTTCCAAAGGTGAAAAATCCAAAAGCTACTAGGGCCGAACTGAGATCTCCAGGACCAATGTGTAATCCTCATCTTGCATTTGCTGTGATGTTGGCGGCTGGTCTTGATGGTATGGAAAACGAAATGGAAGCACCTGAGCCTAGGAAAGAAGATTTGTTTAAATTGTCACCACAAGAACTTGCTGAGATTAATGTTGGCCATTTACCTACGAGTCTTAGAAATGCTATCGGATTTTTGGAAAAAGATGATCTTCTTAGAAAAGCTTTGGGTGATCATACTCATCAGTCTTTCTTGAGATCAAAAAGAGCTGAATGGTTGGCTTATAAGCAGCAGGTTCCTAAAGAGGAATTTGAGAGGTATGCTTTGGACTTTTAAACGTGTTCGTTCAAAAAATTAGTACAACCTTTAAAAAGAGCTGCTTAATCTGTTGAGTGGTTCTTTTTTTGCGTTAGATCGTGGCGCGTATAGTTGAACAAATTATTTGCACGCTTCGATAATGAATTTCTCGATTTCGAGCAGGAGTTCTCGAGTATCGTCTACTGAGATTTTTATTTTTCCTGTTTTGAAGCTCTTGTCGATTTGTAGGAGTTTTCCGTAGATTTCTTTGAGTTGTTCGTGAGTAAAGTTTTTGCTTTGGTTTGAGGCGGTTTGAGCGACGAATGGGTGTTGCTTCAAACGTTTTGCAATTGATTGAGGGTGTTCACCTTGGTTTACGAGGAAATGAGCTTGGATCAGGATGCGGAAATGTCTAACGAGCATGTAGAAAACCATCATCAAGTCTTCGCCGCTTTCGATCAATGTTTTGAAAACTTTGAGTGATCCTTTTCGATTTTTGGTTGCTATTGAATCTGTTAATTTGAAAATTGAGCTCGAGAGTGATTCTGCGATCAAGTCTTCTATAAGTTCTTTTGTAATTGTTGTTTCGCGGCCTGATGCTGATATCAATTTGTCGATTTCGTTTGAGAGTTGCCAGAGGTTTGGGCCGACTCTTTCTGCTAGGAGGGTTGCGTTTGGTCTTTCGATTTTTCCTTTGCGTTTTGTGGTTTCATCTACTACCCAGCTTGTTAGTTGAGCTGGTTGGAGGGCTTTGAATTCTGTGACGTTTGCGATTTTTGTTAATTTTTTGAATAGGGAAGTCCTCTTGTCTGGGATTGCGTTTTCGGTAAAGACGAGGACGCAGAAATCTGGTACTTCTGAACCGAGAGTTTCTACTACTTTCTTTTGTTCTTCTGCTTTCGCTAGGGCTAGATAATTTTTTACTATTACTAGGCGTTTTTCTGCTAGAAAAGGCATGGCGTTTAGGTTTGTGCCGAATTCTTTTGTATCCAATTCTTTTCCTTCAATGGTTTGTATGTTCATGTCACCACCGTGTTTTTTCTCAAATTGATCTGTCCAAAATTTGACTTTTTGGTGGATAGAGTAGGTGTCTTCACCGTAGAAGAAGTAGATGTTTTTTTGATTGGTATCAGTCATGTGTTGGGATTATATCAATTTGACATGCGTAAAAAAAGAGCTGCTTTTTAATTTGAGCAGCCCTTTTATTTGATTTGTGATGTTACGACCTTTGGATGACCTTAGAACGCAACTTTGAGTTGAGTGAGGTCAAGCAGTTCAGATAGTCCTGGAGGAGTGTTGAGGAGGAAGTTCTGGCTAAATTTGATAGTTACAGAACCTTGTTCCATCGAAACACTTCCTGAGTATCTTCGTTTGCTGAATAGATCAGCTACGTTTCCGATCAGGATTCCGTTGAATGTTAATGGGTTGTATGAGAATCCTTGAGAAGTTACCCTGCCGTCATCTGTTCCATCTGTGTCGATTACGATGTATACACCGTCGAGGCGAGTAACTTCAGGGGCGATATTGATATCTCCGTCGATTACTATGAAGGCTGCAGATGGTACGTTTTTTGGATTCAATGGTCCAAATACATCTAGAGGTTCATACGTGATGTTACCTGTTATATTCAGATCACCTCCTTTGATTATGTATGTTTGAGCTGCAGGATCTGAGACGGTTAGACCTGGGATTGTTATATCTTTGTTTGTGTAACTGTAAATATTTGTGTTTGTAGATGGAG
>Ga0233431_1005108_pt1 | contig 13169 bp, 12 predicted proteins | sample SI_118_April2016_FD_179867 | JGI IMG/M metagenome (GOLD analysis project Ga0233431, IMG submission 179867) | Seawater microbial communities from Saanich Inlet, British Columbia, Canada - SI_118_April2016_200_MG | ecosystem: Environmental > Aquatic > Marine > Inlet | place: Canada: British...
GGAAGATAAAAATACTTTGATCCTTCAAAGGTGCATAAAAAAGAAAATGCGGAAAAAAGAAGATGGGTGTTGATGCTTATTGCATTATAATACGATAGTATCGTATCTATAATCTATGATTATTATAACATGTTTATTTGAATTAGTAGTTAGCTTTTTGTGCGGTAAGACTTACGCCAAGGTAATCTAGCAGTAAAATATATCCATTTACAAGTGAGGCTTTTGCAAACACCTTAATTAGTGAAATTATGAATAATAGAACATAAAAATCAATTAAATTTCATGCCTTTTAATATATATAATATTATATTTTTGAATAATAGAATGGAAATGATGAAATATAATATCAATATAATTATTTGTATTATAAAATAATTATATTGATTTGCAACGCACACCGCAGTTAAAGCCACTCCTCCGACCAAAGTACATTTAAGGTACAATTTCCAAGGTATATATATATTTGTTATAATTCGTCTTAACTTAATAGATCCAAAAATAATTATCACTAAATAAGAAGAAAAAGTGGCAATAGCAGCACCTAATATATTTAATATTGGAATTAATGTTAAATTTAATAATATATTTACAATAATACCAATAAACACTATAATAGTAGCGTGTTTCTCATGTTTCGAACAATTCAAGATGCCAAGAGAAAAAAGGGCAAGAGAGTAACAAACAATCCCTACACATAGAACAATCAATGCATCATTTGCAGCAATATATTTAGCTGAAAATAAAATTCGAATAATATCTTTTCCAAATACCAATGTGATTAACAATGTTGACCATGCTGCTATAATAGTGAAAGAAATAAAATTACTTGTTATTATGCCTATTTCATCTTTTTTTCCCTGGGTCCACAATGAACTCGCAATAGGTATAAAAACAGCAGGTAGTACAAGCAAAGATTGAAAAATCTGCATAATCGGCAAAGCTATATTATACAATGCAACACTTTTTAAGTCTGTTAAAAATGTAAGCATGACCGAATCTAAATAATACAATGCATTTAATCCAGCCATCCCAAAAGCAATCCATTTACCTACCTTCCATAATTCTTCAATTTCATCTTTATAACTACTTTGTAAAGTAAATTTTAATGATAGGTTGTGTCTTTTTGATATATAAATAAAAGCAATTAATGAAACAAAAAATCCATTAACAATAAACCCTATTGCAGGAGCAGCAATATTTATAATGGGAGTAAAGATATATATTATAATTAATGAAATAAATGCTGATAAATTTAAAAATATTATATTATATTTAAAATCTTTTAATGATGTTAAAACAGAGCTGCAAAAACCTATCATTATTGAACTTAGTAAAGCAATTGATAATAAGATAAAAGTAAATTTCCCTCTTGGATAATGAAAATAATTATCTACTAGCCATGATGCTAACAGTATTAAAAAAATAGAAGCAATTATCCCTAACACCACCTTTATGGTAAAAAGAATAGTGAAAATTTTACTTTTCTTTAGTTGATTGCTTTCATCTATATCATACTTAGCAATTAAAATGTTTGCAGTATAACCTAATCCCAAATCCAAAAAAATACCGATAAGCATTACAAACGAGAATGCCGCATAAAAATAGCCATATTCACGTGTTGTGAGCTCAATTGCTAAAGTTCTTCTCGCAAAATAGTTAATCAGTCCCATTGAGAGCATTCCACCAAAAGTGATGCAACTGCCAGTTATGAAAACTTTTGTAAGATTATCTTTTTTATTACTCATTTGATACGTATAATTATAAAAGTTTAAAGATTTTTGCTCTGTCTATACGAAAGGGAATAAATAAAACAAAGAAAAGAAGCAATGCAAGATGGCCAATATCTTTTATACATTTTCAAATCATCTTTCTGACGACTCAAATCTTCTATTTTTTCACTTGTAGCACTATCGCAATGTATCCTATGGGCTAATAGCTTTTTCCTTGAAAAGATAAAACTTCCTTTTAGTTCTGCTATTCTTGACCATGCATCCCAATCAACATTAACAAGAAAATCAGAGCTGAATTTAAATTTTCTAAGATTATGTAAATTAAACATAACACTTGGACAGCAAATAGAGCACCCAAAACAAAGCGATAATTTTTTGATGAAGTTAGATTTATAAGATTTTTTTAAATAAAAAGGTAAAAGTAAAAATCTCTTTACAATTAAATATAAAGGATATTTATATTTGATATTATTTTTTATGTCACAACTATCCGTAAAGCCTATCAATGAATCTTTTTCATCAGACATTTGAGATAATAATATTTCTGTATACGGTGGAAAATATATATCATCCTGATGGGCTATTGTGCAAAATTGAGTATTTATACATGATAATGCAAAATTCCAATTCGAAGCTACTGTACCACTTTTATCAGGATTAATTTTTAATAGTATTTTATATTTATCAGCAATTTTAGTTAAAAAATCAGTTGAGTTCGGTGCAGAAATTATTAATAGACTTTTAATAGTTTGATTAAGCAATGATTTTATACACTCTTCTATAAAAGGAGTATCTTTATGTGAAGTTATAATAAAAGTATGTATATCGGTAGGTAAAGTATTTTTATCTCTCATATATTAATAATTTTTATCTTTTAATTTTTCAATATCATTTTTCATTAGTGCTATTTCCTGTGTCAATGTTTTTATCTGCATTGACCTTATAGAAATAATTATAGAAAATTGGATACATATTAAAATTAGAAAACCACAGAGTAATAATAGCATTGCAGAGGGACCGTAGTATATCCCGATTAAGGAGGATATCGACCAAAGCAGTTCAGGCCATATAGAAATAATAATGAAAACAACTGCTGACAATATCCAAAGTAATGAATATGCTTCCTGAAGTCTTTTTTTCCGTACCAGATTTATTATACCTAATAGGAAAAAGATACTTATTATTGTTGAAATTATTTGTATTCTATTCATGAGAACCTCTTTAAACCACTAATCTTCATTAATTAACACTTACTAAATACCAGGCACAAACAAAAAATCCCTCTCCGCGGATTACACTAATTAAGCGAATTATTTTTTATAAAATTTAAGTCTGTATCTTTTTATTCATAAGCCAACAACGATCTCCTAATCACCAGCTCCTAATTTCTAATCTTAGGTCTAACTGCTACCATAAAAACAGCGAAAGTAACTTTTAACATATAATATATTGCCTTAAATGTATTAATAGAAGAAGTCCCGCCTGTTCTGCCAAGCATTTCTACAGGCAGTTCTTTTATTCTAAAACCATTTTTTCCCAACAATATTATTTCTTCAGGTTCAGGATAATCAAATGACGGATAATTAACAGCTAAAAATTCGATCAAACTTCTATTATAAGCTCTAAAACCTGAGGTACTATCTGTAATTTTTTTATTGATTATAATTTTATTCAGTAAAGTAAAAAAGAAAATCCCCATACGCCTAGTTAAAGTTGATTTAAACCCATAATTATTCTCTTTTAAAAATCTAGAACCTATGGTAATATCAGCTTCATTGTTATAAATAGGTTTCAAAAGATCATTTATATATTCTATTGGATGCTGTCCATCTCCATCTAATCTGACAAGATACTGATAATTATTATTTTTTGCATATCTAATTCCAGTTTGAACAGCTCCTCCAATTCCTAGATTTACTGGTAAGCTTAATACCTCAGCTAAACTATTTTCTTTAATAAGAGAAACACTATTATCAGTAGAGCAATCATCAATTACAATAATTTTACAATCAGGAAATGTATTATGTATTTCTTTTATAAGTTCAATAATACTTTCCTGCTCATTATAACATGGGATTATTATGCATGTTGTTTTGTAATTGGGGACTAGGGGTTGATGGTTGGGGGCACTACGTGCAAGTTTTGAGTTTTGAGTTTTGAGTTTTGAGTTTTGAGTTTTGAGTCATTTTATTTTCGTCCACAGATTTAACAGATTTAACAGATTTAACAGATTCTTTTTCCACCACTAATCTTCACTAATAAACACTTATTTAATTTAGGGACTTGGTGTTAGGTTCTGGGTGCTAGAAGTTGGTTTTCACACACTTAGAACTCAACATTTGCGCATAGTGCAGTCTAGCCACTAGCCACTAATCACGCGGATATTGTTCTAAAATATTCTATGGTCTTCAGTAAACCTTCTCTAAGTTCTACTTTAGGTTCCCAATTTAATACAGATTTAGCTGTACTAATATCAGGTTGCCTTTGAGTTGGATCATCCTGAGGCAAATCTTGAAATATGATTTTTGATTTAGAATTAGTTAATTCAATTATCAATTCTGCTAATTCTCTAATTGTATGTTCATCAGGATTTCCTAAGTTTACAGGTCCAAAATAATCAGCAGGTGTAGCCATCATCTTTATCAAACCATCTATTAGGCCATCGACATAGCAGAAACTTCTCGTCTGTTCTCCACTGCCATACAGTGTTATATCTTTACCTTGCAGTGCCTGCATTATAAAATTACTAACTACTCTACCGTCATCAGGCCTCATCCTTGGACCATAAGTATTAAAAATTCTAACAATTTTAGAATTTAAACCTAACTGATACCTATAATCATAAAAAAGTGTTTCTGCACAGCGTTTCCCTTCATCATAACAGCTACGGGGGCCAATAGTATTGACATTACCACAATATGACTCTGTTTGAGGATGTACTTTGGGATCACCATAAATCTCTGACGTTGAAGCCTGCAATATAGGAATATTGAGTCTTTTTGCTAAACCTAACATATTAATCGCACCAATCACACTAGTTTTGGTAGTCTGTATTGGATCATATTGATAATATATAGGTGATGCAGGACAGGCCAAGTTATAAATTTCATCTACTTCAAGAACTAATGACCATGTAATGTCATGCCTTATCAATTCGAAATAAGGATTAGTCAATAAATGTCTAATATTATCTTTATTTCCTGTAAAAAAATTATCTACACAAATTACTTCATTACCATTATCTAATAATTTTTCACAAAGATGAGAGCCAAGAAACCCCCCTCCTCCTGTAACTAAACTTCTTCTTAATTTTTGCATATAGGTTTTGGTTTTTGAGTTTAGGGTTTCACTAGCCACTAATTTTCACGAATAAACACTTATTATAAATTTGAAGGCTCAATCACAAAGATTGCAGCATCTTTATTCCATTTAGTATTTATAAATTTCAAAATTTTAAGTTTTTTCAATTCATTTATTATCATAATATTATCTTGTGGTTTTGCTATCACAAGAACATTAGGTTTAATTATTTGTTCCTCAGGGTAGACTTTAATAGTAGCATTCAAATTTTTAGCTTGAAAACCATTATTAATTAAATTCCTTATTTTATCTATAGTATTAGCTGATTTAAAATTCATGATATTAGCTGAATTAGCTTTTGCCCAAAATGCAAATTGAGGATATTTCAATGATAAAACAGTAACCGTTTTGTCATTTTGTGTTGTTTTTATATTTTTAGCTATCCAATATCCGATATCCTTCTGAAATAATTTGCTTTTATCTAATGAATTATCAAGGCCATTAATAATTTGAGATATAGCAATAATTAACATAACCAACACGAACAGATATTTTATTTTTAATTTTCCCGACCATTCCAATAATTTCCTATACCCAATAATAGTAAAAGGCATAAAAAATAAAACATTGACAATGAAGTATCTGTAAGCTATGGATATCAAATAAAAAACTGTAGCATTAGTTAATACGAATAATAGTAGAAGAGTATGTTCCAGTTTCCATTTTTTTCTAGTGCTAAGTAGAAGTATACCCAACACAAGCAAAATTTCATAAAGTTCATATGTTCCTCTGCTAAAGTCATTAATAAAATCACCGACATATGACCAGCTAGATAAGTTTTTCTGCAGTCCAACTATAGTCTGAGTTTTTGTATTCGTCGGAGAATATGAATTTGACTGAGATATAAATAAATGACTTACTTTTTTAACAAGATCAACCTGTTGATAACTTGTTGCAGGGATACCTGTTTTTTCATACACCTGGTAAATACGTGGTATAAGAACTGCATAAAAAACTAATAATATAATAAAACAATAAAGCACAAAACTTTTGATTAATTTAAAATTTAATTTATATTTGTATTCTCTAAATGTGAGTATAAATACACATAATAAAGATAATGGTAAAAATATAATTCCTTCAGCCCTAGCCATACTTAATCCAGCTAATGAAATACCGAGAAAAATAAGATTAAGAAAACGTTTTCTTTTAAAAAAACTAAATAAAAATAAAATAGTTAAAGTAATAAAAAAATTGCGTCCGCCATCAAGTAACCCTGCGCAGCCAAATCTTATCATCTTTGGAGTAATAATATAAAATAGACTTCCCCATGCTGCATATTTTTTATCCATAAACAGGCTAAGCAGATAAAATAATGGAAATATTGTTAAAATAAAGAATATACTTCCTACTGACAGCGTGGCATAATATACTGGGACTCCAAGTTTACAAATCAGTCCACTCAAAACAGTAAACAGCGGAGGAATCCAATCTGAAAAAGCTCTCGGCCAATCACCTATACTAAACGCATAACTCATATTTGCATAAAGTGTAGCATCATTGTAAATAGAGGTGGCAAACAGCATTGTGATTACAAACATAATCACGCCTAAAATAGTTGCCAGCCAAAGTACTTTTTTATGATTAGAGAAAAAAGATTCTAGCCAAAGTATAATTTTATTATTTGAAAGGTAAGATTCTAACTTAGATAATAATTCCATAATATTAACAACTCAATCGCACTTCGTGCAGGTGTTTAGTTTTTTTCTTAAGCGTTTAGGTTCAACTTCTACACATAATGTAAAAGGCAGCTTAAATTTTTATAGTATAAAAGCTGTTTATCACGGTATTATAAGGCATAAGTTAAATATATTCATTGAATAATGAATATATTTTTTTAGTTTTATCCAAATATAGAATCTATTAAAATAGAAAATCTACTGTTGATAAATCGTTTCCGGCAACACTACATTTATTTTTCATAATACCTAATTCATCTTTAAACTCAATGCTATCCAGCATTACACTATAATTGGCAATATTTTTAAAGTTTTTTGAAATTTCATCCTTATTTAATGTTATAAAGTTTTCATCTACAGGAAGTATAACACTCAAATCTGATTTATGCAGAAAATTAATAATAGACTTAATTGTCGATATTTTCCTAATATCATTGCAATCTAAATCTAAATTGGAAATAATATTTTCTACATCTTCGTTTTTTAGAATAACTGAACAGATTGTTCGTGTAGACAGCTTAGCTTTAAGCTTATCTGATAATTCTAAAGAAGATAAATAATTTTTAGCTATAACCCAAATAATAGAAGATTTATGTTTATCTATTTTGGATTTAATCGCATCTAATTTTTTACCACTGTGGATAATCATCCCTGCTGCAACAGTTAAATTACTTATAGGATCAATCAATATAAAAGAACCAGATTTTCTGTTTTTTAAGTAAGAGTCATAAAACAGAGATTTTTGCGTATGTATTCTCACTCGTCCTATTTCATTCAAGTTAAGTTCTTTTGTTTTTTTATCTTTACTTAGTGTATTAATATTAAATTTATAATTAATAGAATCTATCGTACAGGAAATATTATTACAGGAATGTTTAAGAATATATCTTTTATTTACTTCTATCTTTTTCTCATCCATCCATACAAGAATAGAATCAATTTCATTCGAATATTCAGGCTGATTATTAACATGAACCAGCATATCTCCTCTACTAATGTCTATTTCATCTTTTAGGCATACTGTAGCTGACATTGGAGCAAACGCCTCCTGAACATCACCAGATGCAGATATAATTCTGCTAACTTTACTTATTTTTTCTGATGGCAAAGCCATAATTTTATCGCCTATTCTAATTATTCCAGAAGCAATAGCACCGCTATATCCCCTGAACTCTCTACTAGGTCTTGATACATACTGGACAGGAAAACGTAAATCTATTAAGTTTTCATCACTGGCTATATGAACTTCTTCAAGGTAATTAAGTATGGGTGTACCTTTATACCATGGCATATTCACGCTTTGCTCTACAACATTATCACCTTTGAGTGCTGATATCGGAATAAAATGAATATCCTGGACATTCAGTTTTGCTGAAAATGATGTAAATTCATCTTTTATTTTTTCGTATACTTCTTTATCATAATGGACTAAGTCCATTTTATTCACAGCAATTATAATATGCTTAATACCCAATAATGATGCTATAAAACTATGCCGTCTAGTTTGCGGTAAAATACCTCTGGAAGCATCTACCAAAATTATAGCTAAGTTTGCTGTTGATGCTCCGGTAGCCATATTCCTCGTATACTGCTCATGACCAGGAGTATCAGCTATGATAAATTTTCTTTTAGGGGTAGAAAAATACCTGTATGCTACATCTATTGTAATTCCCTGTTCACGTTCAGCTTTAAGTCCATCCAGCAGTAAGGCATAATCTACCTCTTTACCAACTGTGCCATGTTTTGCAGAATCCTTTTTCAGTGATTTTAAATGATCTTCAAACACTGTTTTACTATCATATAATAGTCTGCCGATAAGAGTAGATTTACCATCATCAACGCTTCCTGCAGTAGTAAATCTTAATAAATCTTTATTTTCATTTAAGTCTAAAATCTTTTTAATATTCATGAGGTTATAGGGGCTGGGGGTTAGGATATAGGGGTTGGAGATTGAAATGATAGATTATCATAACTTAGTCTTTAAAGATGATATTAATTTATTAAGCATTTTTTTTACTCTGAGTAAATCATCAAGTGCTTTTGCTGTGTCCAAACTATACACCTTATTAATAATTAACAATTGTGTTTCAAGCTCTGACGATGACCCTAGAGCTATATATAGGAATCTAATATATTCTTTCGTCGAATACCTACCATGCCCTTCTGCTATATTTGATGGTATGGAAATAGAACTTCGTTTAGCCTGATCAATAAGGGCAAATTTTTCCTCTACAGGTAATTTTTTTATTAATTTATATATGTCAATGACTAAATCAAAAGATTTCTGCCATACATTTAATTCTTTATAATCCAGCATAATTAAGTTTCTTCATGTTTATATTATTTTAGTACTCCATTCCCTAGCACCTATCAACCAGCCCCCAATCTTAAAAATATCCTTCACGTTTTTTTGACTCCATACTGCCCTCAGAATCATGGTCTATAACTCTTGTAATTCTTTCTGAATTTCTGGTGACCATAATTTCTTCAATTACTTCATCAAGTGTTTCTGCATTGGAAGGAACAGCTCCTGTGCACGGGAAACAGCCCAGTGTTCTATATCTGCACATTATTTTTTTGCTATCAGCAGTTGCCCTAGGTTCATCTGAACCATCGATTGGTATTAATTGACCTTCCTTAACCACCATATTTCGTTCTTTAGCAAAATACATAGGTACTATTGGAATTTTTTCTCTGTAAATATATGTCCAGATATCAAGTTCAGTCCAGTTTGATATTGGAAAAACTCTTATTGATTCATCTTTGTTATGTTTTGCATTATATATATTCCATAACTCCGGTCTTTGGTTTTTAGGATCCCATTGACCAAATTTATCTCTGAATGAAAATATCCTTTCTTTTGCTCTAGATTTTTCTTCATCTCTCCTGGCACCGCCAAATGCTGCATCATAACCACCTTTTTTTATTGCATCCAATAATCCTTGAGTTTTGAGTAAACTACAACATTTTTGGGTTCCATAGTCAGCAGGGTTTACGCTATCATTAATAGCTTTCTCATTTCTGTAAACTATTAGATCAAAACCTAGTTCTTTTGCCAGGTTATCTCTAAACTCATACATTTCCTTAAATTTCATTCCAGTATCAACATGTAATAATGGGAAAGGTATTTTACCAGGATAAAAAGCTTTTTGAGCTAAGTGAAGCATTACTGACGAATCTTTACCGACAGAATACAGCATAACAGGGTTTTCAAACTCTGCTACAACTTCTCTCATTATATGAATACTTTCAGCTTCAAGGTTATCAAGATTCGATAAGTGATATTTAGACATATTGTTATTAGGGGTTGGGGGCTGGGGGTTGGGGGCTGGGGTTGGACTCTTTTTTAACAGAATTAGTTTTAATAATTTTATTGGTTAAAATCAAATTATATAATTTATTAACGGATTCTGTTATATTCACATCTAATGTATTAATTTCTAAATTGGGATTCTCTGGATTTTCATATGGTGAAGAAATTCCTGTAAACTCCTTTATTTCGCCATTACGTACTTTTTTATATAATCCTTTAGCATCTCTTTTTTCACATAAAGAGATTGGTGTTGAAAAATAAATTTCAAAAAAATTTTCTTTTCCTATAAGTTTTTTAGCAAACTCACGTTCACTTTTAAAAGGTGAAATAAAAGATACAATGGTAATCATTCCTGCATCAGCAAATAAATTAGCCACTTCTGCAACTCTTCTTATGTTTTCCTGTCTATCTTCTATAGAAAATCCAAGATCTGAATTTAATCCATATCGTACGTTATCACCATCTAAAACATAACAGAGGTGACTATTCTTAAATAATTTAAGTTCCAATTCATACGCTATAGTTGATTTTCCAGAACCACTAAGTCCGGTGAACCATAACACACAACCTTTTTGACCTAGAAGCTCATGCCTAATATCCTGCACTTTGCTATATTCTTTTCTTATATTTTTCTGCATTTTATTTTTATTATCTCCTTCAAAAGCAGTTAATTTGTAGAACTAAAAATATTGTAAATTTTCCTAATCGTTCCCCTTGGTACAATTAGCCATAATCTTTCGTGGAAATAATATAAAAATAGTTTAGCAACAAACTCATAAGCTCCTATTTGGATTGCTAAAGATATTCTTCCTGTTACAAAAAAAGCTAATAACATTGTTGTAAAAGTAGCTAAAAATCGCCAGGTAATTCCTTTCAATATACTGCGTAAATGTGATTCTTTATTTTTCACGGTTTCCATAATTCTGAATTAATATAATTATTTAATTGAAGGTATTGTTTACATTCTATATAGATAATATAGAGTATTGATAAATACAATAAGAATTAAAATATTTTTTAAATAAAAATAAGGTCGAATTTATTAAGCAGTTGATAACTTAGACTGGAATACTTTGATGTCTATATTTTCCATTTCACAAAACTCTTTTGTCTGTTTCATGTTTTCTTTAGTAATATCTGTAGTTATTATTAATTTAGAAAAATTATTGTTATAAAAAATTTTACGTATTTCTGTAATATTGCCCAATATTTTATAACCATACACAGTGTTATTTGCTAGATATTTATTATCATCCAAAAGACCAATTATATTAAATGGCTTGTTTTCAATATTTAAATACAATGTTCTTACATATTGTTCACAATTCTCACTTGTCCCATAAACTAATACTTTTTCAAAATATTTTTTTGGGTGCATAGAACAATATAAATTTCTAATAAAAGTATATCTAATATGTTTTAGTGAAAATCTAAAACCAAAAATCAAGCTATATGATAATGCAAAGAAAAGTAAATATTGAGCAATAAACATTTTTAAATGTAAATAATCGCCATAGACAAGACCTAAAACGAAGCTTATTGCAAAACTAATAAATAACAGTTTAGTCAAATAAATGGAGTCATTTGAGGAGCATCTCAACCAATATATCTTATAAGTTTTAGATATATTCAAAATAATTATTATAGGAAAAATAATAAAAACAATACCAAACTGTAAGTGTACACCTAGACTGCATGTATAATTATATTCAGCAAATAACCAAATAGCCGAGCAGTAGGAAAATATAATAATTAATAAATCAATAAGGGGTAACAATAAAGATAAAACAAAGGATGAACTTAGCTTAGGAAGTCCAGTAATTGCTAATTTAGCAGAAACTAAAAATTCAACAGTAGCCAGTTTATGTATTCCTGTAAATAAAACAATTATAAGAATAACAAATAAAATCCCATGCTGCTTAGTTTCTAATACTGTAAGCAAAATAGCTAAAACGGCTAAAACTGAAGCACAAACATACATAACATAAGCTGTTTTCTTTTGATTTAAATCATATTTATTTAAAAGCCTATGATGTAGATGTTTTCTGTCTGCCAGCATGATTTTAGAAATAATTTTTTTACTTCCAGGTACACTCTCAATCGAATTGAGAAATCTCACGACAACTCTTCGCCATATTGCTAAAATGCTATCGAATATAGGAATGCCGGCAGCTAATATTGGTATTAAAATAGCGGAAAATGTATATAATTTTGAGCTTGACGTAAGACTTATAACAGCAAAAATAAAGCCTATAAACATACTTCCGGTATCTCCCATAAAAATTTTAGCCGGATGACGATTATATTTTAAAAAACCGAGGCAGGCAGCGGCTAGACAAAATAAAACCATAGCCCCTCCATGCATATCCATAGTGCTAAGAAGTATTCCAACAGTGAGTGCAGAAATTATCCCTAATCCTGCAGCCAGACCATCTAAACCATCAATAAGATTAAAGGCATTGATACAACCTAAAATCCAAATTAATGTAAGAATGTATGATAAAACTATGCCTATTTCATATCCTAATATAACTGAAAATCTGATCCCAATATACCAGCAATAAGAAGCAACTAATACTTGTATTATAAGTTTGGTTATTGCGGTTATATTAATTTTATCATCAACAAGTCCGGTGACAATAAGAACAAATATGGGCAGCAAAAGTTTATAAAACAGGCAAAGGTTAGTGTAACATGCCTCTCCTAAACACCATGGGCTGTAAAAATAGATAAGCAACGTTATTATTGTACCTAAAGCAATAGCCAGTCCTCCTGCAGTAGGAACCGGTTGTTTATGAATATTTCTATCTAATTTTGGTACATCCAAGAAGTTCAAAATAGGCATTACATGTATCAATAAGCGGGTAAGAATAAGTGATATTGCCCAAGCCAATACCATAAATAAAACATAAACTAAATTATTCAGTACAAATTTTTCCATATAGCATTATTGCACGTCGTGCGAGTTTCAAGTTTCAAGTTTCAAGTTTCAAGTTTCAAGTTTCAAGTTTCAAGTTTCAAGTTTCAAGTTTCAAGTTTCAAGTTTCAAGTTTCAAGTTTCAAGTTTCAAGTTTCAAGTTTCAAGTT